>Ga0233425_10004254_pt1 | contig 24342 bp, 18 predicted proteins | sample Watercolumn_Towu_2_FD_181712 | JGI IMG/M metagenome (GOLD analysis project Ga0233425, IMG submission 181712) | Freshwater microbial communities from Lake Towuti, South Sulawesi, Indonesia - Watercolumn_Towuti2014_140_MG | ecosystem: Environmental > Aquatic > Freshwater > Lake | place... | reverse complement strand
GACGCGCTCGCCGATGTGCTCGTCGACGCGGGTTTCACCCGCGAGGATCCCGTGGACGAGCACGGCACTTTCACCGTGCGGGGCGGCATCGTCGACGTCTTTCCCGCGGCGGACGCCGAACCGGTCCGGATCGAGTTCGTGGGCGACATGGTGGAATCGCTCCGCCGCTTCGATCCGTCGACGCAGCGATCCACGGCCGCCACCGATCAGGCGCTCGTCGTGCCGCTGCGGGAGCGATTCGAGGACGAGCCGGCGTCCATTCCCGTGCTCGATTTCCTCGTGATGCGCGGGGCACGACTGGTCGTCTCCGAGCACGAGCAGGTGGGCGAGCAGGCGCGCAAGGTCCGCGACCAGCTCGACTCGAGCTTCCGGGACGCGTCCGCCCGCGGGCATGTCGCCGCGGCGCCGCCCGATGACGCGTTCGTGTCGGTGGATGAGTTCGCGGCGCGGCTGCAGGGTGCCCCGCGGCTCGAGGAGCTGGCCGTCGAAGAAGGCGCGCGCCAGGTCTCGTGCCAGCCCGCGCTCGAATTCCGCGGCCGCGTGCCCGACTGGATTGCCGACATCCGCGAGGCGCGCCGGCGCGGCGAGGACGTGCTCTTTGTCGCCGACAGCCACGGCCGCGCAGAGCGGGCCGTCGAGATCCTGCAGGAGTACGAGATCGTCGCCGTGCCGGTGGAGCGCGCCGAGGACGCGCATGCCGCGTCCGTGCTGGTGGCGGTCGGATCGCTCTCGCGCGGGTTTCGCCTCGCGGCCGCGGCGCTGCAGATCTACGCGGAAACCGACGTCTTCGAGGAAGAGCGCCGCACCGGCGACAAGCGCCCCGGGGTTGCCCGGGCGTTCCTCTCGGACCTCCGGGATCTGAAGGTGGGCGATCTCGTCGTCCACGTGGACCACGGCATTGGCGAGTTCGTGGGCCTCAAGCAGCTTGGCGTCCGCGGCGCCGGCGCCGACACCCAGGAGTTCCTCGAGCTCCGCTACTCCGGCGACGACAAGCTGTTCGTCCCTGTCGAGCGCCTCGATCTCATCCAGAAGTACACGGGCGGCGCACGTCCCTCGCTCGATCGGCTGGGCGGCACCACGTGGGAAAAGGCCAAAGCGCGCGTCAAGAAGGCCATGCGCGACATGGCCGAGGAGCTGTTGAAGCTCTACGCGCAGCGCAAGGCCGTACCCGGGCATGCCTTCGCCCCCGACACGCACTGGCAGGAGGAGTTCGAGAGCGCGTTTCCGTACGAGCTGACGCCCGACCAGGCCAACGCGATCGTCGACATCAAGAAGGACATGGAAGCGCCGACGCCGATGGACCGTCTGCTCTGTGGCGACGTCGGCTACGGGAAGACCGAAGTGGCGATGCGCGCGGCGTTCAAGGCCGTCATGGACGGCACGCAGGTCGCGTTCCTGGCGCCGACGACGGTGCTGGCGTTCCAGCACGTGAAGACGCTGCGCGACCGGTTCGCCGGGTTTCCGGTCGGCATCGACATGGTCAGCCGCTTCCGGACGAAGCAGGAAATCACCGGGATCCTCGCCGGCGTCGCGTCGGGCAAGGTCGACGTCATCGTCGGCACGCATCGCCTGCTGTCGAAGGACGTCGCCTTCAGGGATCTCGGCCTGCTCATTGTCGACGAGGAGCAGCGGTTTGGCGTGGCGCACAAGGAGCGGATCAAGCAGTTGCGCAAGAAGGTCGACGTGCTCACGATGACCGCCACGCCGATTCCGCGGACGCTCAACATGTCGCTCGTCGGTATTCGTGACATGTCGATCATCGAGACGCCGCCGAAGGATCGCCTGTCGATTCAGACGAACGTCGTCAAGTTCGACGCGCCGGTGATCGAGCGCGCGATCCGCAACGAGATGGCGCGAGGCGGTCAGGTGTACTTCGTCCACAACCGCGTCGAGTCGATCTTTTCGATCGGGAACCTGCTGCACCGGCTCGTGCCCGACGCGAAGGTCGTCGTCGGCCACGGGCAGATGGGCGAGGAGGAGCTCGAGCGCGCCATGCTCGGCTTCGTCGAGCGGAAGTACGACGTGCTGCTCGCGACGACGATCGTCGAGAACGGCCTCGACATCCCGAACGCCAACACGATCATCGTCAATCGGGCGGATCGGTACGGGTTGTCGCAGCTGTATCAGCTGCGTGGCCGCGTCGGGCGATCCGATCGGCCCGCCTACGCCTATCTCCTCATTCCGCCGCAGGAGTCGCTCTCGCCGGTCGCGCGCAAGCGGCTGGCCGCGATCAAGGAGTTCAGCGACCTCGGCAGCGGCTTCCGGGTCGCGGCGCTCGATCTGGAGATCCGCGGGGCGGGCAACCTGCTCGGCGGCGAGCAGAGCGGTCATATCGACGCAGTCGGCTTCGAGATGTACATGAAGCTGCTCGAGGAGGCCGTCCGCGAACTGAAGGGCGAGGAGGTCGAGGAGGACGTCCGCGCGACCGTGAATCTCCGGGTGGATCTGACGATCGACGACGCCTATATCCCCGAGATGAACCAGCGGCTGACGGTCTACCGCCGCGTCGCGGCTGCGCGGAGCGACAAGGAGCTCCAGGTCGTTCTCGACGAGGTCCGGGATCGCTACGGGCCGCCGCCGGATTCGGTCCTCAACCTCGCCGAGTACGGACGTATCCGCATCATGGCCGACCGGCTGGGTGTCGAGGCGATCGATCGCGAGGGGCGTCTCGTCGTGATCAAGTTCCGGCAACAGGCCAGGGTCGACCCGGTGCGGCTCATCAAGGTCGTGCAGGGGCTCCCTGGCGCGACGCTGGCGCCACCGGCGTCGCTGAAGCTCGACCTGGAGGCAGACGGCCCGCGCGCGCGGCGCGACAAGGGAACTAGCTGGTGGACGGCGCGCGCGACCGCGGGCGCCGTGACCGCCGGGTTCACGAAGGACGCGATCCTGCGCAAACCCGACGGCGACCCCCGCGCCGAAGGCGGCATGTTCCCCCGTCTCGAAGCGCTCCTCGAGCGGTTGAGTTAAGATGTTGATTCTGCAGGAATTGTCGATGCTGAAGCGAATCGCCGTCGTCCTTGGTCTCCTGGCTGCCGTGGCAGCCGCGCCGCTCGGCGCGGAAATCATCGAACAGGTGCTCGTCAACGTGAACGGCGACATCCTGAGCAAAACCGAATTCGAGCAGCGGCAGGTCGCCATCCTCCGCCAGCGGCCCGAGCTCGCGAATGTGACGCCCGACAGCCCGGTGCTGCGAAAGGCCGTGCTCGAGGTGACGCCGCAGCTCATCCTCGAGGCGGTCGACGAGCTGCTCCTCATCCAGCGCGGCCGCGAGCTCGGGCTGACGCTCGGCGACGAGCAGTTCGCGAGCATCGTCGAGAACATCAGGAAGTCGAACAACATCGAGAGCGACGAGCAGTTCCAGATGGCGCTCAAGCAGGAAGGGATGACGATGCCCGATCTGCGCCGCGCGCTGGAACGGCAGATGCTCGCCTCCGAGGCGCAGCGGCGTGACGTGGTCGACAAGATCAGCGTGACCGAGGCCGAGGCGCGTGCCTACTACGAGGCACACAAGGGCGAGTTCACCACGCCGTCCGAGGTGACGCTTCGCGAGATCCTGATCGAAGTGCCTCTCACCGACAAGGGCATCAACGTCGCGCAGGACGACGAGGCGAAGGCCGAAGCGGAGGATGTGCGCAAGCGCCTGCTCGCGGGCGAGCCGTTTCCGCGGCTCGCGGCGGAGTTCTCCGACGCGCCATCGAAGGCGAACGGCGGCCTCATCGGTCCCATTCGCGAGAACGAGCTCGCCGAGGCGCTGCAGCAGCAGCTCTCGAAGTTGAAGGTGGGCGACCTGACCCAGCCGATCCGCACGGCGCGCGGCTACCAGCTCCTCAAGCTCGAATCGCGGACCGACACGCGCATCAGGGCGTTCGACGACGCGCGCGGGGACATCAGCAACAAGGTCGGCGGCGACAAGATGGCGGCCGAGCGGCTCAAGTATCTCGAGAAGCTGCGTGGTCAGGCGACCATTACCTGGCGCAACGAGGAGCTGCGCAAGGCCTACGAGCAGGCTCTCGCGGAGCGGCGAAAAGGGCTCGCGGGGTGACCCCTCGACGTTGATCGGGATCGTCCCGAGCGGGAGTCGAGGCATGACCGCCAGCTGGTACGCGCTCTGGACGCGCTCGCGGCACGAGCAGGTGGTTCGCCAGCAGCTCGAACAGAAACAGATCGAGGCGTTCCTCCCGACCGTGACGCGCTGGAGCCGCTGGAAGGACCGGAAGAAGAAGATCGATTGGCCGCTCTTTCCCGGCTACTGCTTCGCGCGGTTCGACCCGCGCGATCGGCTGCCCGTCCTGAAGTGCGCGGGCGTGGTGAACATCGTCTCGTTCGAGGGCGAGCCGGCGCCGATCCCCGAGCACGAGATCGAAGGCATCCGTCAGCTCGTGGAAAGCGACCTCGCCTACGATCCCTGCCCGATGATTCGCGAGGGGATGATGGTCGAAGTCATGCACGGACCGCTGAAGAGCGTGGTCGGCCGCCTGGTGCGCAAAGGCACCCGCGCCCGTCTCGTGCTCTCGGTCGATCTCATCGGTCAGGCCGTCAGCGTCGAAGTCGACGCGGCCGACGTGCGGCCGTACTGAACGACCAAGAGATTCCATGAAGATCGGCTCCGTCGCGTTGGCGAGCCCGCTGGTGGTGGCACCCATGGCCGGGATGACCGACAGCGCCTTCCGACGCCTGGTGAAGCGCCACGGCGGGTGCGGCCTGGTCGTGACGGAGATGGTGTCGTCGGAGGGGCTGGTCCGCGGCATCGACCGCACGCTCGAGTACGCCGAGTACACGGAAGAGGAGCGGCCGGTCTCGATCCAGATTTTCGGGGGCGATCCGGCCACAATGGCGGCGGCCGCGCAGATCGTCGAAGGCATGGGCGCCGACATCGTCGACGTCAACATGGGCTGCCCCGTGCCGAAGATCGCCAAGCACAGCGCCGGGTGCAGCCTGATGAAGGAGCCGGAGCACGCGGCGGCGGTCATCCGCGCGATGACGCGGGCGGTCACGATCCCCGTGACGGTGAAGATGCGCGCCGGGTGGAACGACCGCACGCGGAACGCACCCGATGTGGCGCGCCGCGTCGAAGACGCGGGCGCGGCGGCCGTGACCATTCACGGCCGCACCGCGGAGCAGTCGTATTCCGGCTCCGCCGACTGGGATCTCGTGTCGCATGTCGCGGAACGGTTGTCGATTCCCGTGCTCGGCAGCGGCGACTGCGTCGAGCCGGAACACGTCGTTGAACGCCTCGCGACCGGTGTCAGCGGCGTACTCGTGGGCCGAGGCGTGCTCCGCAATCCGTGGATCCTCGCCCAGGCGGCCAGCCTCCGTGAGGGGAAACCCGCGCGCCCGGCGACCCTGGAAGAACGCGGCCGGTTCCTCCACGACTATGTCGACCTGCTGCTGACCGAGCGCGTGGACGAACGGGATGGATTCCGGCACGTCGCGCCGGGCAGTGACACCAGGGAGGCGCGCGGTCACGACCGATGGGTCATCAACAAGATCCGCGCGCTCTGCAGCTGGTACTCAAAAGGTCTCGAGGGCGGGTCGCATCTGCGCACCCGCGTGAACAGCGCCAGCTCGCTGGGCGAGCTGCGCGCCGTCGTCGAGGAGTTCTTCTTCATTGCTGCGAGGACGTCCCAGGCGGCGTGCCACCCAGGGCCCTGAGCCGGTCGCGCTCGTCCACCATCTCGAAGTCGTACACCAGAAGGTCCTCGACGGCCGCGAAGAAGCGCGCGGCAAGCTGCGCGTGCGCCGGATGCTCGAGGTAGGCGGTGAGCGCCGCGGCGTTCTCGAATTCGAGGATGGCGAGGTAGGGGTAATCGACGCGCATCCGCGTTTCGTACGCGTGCCCGAAGACCACTCGCGGCCCGATTCGCCACCTCCGAATGGAGGGGATGGCGCTGAGCGCCGTGTCAAACGCGGCAATGAGCTCCTGACGCGCGTCAGGCGCGAGATCGCGGCGGGGCCGGAACAGCAGGACGTGGGCGAGCATCAGCGGCGTCCACGCGGGGGTTTCCCTGTGTTCCCGGTCGCCTGCCGTCCCGACTTCCCCGTGACCTGCCGTTCGAAGCGCTGCCGGCGGCGCTTCTGATTGCGCGCCTTGGTCGCGTCCTTGAAACGCTGCCGCGGGTCGCGATGCTCGCCGCCAGGCCGCCAGTCGCGGCCGCGCGGCGTCGCGCGGCGGCGGCGGGCCGCCTCCGCGGCCTCCCGGGCCTCCTCCGGCGACGCCCAGAGGCGGCCGCGCGCGAAGTACTTCATTTCGGCGTCCGGATGCTTCTCATGGATGCGCTTGAAGGTCGGCAGCAACTCCTCGGAGGCCGCGGCGCGAAACGCGGTCGGCAGGCCCCCCGCGATGATGGTCCAGTACGCGAAACGAGGTGGCATCAGCGCTCGGCTCCAATTCTTTTCAGTTTCTCGACCAGCGTCGTGCGTTTGACGCGAAGCAACTCGGCGGCCCGGTTCCGGTTGCCGTGCGTGCGATCGAGCGCCCGCTGGATGAGGTCGCACTCGATGGCCGCGAGATAGCGCGGCAGATCGAGGCCTTCCTCCGGGAATTCGACGTACGGCGGCCTGGACGGATCGGACGCCTGCTGCAGTTCGGGCGGCAGGTCCGCCACGTCGATCTCGGCCCGGCCTGCGCCGAGGGCCACGGCCCGCTCCATGGCGTTCTCGAGCTGACGGACGTTGCCCGGCCAGTCGAATGCCATCAGCGCGCGCATCGCGCCCTGCGAGGCATGGAGCGACGAGCCCGGGGCGAACTTGCGGAGGAAGTGCGTGACGAGGAGCGGGATATCGTCGCGGCGGTCGCGCAGCGGCGGCAGCTGAATCGGGATGACGTTGAGCCGGTAATAGAGGTCTTCTCGAAAGGCCCCCGCGGCGACCATCCGCGTGAGATCCGAATTGGTCGCCGCGATCACACGCACGTCCACTTTGATCGTCTCGTTGTCGCCGACGCGTTCGAACTCCCGCTCCTGCAGCGCACGGAGGAGCTTCACCTGCAGCGTCGGACTCATGGTGCCGACTTCGTCGAGGAAGAGCGTCCCCTTGTGCGCCTGCTCCAGGCGCCCCTGCCGCGCACCGACGGCGCCGGTGAACGCGCCGCGCACGTGGCCGAAGAGCTCCGCCTCGAGGAGCGTCTCGGGAATGGCGCTGCAGTTGAGCGCCACGAATCGGTGCGCCTTGCGCGGACTGTTGTGGTGGATCGCCCGGGCGACCACTTCCTTGCCGGTGCCGGTCTCGCCCGTGATCAGAATCGTGCTGCTCGATCGCGCCACGGTCTCGAGCAGTTGAAAGAGATCCTGCATCGGCCGGCTGCGTCCGAGGATGCCGCCGAACTGGTAGCGCTCCTCGAGCTGCGATCGCAGGTAGGCGTTCTCCGACGCCAGCCGTCGCTGCTCCTGCGCCTTCTGCAGGACGTGCATCAGCTCGTCGAACTGAAACGGCTTGGCGATGAAATCCGAGGCGCCGCGCTTGATGGCGTCGACGGCGTCCTTGATCGTGCCGTAGCCGGTAATCACGATGGCGACGATGCCGGGATACCGGCCGACCGCCGATTCGATCACGCGCCCGCCGTCGATGCCGGGCATCCGGAGATCCGTGATGATGATGTCGAAGGCGAACTGCTCGAGCAGATCGAGCGCTCGCTCGCCGCTCGGCGCTTCGACGACCTCGTATCCCTGCTCGCGGAGCCGCTCGACCATGACGCCGCGCAGCGCCGTTTCGTCGTCGACGAACAGGATGTGCGGGGTCTGGCCGGGCATCAGGGGCGCCAACATTTTGACACAGCGGGCCTCAGGCCTCTGGCCTCAGGGGGCCCAGACCCTCGTAGGCTAAGGCTTTAGCGGCGAGCGCCGATAGAGCAGGTGGAGAGCAGATTGACATGGACCGTCAGACTCTTTCGATCATGAAAGCGTGCGAGGCCGTGGGCGTGAGCCGCCGCACGATCTACAACTGGATCTCCGCCGGCAAGGTCGAGTACGTCCGCACGGCGGGCGGGTCGATTCGCATCTTCGCCGACACCCTGTGGCGAGATCCGGCGCGACCGGCCCGGGTGGCGGAGATTGCCAGCGGCGGGCGCCACGTGTGAACGACGATCTGCGCGACCTGCTCCATCAGCTCAACAACCAGCTCGGCATCATCCTGGCGCACGCGGAACTGCTCGAAGCACGCGCGGGTGACGAGGCCGGGCGCGCCCGCGCCGCGCAGGTCGTCGCCAGCGTCCTCGACGCCATGGGGACCACACGGGAAATCAGACTGCGGTTCATTTCCGGGCACGAACCAGTCGACCTGTCACAGTCATAAACACATCTCAGTTTCGTAATTTTAATCGTCATAATTTTGGCGACTGGCATCTGCCCAATCGCCAATTTATTGACGACTTGCGTGGTTTCGCGCGCCCTGGCAATGACGCTTCGGGACCATCCTGATTTCCATAACGTGCAGAAACACGAACTACTTACAGCCTGTGCCAGGGCGCTTCACCGACACCCGGAACATCAGGCGTATCTGTTTGGTACTGCGGTTGACATGCAGGGGGCCCGGAGGTTCACCTGATGCGTCCCGCACACGGCAAGGCAAGCCCCAGGGTCGTCGCCGCGCTCCCCTTCGTCGAGCAGCTGGCGCGGCGCGTCGCCGCGACGATGCCGCATTCGATTGACGTCGGGGATCTCGTCCAGGACGGCGTGATTGGCCTGATCGACGCCGCGCGCCGCTTCGACGACGCCCGGGGGATCAAGTTCGAGACGTTTGCGGAGCGCCGGGTCCGCGGCGCGATGATCGACGCCCTGCGCAAGGATGCCTGGCCGCGCGGCGTGCGGCGCCAGCGCCGCGAGCTCGAAGCCGCGCGCGAACAGCTGCGCCGCGAGCTCGGCTGCGAGCCGTCGCTGGCGGATCTGGCGGCGCGGGTCGGCTCCGACGAAAAGCGCCTGGGCCGCACGATCGTCCGCATCAACGCGATCGAATCGACCTCGCCGCTCGCCAACCACGAACATCTGAACGAAGCGTCCCTGCCACCGGCGCTGGTGCCCGCCGAGCCCGAGCAGCCCGACCGTGCGTACGAGCGGGCGGAGACGAAGGCGCGCATCCGGGCGGCCATCGCGTCGCTGCCCGCGCGCGAGCAGAAGGTGATCGGCCTCTACTATTACGGCGAGGCGACGATGAAACAGATTGGCGCCGAGATCGGCGTCAACGAATCCCGCGTCTCGCAGCTGCACGCGCGCGCCATCCGCCGTCTTCGGGACGCGTTCGGTGCCGCAGTGCCGGCGGCGGAAGCCGCGGCGGTCATGCGCAACGCGATCCTGGCGTTTCAGCAGAAACCGAAGATGGCGAGAGCGACGCTGTCGAGCCGCGGATGGACGGCTGGTGGTGGCCATGCCGCCAGAGACGCGCACGCGGTCGTCGTGCCCTACGTCAGCGCGTCCCGGACCGCGCGCAGCAAGTCGCCGAGCCGGAAGGGTTTGGCGAGCCAGCGGCAGCCGCTCTCTTCGAGAAAGCGCTCCGCGTCGGTGCCGGCGACGTCGCCCGTGACGAAGATGACGCGGCGCGCGAGCGCCGGCGTCGCGGCCGCAATCGCCCGATAAAGCGTCATGCCGTCGACCCGCGGCATCTTCAGGTCGCAGACGATCGCGTCGTACGTCTTCTGTCGGATGCGCGCGAGCGCCTCTTCGCCATCTGCCGCGTAATCGACCGCCAGTCCCGCGTCGGTCAGGGCATCCCGCACCGCCGCCGCCAGGGCCCGCTCGTCCTCGACGAGCAGCACGGCGGCACCGCGGACCGCTTCCATCGAGGGTGCCGCCGGCCGCGACGATCGGGCAGTCGCCTCGGCACCGCCGCTGACCGGCAACTCGACCACGAACGAGGCCCCGCGGCCCGGACGCGACTCCACCCGGATGTGACCGCCGTGCTCCTGCACGATCGCGTACGCGACGGTCAGTCCGAGCCCCGTTCCCTTGCCGACCTCCTTGGTCGTGAAGAACGGGTCGAAGATCTTCGTCCGCATGTCGACGGGAACCCCGGGGCCGTCGTCGTTGACTTCGATCACGACCGCGTCGTCGTCGCTGTTGTGCCACGTGCGGATGACGAGCGAGCCGCGCCCGTTCGCCGACAGCATCGCCTGCTCGGCGTTGATGACGAGATTCAGCAGTACCTGCTGGAGCTGGTGCGGGTCGGCGAATACCTGCGGGAGGCCCGACGCGAGCGCCGTGTCGACGGCGACGTTCGTGGCGCGGTGCTCGTACGCGCGCAGCGAGAGCGTATCGGCGACCACCTGGTTGACATCGATCATCGTCCGCGTCGACTGCCGCTTCCGCGCGAAGGTGAGCAGGTTGCGGACGATGCGCGCGGCGCGATCGGCTTCGCCCAGGATCACGTCGACGCCACGTCGCGCGGCCGGATCGGTCGTCTTGTCCGCGAGGCGCTCGGCCCAGCTCAGAATCGTCGCGAGTGGGTTGTTGAGCTCGTGTGCGACGCCCGAAATCGTCTGGCCCAGCGCCGCCATCTTTTCCGCCTGCAGCAGCTGCTGGTACAGGTCGCGCGACTCGTCGTCGAGCCGCTTCCGCTCGCTGACGTCGCGGATGAGCGCCTCGATGTGGAGCCGCGCACGTCGCGTCTCGGCCTGCGCGGTCACCTCGGCCCAGACCGGAGAGCCGTCGAGACGCCGCATGCGCAGCAGGTAGCCATCGACCGCCCCCTCCGACTCGAGGCGGGCGAAGAAGGCGGATCGGTCCTCCGGATCGGCGAATCGATCCGGCGCAAATGGCAGGACGCGCGCGTCGGGTGTATCGCCCGCGTAGCCGAACATCGCCTTGAGATACGGATTGGCCGCGAGCGTCGTGCCGCCCCCTGCGGCGTCGAGCCGCACCGATCCGATGAACGCGCCCTCGCGCACCGCCTCGAACAGGCGCGTGAAGGCGGCGGCGCGCGTGTCTCCCACGTTCACGCGTCGCGATTATAGAAGGCCAGCCGCGTCTTGACAGCATCCGCGCACGCCCCTAGGCTGGCTGGACACGTCATGGCCAAGAGCCGTGCGGACCATCGCGGCGACCTCATCCTGCTGATCGGCGTGACGGCCGCGCTGTTCACGATCATCTCGCGGCCGCTTGGCCGGATGGTCGACGTCGCACGCGAGATCGATCAGAGCTGGGGCCTGCAGCTCGTGCCCGGCCTCGTGATCCTCGCGGTCGTCTTCATGTTCCACCAGGTCCGGAAGCGCCATCAGATTCACGCCCAGGCGCTGGCGTCGGCAGCGGAGGCGCGGCAGGCGACGGCTGGCGGACATGGAACGGCTGGTGGGCTTCGGTCAGGCGCTGGGCCAGACCTTGACCCTCGAGGCCATCGGCCAGGCGGTCACGGCGCACCTGCCGACGGTCGTTGACGGACGCGAGGCGTGGGTCATGATCTGGCAGGGCGGCAGGTGGACGCGGCTGGCCGCTCACGGGGAGGTGCCGGTCGAGACGTGCGAGAAGGCCGCGCAGCAGGCGATCACGGGCGGCACGGCGGCGAGCGACCATGCCGAGGTGTGCTTTCCGATGTTGGCCGGGGGGAAACCGATCGGCGTGCTCGGTGTGTCGCCGGAACCGCCCGTCTCCGAGGCGCAGCGCGCGGTGCTTGCCGCCGCCGCCGTCCTGCTCGGCGCCTCCCTCAAGAATGCCGAGCTGTTTCATGTCGTGCACGAGAACAGCGTGCGCGATGCACTGACCGGCTGTTTTACGCGCGCGCACACGCTCGAGATGATGGAGGGGGAGCTCCGCCGGGCCCAGCGCTCGCGGCTGCCACTGGCGCTCCTCATGTTCGACCTCGACCATTTCAAGGAAGTGAATGACCAATACGGGCATCTGTGCGGCGACGCCGTGCTGGCAGCGATCGGCAGGCGGATGCGGGTCGCACTGCGGGGCAGCGACCTGAAATGCCGCTGGGGCGGCGAGGAATTCCTGGTGGTGCTGCCCGATACGCCCGCGGCCGGCGCGGCGCGGGTCGCCGAGCTCGTCCGGCGCGATCTCGAAGAACACCCCGTGCGCTGGCGCGTCGGGGATGTCGAGGTCGACATCCGGATCACGGCCAGCTTCGGGGTGGCGCCGGTCGTGCCGGGCGAGATCGACGCCACCGCGATCATCGCCCGCGCCGACGCGGCGCTCTATCGCGCGAAGGCGGACGGGAGAAACCGCGTCTGCGTCGCACCGGAGCCAGTCACGACTCAGAAAGCCCACGTCACACGTCACGAAGACGCGAGGCTCTGACGTCTAGGCGGTTGAGGGCGCGGGGCCGAGCGCAAAGGTCATCGTCCCGCTGACGGCGACCCGGCCGTTGACACGGGCGAAACCGTCGAGCTGGCCCACCCGGCTGCGCAGCCGCCGCACGCACGCCTCGATCTCGACGACATCGCCCGGGCACACGGCGTGGCGGTATCGAACCCGCTCGATGCCGGTGAGAAAGATCAGCTTCTCGCGGTTTTCCGGCTTCGAGAGGATCAGGATCGCCCCCACCTGCGCGACCGCCTCGGTGAGGATCGTCGGCGGCAGCGCCGGCGGCGCGCCCGGCTGACGCGCGAGGAACCGCTCGTTGAGCGAGATGTTCTTGATCCCCACGATGCGCTTGTCCGGTTCGAGCGCCGTGATGCGATCGACGAGAAGAAACGGATACCGGTGGGGCAGGATCCGCTCGATCGCCGTGTAGTCGAGCGGAAGCGTGAGGAAATCGGTCACGACGCGTTCAGTATACTGAACCCTTCCATGAATGTTCAGCCGCGCGCGCCCAGCGACACCGAGCTGCTGTCGACGCTCTTCGAGCTCGGGCGCGAAGTGACGTCCGTGCTGGATCTGGAGGACCTGCTCGCCAGGATCCCGCAGCTCATCGCGCGCCTGACCCGGTTCAACGCGTTCTCCGTGTATCTGCTCGACGAGGCGAGGCAGGAGCTGCGGATTGCCTACGCCACCGGGTACCCGGACGATGCCGTGCTGAAGCAGCGGCTACGCGTCGGCCAGGGCGTCGTCGGGACGGCGATCGAAGAAGGCCGCCCGATTCTCGTCAACGACATCCGCCTCGAGCCGCGCTACGTCGGCCCGCTGCGGAACATGCTGTCGCAGCTGGCCGTGCCGATGCGGCGCAAGGGAAAGATCATCGGCGCGCTCAACCTGCTCGCCGAGACGACCGACGCGTTCACGACGCAGGACGAAGCACTGCTGCGCCAGTTCGGGGCGCACGTGGCCGTGGCGATCGAGAACGCGCACCTGTTCCGGGCCGAGCGGCAGTACGTGGAGACGCTCGAGACGCTCGCCGAGATCGGCCGCGAGATGTCGTCGATCCTCGATCCCGAGGTGCTGCTGACGCGCATCGCGAGCCTCACCAAGCGGCTCATCGACTATCGCACCTTCGGCATCCTGCTGGTCAACGAGGCGACCAACGAGCTCGAGATCAAGTTTGCCGTCCGCTACGGCGAGGACGCCGGCGACAAGCGCATGAAGCTCGGGCAGGGGCTCGTCGGCTGGGCGGCGCTGCACAAGGAGCCGGTCCTCGTCGCCGACGTGTCACAGGACCCGCGCTACGTCAACCTGGTACCCGACGTGCGGTCCGAGCTGGTCATCCCGATGCTCATCAAGGACCGCTGTATCGGCGTGTTCGACCTCGAAAGCCCCGAGCTCGACGCGTTCACCAAGGAACACCAGGAACTGCTCACGCTGCTGGCGAGCCAGGCGGCCATCGCCATCGAGAACGCCCGGCTGTACGACGAGGTGCGGCGTAACGAGGAGCGTATCGAGAAGGAGCTGGAATTCGCGCAGCGGGTGCAGCGCGCGCTGCTGCCGACGGAGCCGCCGGTCCGGCTGCGTCACGCCGACGTCGCCGGACGGTTCGCGGCGGCGCGCGAGCTGGGCGGCGACATTCACGACTTTCTCGCGCCCGAGTCCAACACGCTCGTGATCGCGGTGGGCGACGTCTCGGGCAAGGGAGTGCCGGCGGCGCTGTATGGCGCGTTCGCCGCCGAGCTCGTCCGGTCGCGCACCTACCGGCGTCGCTACGCCCCCGACCGTTTCAGCGCCCCGGCCGTCCTCGAGGCGATGAACCGGATCCTTCACGAGCGCCAGCTCGAGCCGTTCTACTGCACGCTGTGCTACGCGCTCTTCGATTTCAAACGCCGCATACTCACGATGTCGAACTCGGGCCTGCCGTACCCGATCCGCTGCACGCCGACCGGGTGCGGCCAGCTCGCGCTGCCCGGGGTCCCGCTCGGATCCTTTCCGGACGTCGCTTACGATGAGGTCACGGTGCCGCTCGAGCGCGGCGATGTGTTCGTGTTCTGCACCGACGGCGTCTATGAGGCTGTGAACGAGCAGGGCGCCGAATTTGGCGCCCGGCGGGTATGTGAGGTCGTCAGCGCGCACCGCGCGGAGGGGGCGCGCGCGATCGTCGACGCGGTCTTCGAGGCAGCAGCCGCGTTCCGGGGCGCCGCCCCCCAGCACGACGACATGACAGCCGTCGCCGTGCGGATTACGACCTGATCTGCCGTTGAGCTGACCCGACTGTCACGTCGGAGTCGGCGTCTGAGGTCCGTGGCGTCCGGCTCCAGCCGGGCCGTGGTCAGAATCGCTGCTGGACGGCGATGTTCACACGCCCCATCTCGCCGTTGTGGCGCCGCCATTGCCGGTCGTAGCTGCCGATCACGCTCGTCAGCGTCGGCAGATCGATGCGCACGCCGCCATTGACCGTGCGGGCCCGGAAGTCGCCGATTCGATCGATCGCGAACGTCTCGAAGTCGTCGACGCCAGCGGAGTAGCCGGCCTGGAGCGACAGTCGCTCCCTCAGGCGATACGTGCCGCGGAGCTGGGCCGTGTGCCCCGTCTGAATCCTGCCGCTCGCGCTCGTGTCCGTCCATGACACGGCGTAACGCAGGGTCAGGGAGAGGCGCTCGGTCGCCGGAAAGGCGACCGCGGGCGACAGGAAGGTGGTCCGCGCGCCCGTGAAGTCGAAATAGCGGATCGCCCCGCTCCAGGTGGCGGCTCCGATCGCGTGATCGACTTCGCCCAGGACGTCGCCTTCGGGCATGACGAGATTGCCGGCCCCGACGAGCACCTGCGCGCGGATCGTCGTCAACGGGCGCCAGCGCCATTCGACGCCGCCGCCGGCGCGCTGCTCCGTCACCGAGAACTTGCGCTGCGTCTGGGCCCGGCCGATGACGCGCAGCCCCTCGCGCAGGCGGTAGTTCACCGCGACGTCACCACCGCGAGTGTCGGGGGTCGGGCTCGGGAACTGTTCGCCGAAGCCGCGCGTCTCAATCCGGTGGCCATATGCCAGCCGGGCGCTCTCGAGGCGAAAACGGTACTCGTCGCTCGGCTCCACCGCGAAGGCACGCTCGAAGTACCCGATCGCCCGTTCGGTTCGCCCCGCCACCCGGTGGGCGCGGCCCAGCGTCGCCAGCGCGGCGGCACTATCGGGCCGCCCCGCCACGACGGGTTCGAGAAGGTCAACGGCCTCCTCGGGCTCGTTGCGCGCCAGAAGCGCGCGCGCCACGCCGAGCGCCGCATCGAGGCTCGCCGGGTCCTCCAGCAGCACGCTGTGATAGACCGGTTCAGCCTGCTCGATATTCCCCATGCGCTCGTGCAGCCGCGCAATCCAGAGCCGTGCCTGCAGATCGCCGGGGTTGCTCGCTGCGAGCGCGCGGAACGCGGCGAGCGCCTCGGCGTCACGCCCCTCGTCGGCAAGCGCGAGAGCGTTCGCGGCCGTTTGGGCGGTTGCCGCGCCAGCGGAGGCAACCACGAGCAGCCATGTGACCAGCAGTGGGAAACGCATGCTGATCCAGATGTCGGCTTGGTGCGGCGGAGCCTGTAGATTTACGCCGTTCGTGCCTCGGGGGCCCTGGCCCCGGGCGCGCCACTCGCCACGGGCCAGGCGGCGACGGCCGTGGCGAGCTGGGCGGCGACCATCGCCGCGACGGCCTGGACCGCAGGGTCCTGCTCGCGTCGGTGTCGGATTTCGAGCGCCAGCACGCCGAGGCATCCGTCGGGGCCGAACATCGGCGCGACGAGCGCGCCCGGCGCTTCTTCGTCTCCTGCCGTCACGCTCAGTCGCCCGGTGCGCCACGCCGCGGCGACCGCGTTGTCGGCCGTGGTCGCAATCGGGCCGAAGCGGACCAGGTGTTCGGCCGGATAGCCATGACCAAGCACCGGAAACAACCGGTCGCCGGCGCTCATCCACAACGTCAATCCCGACGCGTCGAGGAGCGCGCCGGCGCGGCCGAAGAGCGGCGTGAGCGCGGCCGTCTCGGCCACGCGGGACAGGTCGGTGCAGAGCGCGGCCGCAGCAGCGAGATCGATGCTCCGAGCGCCTCGGGTGCCTCGGGTGCCTAGGGTGCCTGGAGTGCCTAGGGTGCCTGGAGTGCCTGGAGTGCCGGAGGTACTCGATGCGCCTGACGTCTGCACCTGCACCTCAGGCACCTCAGGCACTCTAGGCACCCCAGGCACTCTAGGCACCCCAGGCACTCTCGGCACGCCACGTGTTCGAACCGCCAACGCGAGCGACAGGAAGGCGAGCACGGCGAATGCGCCCCATCGCGCGAGGGTGGCGCGTGTCGTCATCGCATCGATCGCCGCGCGCTCGGCGTGCCGCAGATCGCGCAGGTGGGCCGCCATCCCGTCCAGGATGTTCCGGCCGTCGCTGAAGATGACATCGGCGGCCATCAGATCCTGTCCGAGGCTCAAGTTCTGACGTGCACGCGCGTCAGCGGCCTCGAGTGCGTCGATCGACGCGACGAGTGCATCCGCCGCTTTCGAGGCGTCGGCCGACTGCACCAGGGGCGCCACGGCGGCCAGATCGCGGCGCAGTGCTTCGATCTGCGTCGCGACGCGCTCGAACCACGGCTCGTCGAGCTGTCCCGGCGCCACGTAGCCCTGCTGCGCGACGCCGATCTCGACGATCGCGTCGCGGATGCGATCGACGCGTTCGCCGACGACGTCAGATGCATCGGCGGCGCGAGCGGCGCGCCGATCGATGGTCCAGAGGAAAACCGCTGCGGCCAGGGGGGTGGCAAGCAGCAGCGTCAGTACCGTGATGCGAACCGACCGCGTCTGCATGCGACAACAGGATACCCGAACTGCGATCGCGCGCGAAGCCTTCTTTGAACTACGGCCACCCGATCCGAAGACCGGTCGTCCACGATGCGCCCGAGTACGCGCCGCCGTCGCCGGCCAGATCTTGCATGTCCGCGAGCTGGACGCCGCTCTGGAGCTTCAGCTTGTGTCCGTAGAGAAAGTAGTTCACCCCGGCGTAGAGCTCGTTGAACCGATCGCCGCGCCCGCGCACCACGCGATTCTCGTACGTCCCGAGCAGGATGCCGTTCGGGCCGTCGCTGTCGATCACGCTGTACCGCGAGATCAACTGCAGCTTCTGTGTGGCGTTGTAGTAGGGCATGGCCGTGAATGCGAGGAGATTGGGCTGCCCCAAGTAGCCCTGTGCCGTCGAGATGTCCGTCCGCAGGCCCCACCGGTCGGCTTCGAGCTTCAGGTTGAGCGACACGACGTGTTCGAGCGGCCGCGTAAACGTGTTGTCGCGATCGGGGCTCTGGTGGACGTAGTTCCCCGACACCAGCGCTTCCTTCACGCCGAGCGCTTTTCCGAAGTCGTAGCCCACCGACGCGAGCGTCGCCACGCTACCGTCGAACGTGCCGAACTCCTTGTTCGCTTCGCCCGAGGAGTAGAAGCCCAGCCGATAGGTCCACGGCGCGACGCGCCCCGAAAGGCTCGCGCCCGGCAGATACTCCTGCGGGAACCAGATGTTGTTCGCCAGGTTGCTGCGGTCGATCGTGAGCAGCTCCTTGGACGACGTCGCGCCGTCCATGGTGAACGGCATGCCCTGCTTCCCGATGGTGAGCACCAGGCGGGGGGTCCTGCTCCACTGCACGTAGACGTCGGTGAGCCGCATGTACAGCGGGTCCATTTCCTGCGGGTTGAGCTCCGCCTCGGCGGACACGGTGAACGTGCGGAAGAGCTGGAGGCGCGGCCCGATGCGAAACCGGCGGGTGTTCCACTCGTCGAGGTCCCCCTGATCGGCGCCAAGGGTCGCGAATTCGTGCTGAAACCGGCCGCTCAGCTGCACCCGCTGGATAACGCGGTTCGACCTGTTGTCGTATATCGTAGTGAACTGCTGCCAGATCCGGTCGTAGGCCGACCGTGTATCGGCGCCGGCCGCCTGGGTGGCCGCCGCGGGAGCCGGGGCTGGCTGAGCGGGCGCGGATTGTGACTGGGCCAGGCCGGCGCCGGCAGAAGCCAGCAGGCACAGTAGTGTTAAATAGGACGTTCTCATAACTCTGACTTGTAGGGCCTGCAAATTTCCAGGATTTGTCGCGGATATTACGTTTGTGTAACGCGTCGCGGGTGATTGGGCGCCTTCTTGCGTCCGCGGTGTGGCTCGTGGCCGCAGGCGCGAGTCCCGCCGCCCAGACCAATACCGCCGAGATCGCCGGCGTCGTCCGAGACGCCTCCGGCGGCGTGCTTCCCGGGGTCACCATCGTCGCGATCCATTCGGCCAGCGGCACGATGGTCGAACGCGTCACCGACGAGGCGGGACACTATTTCCTCCCGGCGCTGCGCATCGGCCAGTGGGACCTCACCGTGTCGCTCCCGGGATTCGCTACGCAGACGCGCAAGGGCGTCGTGCTCGAGATCGGGCGCAGCGTCAGCCTTGATTTTACGCTTGCGGTGCAGGGCCTCGAGGAGCAGGTCGTCGTGCAGTCGGTGATTCCCGTGCTGCAGGCGACGACCGCCGAGATCAGCGACGTCATCGAGAACCGCGAGGTCGTGCAGATCCCGCTCAATGGCCGCAACTTCCTCGCACTCGCGCAACTGAGCGACGCGGTCGTCATCCCGCCCGGCGGGACGCGCGGCGACGCGCTCCAGCAGGCCGGGCCGCTCCCGAACGTCGGCGGCCAGCGTTCCGGCCACAACATCTACCTGCTCGACGGCGCCAAGGTGACCGACGAGCTGTTCAACAACCTGGTGATCAATCCCTCGGTCGATTCGATCCAGGAATTCCGTATTCAGAAGTCGATGTACCCGGCGGAGTTCGGCGGCAAGGCCTCGGCGCTGATCAATGTGGCCACGCGTGCAGGCTCGAACACCTTCACGGGAAGCCTGTTCGAGTTTCATCGCAACGAAGCATTCGATTCCCCGAACTACTTTCACCCGCGGGGCGACCCGATGCCCGAGCTGCGGCAGAACCAGTTCGGCGGGGCGCTCGGCGGCCCGCTCGTGCGCGATCGCAGCTTCTTCTTCGGCAGCTACGAGGGGAGCCGGATGCGGCGCGCCCTGACGCGGACCTTCTCGGTCCCGCCGCCGGCGGTGCGCGCGGGCGACTTCAGCGGATTCGCGCCGATCTGCGACCCGCTGACGATCCCGTCGACCGGTATCTGCGCACCGTTTCCGGGCAATCGCATCCCGGGCGGCCGCCTCGATCCGATTGCGGCGGCGCTGCTCGAACGCGTACCGCTGCCGACGGTGTCGGCGGCCGTGCAGAATCTGACGTCGGTCGAGGAGCAGGATCGCAACGTCGACCAGATCAGCCTCCGTGTGGATCACCGGGTCGGCCAGGCGAGTCAGATTCTCGGCCGGTTCAGCACGTTCGACGCCGACGAGCTTCAGCCGTTTGGCGCGAGCGCGCTGCAGGAAGCCCTCGTGCCCGGCTTCGGCCGGTCGCTCGGGACGCGGACGCGCAACGGGCTGGTCAGCCATACGCACGTGTTCGGGACGTCCGTGCTGAACGAAGTGCGGTTCGGCTGGATGTCGGTGAAAGGCGGCCAGACGAGCGTCAACCGCGGCGTCGACTTCGCGGGGGCCGCGGGCCTGCTCGGCGTGACGCGCGATCCGCGCGACGTCGGGTTCCCGCAGGCGTCGTTCCGCGGCCTGTTCAGCGCGATCGGCGACCCGACGTCGTTCGTCTACCGCGACAATCAGCATTTCGAGCTCTACGACAACGTCACGCTCGACCGCGGCGCGCACCGCGTCAAGTTCGGCGCGTACTATTTCCGCCTGCAGCTGCGTCCCGAGCAGCCCGATAACGCGCGGGGCGCCTTCACGTACACGGGACAGTTCAGCGGCAACGCCTTCGCCGACTTCCTGCTCGGATATCCGACGTCGGCGACCTCGGGCATCGGCCGCGGCGACGAGAACGGGCGCACGAACTGGCTGCATCTCTACGCGCAGGACGACTGGCAGGCACGCCGCAACCTGACGTTCAACCTCGGGCTGCGATACGAGTTCAACCAGCACATGGTCGACGTGGACGACCGGTTGGCGTCGGTCGACCTGTCGGTGCCGGGCGGGCGGTTCGTCGTCGCCGGCGACCGCGTGCACCCGATCGGCCAGGCGCTGCTGCCGCTGCTGCCGGTCCCGTACGTGCACGCGAAGGACATCGGCTGGGGGCGCGGGCTGCTCGATCCGAGCGCCGTGCGCCTGGCGCCGCGGGCCGGCTTCGCGCTCACGCTCGGCGACTCGCGCGCCGTCATCCGGGGCGGGTACGGCGTCTTTCTGAATCAGTGGGCCTACAGCGTCCAGACCGCGTTCGCGAGGAATCTCCCGTTCTTCAACACGAAGCAGGTGGACGTGCCGTCCGACGCGCGCGTGCCGGCGCAGCGCACGCGCGACATCCTGGCGGGCGACCCCACTGGCACCGTCGGCGCGTCCATCATGGACTACGACTATAACGTCGAGTACAGCCAGACGTGGAGCGGGGGGCTCCAGTACGAGCTGCTGCCGTCGACAATGGCGGAGGTCGCGTACATGGGGACGTGGACGATCGGCGCGGACAATGCGACCGTGCGGAACGTGCCCGAGCCGGGCCCAGGCTCGATCCAGGCGCGCCGCCCGATCCCGCAGCTGAGCCGCATCGCCGCCATCCGCTTCGATGGCAAGTCGATCTATCACGGCGTGACCTTCAAGCTCGAACGGCGTCTTCGCGACGCCTACGCCTACAACGTGAGCTACACGCTCTCGACGTCGGAAGACGATGCCTCGAGCCCCGGAGCCACGGAAGCCGAGGCGAACGTGCCGCAGAACGTCCGCAACGTCTTCAGCAAGACTGGCGAGTGGGCGCATTCGAGCTTCGACCACCGGCACCTCTTTGTCGCGAGCGGCGCGTACGAGATTCCGTTCGTCAGCGCGCCGGGCTGGGTCGAAGGCGTGCTGGGCGGCTGGCGCGTCAACACGGTGGTCGTCGCGCAGTCGGGATCGCCCTTCACGGTCAATCTCGGCGTGGATCAGGCGAACATCGGCGCCGGGCCCGCGCAGCGGCCCGATCAGCGCCGCGACCCGAACCTGCCGCGCGGCGAGCGCTCGCCGGACCGCTGGTTCGACACCGACGCGTTCGCGCTTCCCGCGCCGTTCACCTTCGGCAGCGCGCCGCGCAACAGCGTGCTGACCCCGGGGTTCTTCAACGTCGATCTCGCGCTCGCCAAGACGTGGAACGTCGCGGGGTCGGCGGTGCTCGAACTGCGCTGGGAAGTGTTCAATCTCCTCAACCGCGCGAATTTCGATCTGCCCAACCGGATCTTCGGCACGCCCAACTTCGGGAGGATCTTCAGCGCGAAGAATCCGAGGGAGATGCAGTTCGGCGTGCGGCTGGCCTTCTGAACCACGAAGCTCGTCCTTCGTGGCCGTCGTGCTCGTCGTGGTTCCGGCCGGACTTAGTACACCGGCAGGTACGGCGTGAGCCACTGCGCGATGATCGTGAATCGGTCGGTGAAGATGAGCACACCGATCACGACGAGCAGGGCGCCCGAGACGATCTCGACCTTGTGGTAGTGGCGGCGGATGCGCGCGAAGGCACCAAAGAAGCGGTTGATGGCGAGCGCGGTCGCGAAGAACGGCACGCCGAGGCCGACCGAGTAAGCCGACAGCAGCTGCACGCCCTGGCTTACGGTCTCCTGCGTCGCGGCCACAGCCAGAATGCCGGCCAGGATCGGTCCGAGGCACGGCGTCCAGCCGAACGCAAACGCCATCCCGACGAGCGTGGCGCCGATGAACCCCTCGGGCCGCTGCTGTGACGTCTGCACGCGTTTCTCCTGATACAGCCACTCGATACGCAGCACGCCCATCGTGTGGAGGCCGAAGAGGATGACGACGGCGCCGGCGATCTTCCCGAGGATGTTGAGCCGCGACATGACGAACTGGCCGATCGCGCTGGCTGATGCCCCGAGCGCGACGAAGACGATCGTGAACCCGAGGATGAAGGCGAGCGAGGCGATCACGACCTGCCGGCGGACGGCCGCCGGCGCCGCGACCGCGACTGCGCCGCCGGCGGGGGTTTGACCCCCGTATGTCGCGCGGGGGTCAGGCCCCCGTTGAGGCGTCCCGCGCATCTCGTCGAGCGAAAGGCCGGAGATGTACGAGAGATAGCCGGGGATCAGTGGCAGGACGCACGGCGAGATGAACGACAGAATGCCCGCCCCGAACGCGGCCAGCAGGGTGACGTTTTCGGCCATGACCTGGGTATGTTACCCGACTGGTTTCAGTGGAATCACGGGATGCGCGCCCTGGAGCGGCCCCCCTTCCATCTGCACCGAGTGTCCCTTCACCGGCGGCAGGTCCTGATAAAGGAAGTCCCACTTCCACCGCTCCGAGGGATTTGACGCCTGCAGCCAGTTGCGCGCCGGAATCGGCCGTGTGAAGGCCAGCGCCTCCGCCTCGGCATAGGGCGTACCGGGCATCGCGGCGGCGAGCGCGCGCCGGACGTCACTGGACGACTCGTAGGTCATGGCGAGCCCGAGCGCCCGCGCGACGGCGACGAGAATCTGCCAGTCCTCGAGCGCCTCGCCGGGCGGCGCAATGGCGCGCGATGCGGCCTGCAGCCGGTCCTGATCGTTGGTGTAGATCGCGTCCTTCTCGACCCACGTCGCGCCGGGAAGGACGAAGTCGGCCGCCTCGGTCAGCGCGCTCGCGATCACGCCCTGGACGACGAGCAGCGGCAGCGTCCCGTTGTGGCGTGCCGCGGCGAGCCAGGCCACGTCGCCGAGCGATCCGGCGGGGCCGGGATCGATCACGTAGACGGCGGTCACGCGTCCCTCTTCGATCGCGCCCCGCAGCGCGCTCACGTCCGCGGCGCCGTCGTTCCCCGCGCCGACCTCGAACCCGAGGCCGCGCGCGCCGTTCACGTTGGGCGCCTCGGTCGCCGGCACGGTGAACTTCGTGCGGGCGGGCTGCGGTTTCTCGCTGCGGGTCCAGGCGACGGTGACCGCGTTCAGCGCGTCGGCGCCGCGCAGGCCATGCAGCATTTCCTTGAGGACGAACAGCTCTTCGGTCGCGGCGTGGGCGGAGACGAGGAAGCGGACGCCGCTCGCCGTCGCCGCGTCCTGCAGTCGATCCCGAAGCCGCGGCAGCAGATCGTGCCAGGCCGCCTCCTCGAGCGCCGGCGCGCGGCCCGAGCCGGCCGAGGGGCGCCGCAGCATCGGCCGCCGGAGACGCGTCTCCCCTTCGACCCAGTGGTAGTTGAAGCGGCCGATGTCGCACATCCAGTAGCCGTTGACGTCGGGGTTGAAGCGCGGCGTCATGCGAATGAGCCGCGAGCCCCGCGCCCATTCCGGCTTTCCCTTGAGCCAGGCGCTCGTGCTGCACCCCTTCGAGCAGAACGTGCAGATCGTGTCGACGACCCCCGGGTTGTCCCAGGGACGGCTCTTGAAGCGGTAGTCCTTCGTCAGGATCGCGCCGACCGGGCAGACGTCCATCAGATTGCCCGAGACGAGCGAGTGCACGCCGCGCTCCTCGAACGTCGCGATCTCGCTCCCGTAGCCGCGATCGACGATGCCGATCTGCGCGTCTCCGTCGATCTCCTTCATGAAGCGGACGCAGCGCGTGCAGAGGATGCAGCGCTGGCGGTTGAGCATCAGCGTCGGCCCGAAGTCGACATCGCCCCTGACGCCTTCGCCGTCGAACACACGGCGCGGGAAGTCCATCCGGCTCTCCGCGGGTCCGAACGTGTAGGAGAAATCCTGGAGCGGACACTCGCCGCCTTTGTCGCAGACGGGACAGTCGAGCGGATGGTTGATGAGCAGGAACTCGAAGACGCCCGCGCGCGCCTCGACCACGTCGGGCTCGCGCGTGTACACGACCATGCCGTCGGTGCAGAGGGTCGAGCATGACGTCTGCAGCTTTGGCATCTTCTCGATCTTGACCACGCAGACGCGGCAGGAGCCATCGATGCTGATGCCAGGGTGGTAGCAGTAGTAGGGAACCGAGATGCCCGCCTCGATGGCCGCCTGAAGAACCGTCCTGCCTTTCGCGACCGTGACCGACCGGCCGTCGATGCTCAGCGTGACCGTGTCCATCTCCGGTCGATCATACTGCACCGCTGACGGTGGTCGGTGCGATTCGCTGACGGTGGTCG
>Ga0233425_10004253_pt1 | contig 24354 bp, 26 predicted proteins | sample Watercolumn_Towu_2_FD_181712 | JGI IMG/M metagenome (GOLD analysis project Ga0233425, IMG submission 181712) | Freshwater microbial communities from Lake Towuti, South Sulawesi, Indonesia - Watercolumn_Towuti2014_140_MG | ecosystem: Environmental > Aquatic > Freshwater > Lake | place... | reverse complement strand
CCGGTGGCCTGAGCGACTCCGGACCGCGCCCTCACCTCGGAGGCATGGCGGGCGTCGCCTGGCGGCGCGTCATCGTCACGGCGCCGATATGCCCGCCGATGGGAAGGAAACGCACGCTCATGCGGACCGCGCCGCTGAACCCGTCGCGCGTCCGGTCCGTGAGGGTGAAGGTCATTCTGGCAGCGCCCGACCCTGTGGGCATGCCGATCACCAGTCTGCCGCGATCTATCCGGCACGGCGCGGCGGCGCCGCGGAGGACACAGGCGATCCGGCCGCCCCCCTGACCTGTGATCGTCAGGGGCAGATCGCCGTCGTCGATCTCGATGTTGATCTCAAGTCCCTCTCGCTCGGCCGGAGTGATCATCAGGATCCAGGCGCCGACCACTTCCCGATCGTTGATCGGAGATGGGTCCCGGGCATGGGCCATGTCGCCGATCGCGACAGCCGCCGCCATCGCGCCCGCCACCGCCTGCAGCTTCGCCATGTGGACCTCCGGCCAGACACCTTGCGGTAGCATTAGGGCGCCGAAAGGGGTTGGCACGTGAATTCTTGGAGATGTTCGGAGCTGCGCGCCGGGAGGGCGAAGCCACAGTGCTGCCTGGACTTCGGGGAGGCGAGCCGACCGCCGCAACGGGTCGGAAGCCGTCCCCTACCCGAACTCCACCAGCACGTCGTCCGCCGCCACCGGATCGCCCGCCTTCGCCGAGACCGCCTTCACCACGCCGTCGCGCTCGGCCTTGAGGATGTTCTGCATCTTCATCGCCTCGATGATGGCGACGGTTTCGCCGGCCTTGACCTCCTGGCCCGGCTCGACCGGGATGGCGACGACGAGGCCGGGCATTGGGGAGAGGACCAGCCTGGAGGTGTCGGCCGCCTGCTTCTCGGGGAGGCGGGCGTAGAGGGCGGCGATCGCCGGCGTAAGGACGCGGACGCGGGCCTTCGCCGCGCGGTGGCGGATGACGAAGCCGTCGGGGGCGCGGGCGACCTCGGCGGTGAAGGGATCGCCGTCGAGCACGGCGCGGAACTGGGCGAGGCCGGGACGCCAGTCGATGTCGGAGAGGCGGACGGGTTCCTCTTCTCCGGCGATCCCGAGCGTCAGCGCCTCGTCCTCGTCGTAGGACAGGCCGATCGGATAGGCCGCCCTGTCGACCAGCACGACCCAGTCGGTGCGGTCGGAGGGATCCCCGGCCTGCTCCGAGAGGATCTCGTGCATGGCCATGGCCGTGGCCGCCATCAGCCGGATCTGGCGGGCGTCCGGGGCGAGGCCGTGGAAGCCGTCGGGGAACTCGTCCTTGATGTAGGAGGTCGACAGGGCCCCCGAGCGGAAGCGCGGCTGGTCCATGACCGCAGCGAGGAAGGGGACGTTGTGGCCGAGACCGGCGAGGTGGGTGTCCTCCAGCGCCCGGGCCATGCCCTCGACCGCCTCGGCGCGGGTCGGGGCCCAGGCGCACAGCTTGGCGATCATCGGGTCATAGTACATCGAGATCTCGTCGCCCTCGCGGACGCCGGAGTCGTTGCGCACGGTGTAGCCGTCGGGGTGGAGCCCCTCCTCGGGCTGTTCGTAGCGGACCAGCCGGCCGATGGAGGGGAGGAAGCCGCGGTAGGGGTCCTCGGCGTAAATCCGGCTCTCGATGGCCCAGCCGTCGATCTTCAGGTCGTCCTGTTCGAAGGCCAGCTTCTCGCCCCAGGCGGAGCGGATCATCTGCTCGACCAGGTCGACGCCGGTGATCAGCTCGGTGACCGGATGCTCCACCTGAAGACGGGTGTTCATCTCGAGGAAGTAGAAGGACTTGTCCTGGCCGGCGACGAACTCGACCGTGCCGGCGGAGTCGTAGTTCACGGCGCGGGCGAGGGCGACGGCCTGGGCCCCCATGGCGGCGCGGGTCGCCTCGTCGAGCAGCGGGGAGGGGGCCTCCTCGATGACCTTCTGGTTGCGGCGCTGGATCGAGCATTCGCGCTCGAACAGGTGGACCACATTGCCGTGCTTGTCGCCCAGCACCTGGATCTCGATGTGGCGCGGGTCGATGATGAATTTCTCCAGGAAGACCCGGTCGTCGCCGAAGGCGTTGAGGGCCTCGGCCTTCACGGCGGCGAAGCCCTCGGCCATGTCGTCGTCGGAGTGGGCGACGCGGATGCCCTTGCCGCCGCCGCCGGCCGACGCCTTGATCATCACCGGATAGCCGATCTCGCGGGCGATGCGGACGGCCTCCTCGGTCGACTCGATCAGGCCCATGTGGCCCGGAACGGTGGAGACGCCGGCCTCGGCCGCGAAGCGCTTGGAGGTGATCTTGTCGCCCATGGCCTCGATGGCCTCGGGGTTCGGCCCGATGAAGGCGATGCCCTCGTCGCGCAGCCGGCGGGCGAAGCCGGCGTTCTCCGACAGGAAGCCGAAGCCGGGGTGAACCGCCTCGGCGCCGGTCCGGCGCACGGCCTCCACGATGCGGTCGGCGAGCAGGTAGGACTGGTTGGCCGGGGCCGGGCCGATGAGCACGGCCTCGTCGGCCATCTCCACGGCCAGCGAGCCTGCGTCGGCCTCGGAGTAGACCTGCACCGTGGCGATGCCCATGCGGCGGCAGGTCTTGATGATGCGGACGGCGATCTCGCCGCGGTTGGCGATCAGGATCTTCTTGAACATGCAGGCCCGGTCTTGAAGCGAACGTGATCGTCGCGTGAAGGCGAGCGCCCCGATTAGGCCGCGTTCGACGGCGAGTAAACCGGACGTGGGCGTTCGCCGGTCGGGGTGCGGGGTTGGCAAGCCGTGCGCCAATGGGCTTTAAAGCCGCCACTCCCTGTTCGAGGCTTCCGGAGCTGACCGATGAATCGACTTCTCACCGCCGCGGCCTCGGCCGCCCTTGTGCTGGCCGTCAGCGCTGGCGCCGCCTTCGCCCAGGACTTCCGCGCGTTCGCGCGCCAAGACCTGCAGACGATGCATGACGAACTGGCCGCCAACCACCCGGCCGCCGTGGTCGGCGGGGAGGCCAGCAACACCTTCCGCAGCTGGCTGGACGCCGGCCTGCAGGAGTCGATGGCGATGGCGCCGCGCGTCAACAGCGGCGACGCCCACTCCTATCTGCTGCGCTACTACGCCCGCGGCTTCCGCGACTCCAACATCGCGGCGACGCCGACCTTCGAAGGCATGGGCCCGTACTTCGGCACCAGCTGGCCGGGCTTCACCACCGGCTGGCGCGACGGCAAGTACGTGGTGACCTACGTCAAGCCGGGCGTGCGCGGCGCGCCGCGGGTCGGTTCGGAAGTGGTCGAGTGCAATCTGCGCCCGATCGAGGAGTTCGCCCGCGAGAAGCTGGACCGCTGGGAGGGCAATCTCGAAACCGAAGCGGGCCGCGTGACTTCCGCCCCCTACCTGATGTGGAACCGCAACAACCCCTTCGCGGACGGCGTGCCTTCGCTGTGCAGCTTCCGGACGGGTCGCGGGCGGCCGCGCGAGATGGAGATCCGCCCCGTGCCGGTGGAGCCGGGCGACCTTGAGCGGGCTTACCGCGCCACCGTCTACATGCCGCCGGCCACGCCGCTGGCGCTGGAGATGGTCAACGGCCGGCCGTGGCTGCACGTGCACTCGTTCGCCGACGAGGCGGGCTGGCCGGCGTTCAACGCCCAGGTTGAGAGCCAGGTGGCGCAGATTCGCGGGCCGCAGGGCTTCGTGCTCGACCTTCGCGCCGCCGGCGGCTCCGGCCTGAACTCGTCCACGGCGCGCGGCTACGGTCTCGCCAACCGCATCTGGACCCCGGAGTTCACCGTCAGCCGCCAGCCGGCCGCCGGCGACATCACCTATCGCGCCAGCCAGGGCAACCGTGACTGGTACGCTGCGGCCCTCGCCCGAATGGAGGCCGACCCGCAGTTCGTGGCCGAGGCCACGCCTGTGATCGAGCAGACCCGCGAGATCGTGGCCGCCTTCGACGCCGCCATCGCCGCCGGCCAGCCGACCTTCACCCTCGCCGGCCGTCCGGCCGTGCCGGACACCGGCGCGCCGAACCCGGTGCAGGGGCCCGTGGTGGTGCTGGTCGACGCCGGCTGCTCGGGCGGCTGCCTCGACACCCTCGACCTGCTGTCCAAGCTGCCGAACGTGCGCATCGCGGGCACGACCACGGCGACCGACACCATCTTCGTCGAGCCGACCATCCTGCGGCTGCCGTCGAACTATGCGGACCTGAGCTACGGCCACAAGGCGTGGACCTCGCGCCCGCGCGGCAACAACCAGCCGTACGAGCCGACCGGCGCCCTGCGCTACGCCGGCGACCCGGCGGACGAGAACGCCGTGCGCACCTGGGTCAGCGGCCTGTTCGGCGGCTGAGCCGGAACACGGCCCCGGAGGCAGGGACGGGCGGGAGCGGCGACGCTCCCGCCCGTTCTGCATTCAGCGCCGGGGCGCGACCCGCCAGACGGTGTTCGACAGGTCATCCGCCACCAGCAGGATGCGGCGGTCGGGGTCGAACAGCACGCCCACCGGACGCCCGCGGGCGCGGCCGTCTCCGGTCAGGAAGCCGGTGACGAAGTCGACCGGCTCGCCGTTCGGCTGACCGCCCGCGAAGGGAATCCAGACGACCTTGTATCCGGCGAGGTCCTGACGGTTCCAGCTGCCGTGCTCGCCGACGAAGGCGCCCTCGGCGAAGCGGCCGCCGAAGCCGCCGTCGCGGGCGAAGCTGAGGCCCAGGGCGGCGACGTGCGAGCCCAGCGCGTAGTCGGGCTCCACCGCGCGCGCCACCAGCTCCGGTTTCTGCGGCCGGACGCGCGGATCGACGTTCTGGCCCCAGTAGCTGTACGGCCAGCCGTAGAAGGCGCCTTCCCGGACCGTGGTCAGGTAGTCGGGCGAGGCCTGCGGGCCGATCTCGTCGCGCTCGTTGACCACCGCCCACAGGGCGCCTGTCGAAGGTTCGATCGCAAGGGCGGTGGGGTTGCGGATGCCCCGGGCGACGGTGCGGCGGGCGCCGGTCGTGCGATCCACCGCCCAGACCACGGCCCGTTCCTCCTCCACAGCCATGCCGCGCTCGCCGACGTTCGAGTTCGAGCCGATGCCGACGTACAGGGTCTGCCCGTCCGCGCTGGCCGTGAGCGCCTTGGTCCAGTGGTGATTGATCTCGGACGGGAGACGGGTGACCCGCTGCGGCGGCGCCGTGATCCGGGTCTGTCCTTCCTGGTACGGGAAGCGGACCAGCTCGTCCTGGTTGGCCACGTAGACGTAGCCGTCGACGAAGGCGAGGCCGTAGGGCGCGTTCAGATTGTCGATGAAGACGGTGCGCACCTCGGGCCGTCCGTCATTGTTCGCATCCCGCAGCAGGGTGATGCGATCGCCGCTCTCGACCGGGGTCGTTCCCTTCTTCTTGATGATCCCCGCCAGCACGTCTTTCGGGCGCAGGGCAGGGGCGTTGCCGCCGCGGCCCTCGGCGACGAGGATGTCGCCGTTGGGCAGAACCAGCATCTGGCGGGGGATCTTCAGGTCCGTCGCAAGGGCGCTGACGGTGTAGCCGGCGGGAACGGTGGGAACCGCGTCGCCCCAGCCCACCGGCCTGGCGATGTGCATCGACGGGACGAGGGTCTCGCGGGCGTCCGGCAGTTCCGGCCGCGGGCCGGTCTGATCGAGATCGGAGCCGCTCCGGCCGCAGGCGGCCAGCGCGAGCAGGGCCGCGGCGCAGGTCATCAGGCGGGTCATTGGTCAACCTCCGGGTGGAGAAGGCCCGAGAAGGCCAGGGCGGCCGCGGCGATCGCCAGCAGGGCGCAGAGGATCGACAGGATGAGGCCGAAGGTCCCGACCGAGCTCCAGGCGTCCTGGCTGTGCTTGAAGGCGTTCACCAAGCCGAGCAGGCACATCGCCGCCAGCAGGCCCGCATAGATCGCGTGGATCGCGCGACCGGCCGTCCGGAAGGCCAGCGCCAGCTCCGCCAGGCTCCAGACCAGCACGAGCCCGCCGAACACCAGGCCGCCGGTGATCAGCCAGGCCGAGAAGTTGCTCCACTGGATCTGCGCCGTGCGGAGATAGGCGATGTCGGTGATCATCGCGGCGGGGAACAGGGCGGTGGGGAAGGCGAGAAGGATCCGGTGGAGCGCTGTCCCGGTCCTGCGTATGGCGGTCATGAGGGCGCCTCCTGAAGCTGTGCAGTCCTCGGGCAATCCATCACCATCCGTTTGGTTCACCCGCAGGGCGGCCGCCGGCGACTGGAACCCGCCGTCGGGGGCGCCTATCTGATCGGTATGACCGACACCCTTCGTTCCGCCTCCGGCTTCGACCTGACCCCCCCGGACGCCGGGGAGCGGGCGCGCCTCGAGGCCGACCTGTCGCCGGAAGAGAGGCGCGTGCTGCTGGCGCACGGCACCGAGGCGCCGTTCTGCGGCACCCTTCTCGGAGAGAAGCGGGCCGGCGTCTTCTGCTGTCGTGAATGCGGCCTGCCGCTGTTTCGCAGCCGGACCAAGTTCGAGAGCGGCACCGGTTGGCCCAGTTTCACCGAACCGGTGGACGAGGCGCACGTGAAGGCGGTGCGGGACGAGAGCTATGGGATGCTCCGCACCGAGACCCGCTGCGCGCGGTGCGACAGCCACCAGGGCCATGTGTTTCCGGACGGTCCGCCGCCCACAGGCCTTCGCTACTGCATCAACTCGGTCGCGCTCAGCTTCACGCCTGAGGGCGAGCCTCTGCCGGACCCGCTGGGACGCGGCGACGGAAGGGCCTGACCTTCGCCGCAATCGTGGCTAGGGTGGTTGTCTGTACAGGAGTTCGGCGCATGCTCGTTTCCCTGCTGGCGTCGGCTGCGCTGATCGTCGGCGATCCCGACCAGGCGATCGCAACCGCTCCGGAGACGCCGGTCGCTCTCGACGTCGCCGCCGCGCCCGCCGCGCCTTCAGTCCAGGGCGCGGCCCAGGAGGGGGCGGTGCAGGGCCTCACCACCGACGAGCAGATCGACCGCTGGTTGGCAGCGCGCGAGTCGGCGTCGCCGCACTGGGTCGACGGTGCCCGCCCCGTAGACGACCGCCTCCCCCATGGAGAGATCAGCGTCGGCGTCGGAAGCGGCGGCTACCGTGACTATGGAGCCGCCGTCTCGTTGCCGATCGGCGAGACAGGCCGCCTGGAGCTGTCGTGGCGCCAGGTCGAGAACGGCTATCGCGGCTACGGCTACGAGTACGGCTATGGCGATGGCTATGGTGCCGGCTGGGGCTACCCGCCCGAGCAGATCCCCGACTACCTGCGCCGGGGGCGTGGCCTGGGGCCTGCCGCGGAGCTCGAATGGCGCCTGGTGCAGCCGGACGCGCCCGGGCAGTGGCCGCACGAAGCGGGGCCTCGCCCGCTGCCCTGAGTCCTCAGGCGCGGCCTGCCATCAGGTGGGCGTCGTTCGCCGGGCGCTCCAGCAGGCGGTTCACCGTCGCGGCGAAGGTGCTGAACGACAGGGGCTTGGCCAGGGTCTCGTCCGCCCCGAAGACCCGGGCCATGTTGAGCAGGTTGCCGACCCCGATGCTGCCGCCCGAGGAGATCGCGAGAATGCGCACCCCCGGGTGACGGCGGCGGATCTCGAGGATCGTCTCCAGCCCGTCCCGGTTCGGCATCAGCATGTCGAGGACGACCAGCTCCGCGTGGGTGGCGTCGAGCACCCGCAGCGCCTCGTCGCCGTCCCCTGCCTCGATGATGGCGTGCTGCTCCGCCCGCAGCAATTCAGCGGCGATGGTGCGGATCGTGGGGTCGTCGTCGACGACGAGAATAATGGCCATGGCGCCCTCTCCTCATCATCCTGCACCGATGAGGTCGCCAAAGCGCAAACGGGATTGCTTAACGTCAGGCCGCAGCGGCGCCCGCCGGCGCGGGCAGGTCGGCGAAGGCGCCGGGGCGGGCGTAGACCCACCCCTGGATCAGGTGCACGCCGGCGGTGCGCAGGAAGCGCGCCTGTTCGGGCGTCTCGACGCCTTCACAGACCACCTGCATGCCGAGGGAGCGGCCGACGGCGATGACCGCATGGATGATCGCCGCGGACGCCGTGTCGTCGAGGCAGCGGCTGACGAAGCTGCGATCGATTTTCAGCGTCGAGAAGCGCAGTTCCCGCAGGGCGTGAAGGCTGGTGTAGCCCGATCCGAAGTCGTCGAGCGCCACCCCGACGCCCAGGGCGCCGAGCTTCTCGAGGGTCGGGCGGGCCTGATCGACGTGCAGGATGGCGGTCTCGGTGACCTCGATCTCCAGACGCCCGAGGGGGAAGTTCGCACGCCCCGCTGCGGCGCGCACCCGCTCGGCGAAGTCGGGGCGCTGGAACTCGCCGGCCGAGGCGTTCACCGAAACCACGAGGTCTTCCCGGCCGCCGGCGACCCGCATGGCGTGCTCCAGCACGAAGTCGGTCAGGGCCTCGATGCCGCCCGCCGCCTCGAGCTCCGGGATGAACTGGTCGGGCGGGCGCGCCTCGCCGGCGGCCGTCGTCCAGCGGACGAGCGCCTCCACCTTCCCTGAGAAGCCGCCGGTGCGGCCCATCATCGGCTGGAAGACGACGTCGAGCTCGCCGTCGGCGATGGCCCGGCGGAGAACGGCCGTCGGGTCGGCGGGCGCGGCGGCCGCCGAGGCGCCCATGGCGGCCAGGGTGCGGTCGAGCAGGCCGCCGAGGCTCTGCACCGCGTCGGGCGGGCAGACGCCCTGACGGGCGGCCGTCTCCAGCGCCGAGGCGGCCTGCGACACGGCCCGGGCTCCCAGGCTCAGGCTCATGGACTTGAGGGCGTGGGCGCCGCGGGCCAGCGCCTCAAGGTCTCCATTGGCGGCGGCCGTCCGGCAGTCCGCCAGGCGCAGCGGCGCATTCTCGGCGTAGAGTCCCTCGACCCGGGCGACGAAGTCGGCGCGTCCGGCGGCGACCATCGCCTGGAGCTCGGACCGCGCGGCGGGATCGAACAGGTCGTCGAGGGCTTCGGGCGGCGGCGGCGGGGTCGCGGGGACGGGCGGAGGCCCCGCCACGGCCTTGTCGCCGCAGTGCTGCTGAAGCGTCCGCGACAGGTCCTGCAGGGTGAAGGGCTTGTGGATCACTCCGTCCATGCCGGCGCTCTTCCACGCCTCGGCGGCCGTTCCGACCACGTGGGCGGTCAGGGCGACGATGACGGCCCGCGCCCGTCCGTCGCGGACCTCTTCCTCGCGGATGCGCCGTGTGGCCTCGAAGCCGTCGAGCCGCGGCATCGATCCGTCCATGAGCACCAGGTCCCAGACCCCGCCCTGCAGCGCCTCCACCGCCTCGACGCCGTCCTCGGCGAAGTCGACGACGGCGCCGAGCCGCGCGAGGGCCTCGCCCGCCACCTCGCGATTGACCTCCGAATCGTCGACGACGAGGACGCGCACGCCGGGGAAGGAGAGGGCCTCGACGTCCGTGCGGGCGGCCGCCTCGTCGGGGCTCTGGCCGGCCTGGACGGCTGCGAGGGCGGCGATCAGCTCTGCCCGGCGCACCGGCGCCGCCAGGTCCCAGCCCCGCAGGCCCGCCCGGCTCCCGACGAAGGCGACGCGGAGACCGTCCGGTTCGACGCGAAGCGCCGCGCCGGACGCCGCTTCGGGGCGGGCGCGGGCCACGCCCAGCGCGTCGAGATACAGGTCGAGGGCCTCCATGGCGCGCGATGGCGCGCCTTCGAGCGCGACGCTCCAGTCGGCGGCGAAGGCGGGGAGCGCAGACGCCGCGCCGGCCGCGGGGAGGGGGACGACGAAGCCGAAGCTGGAGCCCACGCCTTCCTCGCTGTGCAGACGCCATTCCCCGCCCATGGCGCGGACCAGCCGGTCGCAGATGGCGAGGCCGAGACCGGTGCCGCCGTGCTTGCGGGTCGTGCTCTGGTCCTGCTGGGAGAAGGCCTCGAACAGGCCGGGCAGCTTGTCGGCGGGGATGCCGGGGCCGGTGTCGATCACCGACACCTGCACGCCCTCCGCCGGCGCGGCCGCGGCCTCGATGCGGATCAGGACGCCGCCGGCCTCGGTGAATTTGATGGCGTTGTTGACCAGGTTGCTGATCACCTGCCGGAGACGGGTCGGGTCGCCGGCGACCGGCGGCAGGCGAGGGTCGACGTAGACGGCGAGGTCCAGGCCCTTCTCGGCGGCTCGCTCCGCGAACAGGCTGGCCACGTCCTCCGCGACGTCGGCGAGATCGAAGGCGATGCTCTCCAGCTCCATCTTGCCGGCCTCGACCTTGGAGAAGTCGAGGATGTCGTTGATGATGCCGATCAGGGACTTGCCGGACCTGGCGATCACGTCCGCGTGGCGACGCTGCCGCTCCGGCAGGTCCGATTTCGCGAGGAGCTCGCTCAGCGCCAGAATGCCATTCATCGGCGTCCGGATCTCGTGGCTCATCACCGCGAGGAAGTCGGACTTGGCGGCGTTGGCCGCCTCGGCCGCGGCCTTGGCCTCGGACAGCTCGGCCGTGCGTTCGGCGACCTGGCTCTCCAGACCGGCGACGTGGTCGGCGATCCGCCGGTCCCGCTCCCGCAGCCCGCGGAGCATGTCGCGCAATCCGGAGACCAGATCCGCCACCTCGCCGTCGGCGGCGACCTCGGGATCGGCCGAATAGTCTCCGGAGTCCCGCACCGTATTGGTGAAGGCCGCCAGACGGACGATGGGGTCGCTGATCCGGCGCGCGAGGCGCAGGGCGATGAGCAGGCCGGCGAGGGTGGCGACGCCGGCGCCGAGAAGGGTGATCAGCACGGAGGCGAGGACGCGGCCGCGCAGGCCCGGGGTCTCGGCCAGCAGGGTGATGCGTCCGACCGCTTCCCCGTGGCTGATCACCGGGGCGGAGACCTCCATGGTGCCGGTGTTAAGCACCGACCACACCGAGGCGGCCCCGCCGTCGGCGAGCCGGGTGTCGGATTGCAGCCGGACCCCGCCGCCGGTCTCGGCCACCAGCGCGCCGTCGGTCAGCTGGATGCGTCCGTAGGTCACGTCCGGCGTCTGGGCGATGGATCTCAGGGCGGCGAAGGCGCCGGCCCGGTCGCCCTCGCGCACGGCGTCCGAGGCGAGCGAGCCGATCACCTTGGCGGTCTGGGTCAGGCGCTGGGTTTCGAGGTCGGTCTGACGCCGGGCCTCGGTCCAGCCCATAAGCGTAGCCGTAACAACCGCAGTGGTGGTCAGGGCGGCAAGGACAAGCCCGACCAGTTTTCTTCTTATGGAACTGCGGTATTTGGCTGCTCTAACCTTGCCCAAGCGCTCGTCCCCGACTTCGGAATGCCAAAGCTATACCGTCCCTTAATGACTCGACGCTTAATGGTGGCGGCAAGTCGGGGGACTTGGGAGCATGGTGGAGCTCCGGGGAGGTCCCAATGAGTGGTTTTTTCTACGTCCTGGAGGACGAGGCGCGTCTGCTCTTCGTCGACGACGACCCGATCCTGCGCGAATTCGCGCAGGTGAACCTGTCTTCGCCGACCACGCGGGTGGACGTGGCCGCGGGCGGCGAGGAAGCGCTCCAGCGACTGGCCGAGCACGCGTACGATCTCGTCCTGCTCGACCTTGAGATGCCCGGCGTCGACGGCTTCGAGGTGCTGGCGCGCATGCGCGACCAGCCGGGGCTGCGTGACGCGCCGGTGATCGTGCAGACCGGTCGCGAGGACGTCGAGGCCATCGACCGCTGCTTCCATCTGGGCGCGACCTCCTTCGTGATGAAGCCGCTGAACTGGCGGCTGCTGAGCTACCAGATCCGTTACGTGCTCCGCACCGAACGGCGCTCGGCGGCGGATCTGTCAGCGCCGGAGTCCGTGAGAGCTGCATGATCGACGGTCTTCTCGGCGCCTCGCTTCGGTTCCTTGAACGCTTCCGGGCGGCGGAGCGCGGCACGATCGCGCTCAAATTCGCCTTCATCGGCCCCGCCGTCATTCTGCTGGGAGTCGGGGGGATCGACCTGATGGCGGTGCACGCCGCCAAGGGGCGGCTGCAGTCGATTGCGGACGCCGCGGCCCTGGCGGGCGCGCCGGCGCTGGCGCTGGCCACAGACGGCTCGGCGGCGCGCGAGCGGGCCGACGCCTTCGTCCGGGGGCAGATGGCCGAGTGGGGCGACGCGCCCGCCTACCAGGCGACCTACGAGGTTCTCGAGCGCGGCGGACAACGCGCGCTGCGGGTGCTGCTGCGCGGCAACCGCACCTCCTTCTTCGCCAACATGCTGCCCCCGGGCGGCTGGAACTTCGTCGGGGACGCCACCGCCTCCACCGCCGGCCTCGTGCCGCTGTGCGTGCTGGTCACCGGCGGAACCGGCAGCCAGAACCTCTATGTCAAGGACTCGAGCCGGATGAACGCCCCGGCCTGCCTCGTGCACTCGAACCGTGAGATCGAGGTGGAGGGCGCCGCCACGGTGACGGCCGCCTCGGTGCAGGCGGTCAGGACCGCGCGGGGTCCGATCAGCCCGGCCGCGAGCACCGGAGCGGCGCCGATCGACGACCCCTTCACCGATCTCGATCTCGACCGGCACGGGGGGCTGGGCGTCGCCTGCACCCCAAGCGAGCTGACGAAGAACGTGAAGGTCTCTTCGGGCACCCACTATGTCCCACCCGGACGACACTGCGGCGGCATCGAGGTCTACGGCACGGGCCGCGTCATCCTCCAGCCGGGCGAGCACTTCTTCCTGAAGGGGGCGCTGGTCGTGAAGGAGGACGCCCGCCTGGAGGGGCAGGACGTGGTCCTGTTCTTCGACGAGGCCTCGAAGTTCGACTTCACCGACCGCGCGCTTGTGAACCTCGATGGCCGCAAGGAAGGCGCCTATGCGGGGATCGTGATGGGGGCGATGCGCAACAACCGGCAGGACTTCATCATCTCGGCGGACAATGTCGAGAGCCTGCTGGGCGTCATCTACGTGCCCTCGGCCCGTCTGATCGTCGAGGGCGACTCCGACGTCGCCCGGGACAGCGCCTGGACCGTCATCGTCGCCCACGAGGTGCAGCTGAAGGGTTCGCCCTCCCTGTTCATCAACGCCAACTACGACGCCAGCGACGTGCCGGTGCCGACCGGGGTGGGGCCGCGCGGCGGCGCCCGCCTGATCCAGTAAGGGGAGCGGCCGCCATGGCCATGGAAGCGGACAGCCTCGTCGGCCGCATCGAGGACAGCGAGCAGGCCCGGCCTCCGGAGCGCCGCGCCCGCGTCGAGCGCCGCGGGCGCGACCGGCGCAAGCCGGGCAACCGCGTCAACCGCGAGGCTCCCTGTCGGTCCCTGATGAAGACGCTGGGCGCCTACGGCGTCGGCCTGATGGCGGCGGTGCTCGCCCTCACCCTTCTCGCCAGCGAAATGACCGGCATCGGCGCGCCGGTCGTGGCCCTGGCCTTCGAGGCGGCGGCCATGGGCGCGGCGGTCCTGCTGCTGGCGCTCGGCTCGCTGGAGCAGCGGCTGATCGAGATCCGGCTGGAGCTGATGATGCTGAACGGCGGCCGCCGCCAGGGCGACCGGCGCGGGGGCGACCGTCGGGGCGGGGGCGCGGGAGAACCGCCCGCCGCCTGATCCGTTGCTCCGGAGCGGCGCCTGTCGCGCCGGCGGAGACGGACGATGAGCGACCACGACCGGGCCAACCAGGGCCATCAGGAACACGGCTCGGAAGGGCTGGGCCAGCGCCGCGTCGGCGAGCCGGGCCCGGGGCCGCGCCAGGAGCATCCCTTCCCGCCCTCCGCGGGCGGCCCGGGACCGGGCTCCGGCGACGACGCCGCCACCGATTCGGAGGATCAGTCGCCGGGACGGGGTCGCCCCGCCGGCGATCTGCCCGAAGCGCCCGAAGACGCGGCCTGAGAGGGCGGCGTCGCAGCGCTGACTTCCATTCGACTGGCCGCGCCGCTCCGCGGAGGACGACCCGGAAACGCGAACGGGGCCCGGCTTGTGACCGGGCCCCGTTGCTGTGGTGGTGCCGCCGGGCAGGATTGAACTGCCGACCTCAGCCTTACCAAGGATGCGCTCTACCACTGAGCTACGGCGGCGAAACCTGAGGAGCGGGCCCTATAGCCAACCGGGGACAACTGGGGAAGCCCCCAATTCGGAAGCTTGCGGAAAAGTTTGGCTGCGGGTCTGATCGCGCCATGGACAAGGCTCCGATCCCCGCACCCGAAATCGCGCCGGCCGTCGAGGCCCCCGCTCCGGCGGCTCCGCCCGCGAAGGCGAAGTCGGAAAAGGCGCTGCGGCTCGCCGCCGCCCTGCGCGACAACCTCCGCCGCCGCAAGGCGGCGAGCCGGCCGGCAAGACCGAGCAACTGAAAGTCATCGGCGGCCGTGGCCGCGGCCTTTCGCAGCCGCAGCGGTCCGCGCTAGATAGCCGATCCCCCGGCGGCCTCCGTCGCCGGACGCAAGAGACGACATGGACAGCATCGCCATCACCGGCGGCGCCACGCTGAACGGGACCATCCCGATCAGCGGCGCCAAGAATTCCGCCCTGAAGCTGATGGCGGCCTCCATCCTGACCGACCGGCCGCTGCGGCTGACGAACATGCCGCGCCTGGCCGACACCAAATTCCTCGGCCGGCTGCTGCGCGAACTGGGCGTCGAGGTGACCGAGAGCGGGGAAGGGGCCGGGCAGGAGACCCTGTTCCACGCCGCCGAAATCCGCTCGACCTTCGCGCCCTACGACCTGGTCCGGCAGATGCGGGCCTCGTTCAACGTGCTGGGGCCGCTGCTGGCGCGGACCGGGGAGGCGCGGGTGTCGCTGCCGGGCGGCTGCACCATCGGCGCCCGGCCGGTCGACCTGCACCTGCAGGCCCTGACGGCCATGGGCGCCGAGATCGAGCTGGACGAAGGCTATGTGAACGCCCGGGCCCCGAAGGGCCTCAGGGGCGCCGAGATCGAATTCCCGTTCGTTTCCGTCGGCGCCACCGAACACGCCCTGCTCGCCGCGGTGCTCGCCGACGGCGTGACGGTGCTGAAGCGGGCCGCGCGCGAGCCGGAGATCGGCGATCTCGCGCGGTGCCTGATCGCCATGGGGGCGCGGGTCGAGGGTGTGGACACCGACGAACTGGTCATCACCGGCGTCACCTCCCTGGGCGGGGCCGACTGGCCGGTGATCGCCGATCGCATCGAGATGGGCTCCTACGCGGTCGCCGCGGCCATGGCCGGCGGCGAGGTGCGGCTGACGCGTTCCCGCCCGGAGCTGATGCAGGCGCTGACCGAGAAGATGGTGGCGGCCGGCGTCGAGGTGGAGCCGACCTCCGACGGGGTGATCGTGCGGCGCGACCCGGCGGTGCGGCTGAAGGCCGTGAACGTCGCGACCGAGGTCTATCCGGGATTCGCCACCGATCTGCAGGCGCAGTTCATGGCGCTGATGACCCTGGCCGACGGCGAGAGCGTCATCCACGAGAACATCTTCGAGAACCGCTTCATGCACGCGCCGGAGCTCGGCCGTCTCGGTGCGGATATCCATGTGCACGCCGGCGAGGCGGTGGTCCGCGGCGTCGAGGCGCTGCACGGCGCGCCGGTGATGGCCACCGATCTGCGCGCCTCGGTCAGTCTGGTGATCGCCGGACTCGCCGCCCGGGGTGAGACCACCGTGCGGCGCGTGTATCATCTGGATCGCGGCTTCGAGCGTCTCGAGGAGAAGCTCGGCGCCTGCGGCGCGGAGATCCGGCGGATCAAGGGCGACGAGCATGAGCACTGAGGCGCAGGACGCGGGGGAGGCGAAGGCGGCCGTCGAGCCGCTGCGCCTGCTGGCCGAGGACGCCGATGACCTGCAGATCATTTCGGCGGCCCTGCAGGACGCCGTCCTGCGCCCGGTCGACATCGTCTGGGAGCCCGCCGCCCGCCGCGTCACCCTGGCGCTGAGCCGCTTCTGCTGGGAGTGCGGGGGAACGCGGGTGATGTCGGCGATGCAGTTCGGCGACGTGCTGGCGGTGAAGAGCCGACGGCTGCCGCGGGGGCCGGAGCAGGCGCTGGAGCTGCTGGCGATCGACTTCGCCCCGGGCGAGCCGCCGGGCGGGGCGGTGATGCTGATGTTCGCCGGCGGCGGCGACCTGCGCATCGATGTCGAGTGCCTCGACGCGGTGCTGACCGACCTGTCCGACCGCTGGCCCGCCGGCGCGGCCCCGGTGCACCCGGTGGAGGAACCGGAGACCGGAGCGACGCCCTCGTGAACGAGCACCGACTGACGTCGATCGATCTGGATCCGGCCACCCTGCCGCCGGCCAGCGCCGAGATCGAACACGAGCGGCGGGTGGCGATCTTCGATCTGCTGGAGAAGAACAGCTTCGAGCCCGCCGGCGCCCCGGGCGGGCCCTACAGCCTCACGCTGTCGCTGCTGGACGGCCGCCTGGTGCTGGACGTGAAGGGCCCCGGCTTCTCGAGGGCGCACGGCCTGTCGCTGACCCCGCTGAACAAGGCGGTGAAGGACTACATCGACATCTGCGACAGCTATTACGAGGTCCTGCGCGGCGCCGACGCCGGAAAGATCGAGGCGATCGACATGGGCCGGCGCGGTCTGCACAACGACGGGGCCGAACTGCTGCAGTCCCGGCTCGAGGGCAAGATCGCCATCGATCGCGAGACCGCGCGACGGCTGTTCACCCTGCTGACGGCGCTCTACCGGCGGGGATAGGCCGTCGGCGGCCCGCGGCGGCTCGACTATCGTCGCGTTTTGAGGCATATGCCCGCACCTCCGACGTGCGCGGCCGCCCGGCGCGCGGCGGGTCGACGTGTCAATCGGGCGTGGGAGGCCGCATGGCCAAGGAAGAACTGCTCGAGTTTCCCGGCGTCGTCAGCGAACTGCTGCCGAACGCGACGTTCCGCGTGACGCTCGAGAACGACCACGAGATCATCGCCCACACCGCGGGCAAGATGCGCAAGAACCGCATCCGCGTGCTGGCCGGCGACAAGGTCCTGGTCGAGATGACGCCCTACGACCTGACCAAGGGCCGCATCACCTACCGCTTCAAGTAAGGACGGGGCGTGTCCGCCCGTCCCGAACTGGTGCTGGCCTCGGCCAGCCCGCGCCGCGTGGAGTTGCTGGCGCTGGTCGGAATCGCTCCCGACCGAATCGAACCCGCCGACATCGACGAGACGCCGCTGAAGGGCGAGACGCCGCCGCGGCTGGCGGCGAGACTGGCCGTCGGCAAGGCGCAGGCGGTGGCCGCCGCCTCGCCGGATTCCGTCGTGCTGGCCGCCGACACCGTCGTCGCCGTCGGCCGACGCTTTCTTGAGAAGGCCGCCGACGAGGCCGAGGCGGAACGCTTCCTGCGTCTGCTGTCGGGGCGGAACCACCGCGTGTTCACCGGCGTCGCCGTCGCCTCGGCGGGCGCGGTCCGCCACCGCGTGGTCGACACGCGCGTGACCTTCAAGGTTCTTTCGGAGCCGGAGATCGCCGCCTACGTCGCGTCCGGCGAGTGGCGCGGCAAGGCCGGGGGCTATGGCATCCAGGGCCGCGCGGGAGCCTTCGTCACCCGGTTGGTGGGCAGCTGGCCGGCCGTGATGGGCCTGCCGCTGTACGAGACCGTGAATCTGCTCGGCGGCGCCGGCTGGCGCCCGTGACCGGCGAACGGCGCGTCTGGCTGGACGATTCGCCCGGCGAAATGCGGGGCGTCATCGCCGACGGCGCCGGGTTCCAGCAGGTCCTGACGCACTGCGAGGGCGAGCCGGACCAACGGCGGCTGGAGGCCCGGTCCGTCGGGCGGGTGCAGCGGGTGGAGCCGAATCTGAAGGGCGCCTTCGTCGAACTGGTCGCGGGCGACGGCGGGGCCGCCTTCCTGCCGCTGAAGGGCGGACAGCGGGTGCATATCGGCGAGAAGGTCGAGGTGGAGGTGGTCTCCGAGGCCCGCGAGCGGAAAGGCGTGACGCTGAAGCTGCTGGGTCGCGGAGAGGGGGAGCCGCGCCTGCTCGCGCGGGGGCCGACCGTCCCGGAATGGCTGGAGCGGCTCGCCCCGGGGGTGGAGCCGATCCGCGGCGCGCCGGCCATCGAGGCCGGCTGGGCGGCCATCGATGAAGCCGAAGGCCAGCCCTTCGACGACGACGACCTTGACGTCGCCGTCGAGCGCACCCGCGCCATGGTCGCCGTCGACTTCGACTACCGGCCGTCGCCGGGCCGCCGCGTCTCGCCCCATGACCGGCTGGAGGCCAACCGGCGCGGCCTGCGGCTCACGGCCCGGACCCTGCGGCTGCGCAGCCTCGGGGGCCTGGTCGCCGTCGACCTGATCGGCGTCGGGCACGACGGCGAGGCCCTGATGAAGACGGCGCGGGCGGCGTTCGGGCCGGACCCGGAGATCGCCTTCGGCCCGGTCAACCGCTTCGGCGTGATGATGATCTCCCTGCCGTGGCGGTTCACACCGCTGGCCGAGCGTCTGCGTCCCCCGGCGGGCGGACCCGAAGGCAGCCTTCAGGTCGCGGCGAGGGAGGCGACGCGGCGCCTGCGTCACGCGCTGCTGTCCGACACGGCCGCGCCCCACATGGTCGTGCGCGTTCCGACGGCCGTGGCGGAACGCGCGGCGCCGCTGGTGGCGCGACTGGGACCGCGCGCCCATGTTCGCGCCGATGACAGCCTGCAAGCAGGCGACGAAGTGCTGGAGACCGGCTGACATGGCCACCTGCCCGATCTGCCGCCGCAACCCGGCCGACGCCAAATACCGGCCCTTCTGTTCGAAACGGTGCGCCGACGTGGATCTGCAGCGTTGGTTCACCGGGGCTTATGCGGTGCCCGAGAGCGTGGATGAACGGTCCTCCGACGAGCGGGAAGAAGACTGATCTGACCGCTTGCCTCCCGGAAACGGCTCGCCTATAGACGCCGCTCCCGCGAGGCGACGGCTCGCCTGGGTAGCTCAGTTGGTAGAGCAGCGGATTGAAAATCCGCGTGTCGGTGGTTCGAATCCGCCCCCAGGCACCATCCGCTTTCCATGTGTCGGAAAGCGGCGTACGCCCATCATGAAATTGTCGCTTTCGGCCCGGAACGTGGGCATTGGGCGCGCGTGCTCTCCCCTCGGGGGAAAAGCGCCGCTGCGCACTTGACGCTCTGGTAAGCGTTCGTCAAAGGAGCTTGACCGCTTTCCTTTGCGAGCGGCCGGGGGAGGGCGGGAAACGGTTCCCGAACTTCGTCGACACCGCCCCGGCGGCCGTCAGGCAACCGGAAGCGTCAGGAGGCGTTCCGCAGATCGAAGTTCCGAGAACTTCGGCGATGCGGGCGACATTTCATCGGGGGTCGGCCGCAGCCGCGGCTGGTCTCCAGGGTTCCACGAGTCAGACCAAAGCAGGAACTGGCGACCTATGTTCGAAATCAAGAAGACCAATCTCCTCCTGGCCATGGCCGGCGCCGCCGTGCTGATGGCCGGTACGCCGGTCCTCGCGCAGGACGCCGCTGCGCCGGCCGATCCGGCCGCCGCGGCCGCGACGACCACCACGGCCGCTCCGGCCGCCCCGGCCGACGTCGCCGACGCCGGCGGCGAAGCTGCCGCTGAACCCGCCCGCGTGGGCGGTGAGCACGCCGGCGAACTCACCGTCGCGACCATGTTCATGGACGCCGACATCGTCGTTAAGGTCGTGATGATCGGCCTGGTGCTGGCGTCGGTCTTCTCCTGGACCCTGCTGCTCATCAAGCTGTTCGAGTTCGGCGCCCTGAACCGCAAGACCGACCAGTTCCTCGAGAGCTTCCGTGGCGCCCGCACCATCGCGGACATGCGCCGCGTGGCCATCTCGGACGAGTTCGAAGGCAACCCGCTGGCCGACATGGCCGCCGCGGCGACCGACGAAATCGAGCTGTCGCGTCAGGCCGGCCTGTCGGTGACCGGCGACCACCGCGACTCGGCCCTGTACCGCGCCCAGACCGCCGTGTCGGCGGTGCAGTCGGGTCTCGCCAAGCGCCTGTCGGGCGGCCAGCAGTTCCTGGCGTCCGTCGGCTCGACCGGTCCGTTCATCGGTCTGTTCGGCACCGTGTACGGCATCATGCGCTCGTTCATCGGCATCGCGAACACCAACACGACCAACCTGGCGGTCGTGGCCCCCGGCATCGCCGAGGCCCTGCTCGCCACCGGCATCGGTCTGTTCGCCGCTATCCCGGCGGTTATCTTCTACAACTACTTCAACACGCGGATCGCGGCCTACGGCACCCGTTCGGACGGCTTCAACGCCGAGCTGATGAACGCGATCTCGCGTAACCTCGACAAGGGGGCGTAACCCGGATGGCCGCCAAACTTTCAGGCGGCGGCGGCGGCAAGTACGCCATCGAGCAGAACTCGGAAATCAACGTCACGCCTTTCGTTGATATCATGCTGGTTCTGCTCATCATCTTCATGGTGGCGGCCCCGCTCGCCAGTGTGAACGTTGAGGTGAAACTGCCGCGTGCGGTCGCTGAGCCCGCCGAAAATCCGCCGGTGCCGATCTACGTGTCCATCCAGGACAACGGTCGGGCCTACATCGGCGACTTCCCGGTGGACATCGACGCGGTCGGGTCCGAGCTTTCGACCCAGATCGGCCGACGCAACCCGGCGGATGAGCGTATCTTCATCCGGGCCGACCAGCAGACTCGCTACGGCGACTTCATGCAGGTCATGAACTCGCTCCAGGACAACGGCTTCTATTCCGTGGCCCTGGTCGGCGAGGACAACTCGACGCAGTAGGACCGGGTGAAAGCATGACAGATATCGAATACCACCGGTCCCGATACGATCCGCCGAAGACCAAGGTGCCCATGGGCGTCGTGGTCGCCAGCCTGGTGGTCGTCTCCATCATCTTCGCGATCCTCGCCTTCTACTTCATGAAGGCGCGGTTCGAGATCCAGATGAAGGAGTACTCGGACGAGGCGGTCGACGTGGAGATCATCGAGCCGATTCCGCCGCCGCCTCCGCCGCCGCCGCCGCCGCCTCCGCCGGACACGCCCCCGCCGCCCAAGCTGCAGGTGCGCACGCCGGTCGCCGTTCCGAACGCGCCGCCGCCTCCGGTGACGCTGCCGATCGAGCCGACCAAGAAGGAGGATCGGGTCGAGTACACGGGTCCGCCCGTCATCGTCCCCGGCCCGCCGCCGCCGCCGGCTCCGCCGGCTCCGCCGCGGCCGTCGGTGATCACCCAGCCGACCTGGTCTCGCCAGGTGGTTCCGGATTATCCGGAGCGGGCGATCTCCCGTGGCATCGAGTCCGGACGTGTGACCGTGCAGTGCACCGTCCAGCCGAACGGCAGCCTGACCAACTGCTCGGTCGTTTCGGAAGATCCGGCAGGAGCGGGCTTCGGCCAGGCGGCTCTCGCTGCGGCGCGCCGTTCGCGGGTCTCGCCCCGCACCGTCGACGGCGCGGCGGAAGGCGCCACCGTCCGGTGGACCACGACCTACCGGATGCCTGAGTAAGCCTCTGGCTTCAACGCAACCGAACGCCCCGCAGGTCCGCCTGCGGGGCGTTTTCGTCTGTCCGGGAGCGAACGATCGCCACCGGCGTTGAAGGGCGACCTTTCTCATGGAGAGTCCGATGCGTCGCACCGCCCTCGTCGCCCTCGTGGCCGCCGGCGCCGCCCTCGGCGCCTGCGCCTACAACGAGACCCTCGGCCGCAACCAGTTCCTGATCGTCGACGACAGCGCCCTGGTCCAGCAGGCCGACGCCGCCTGGACCGAGGCCCAGCGCACCCAGCGGATCTCGTCCGACGCCGCCGCGAACGCCCGCGTGCGGCAGGTCGGCGGCCGCATCGTGCAGGCGGCGGGTCTGACCGGCCGCAGCTGGGACTATGCGGTGTTCGTGAGCGAGAGCCCCAACGCCTTCGTCCTGCCGTCGGGCAAGATCGGGGTCACCACCGGACTGCTGTCGCTGGTCCGCAATGACGACCAGCTGGCGGCGGTGATCGGCCACGAGGTCGGCCACGTCGTCGCCCAGCATGCGGCGGAGCGCTACTCGCAGAACGCCGCCGCCAGCCTCGGTCTGGGCGTGATCCAGGGCGCCGCGGGCGACTACGCCCGGGCCGCGGGCGCCATCGGCGGGCTGGGGGCGCAACTGGGGGTGCTTCTGCCGTTCTCGCGCACCCATGAGCTGGAGGCCGACCGCCTCGGCGTCGACTACCTGCAGCGGGCCGGCTACCGCCCCTCGGAGGCCATCGCCCTGTGGCGGCTGATGGCGCAGCAACGCCAGGGCGGAACGCCGGAGTTCGCCTCGACCCACCCGTCCGACGCCAGCCGCATCGCGGCGCTGCAGCAGTACATCGAGAGCCGGGGGTGGGCGTAGGGGAGGGATCAGGGCGTAGGGGTTAGGGAATAGGATGAGGCGGCGAGCGGCTGTCGCTCACGGCGGCTTGGCCCCAACCGCCGTCATGTTCCCCAACCCCGGATCCCCAATCCCCTATTACCTAATCCCTACGCCCTATTCCCTTCCATCCCCCCTTGCCCCGGCGCGGCGACCCCGCTAGACACCCCGCTCGCGCGGAAACGTGCAGCCTTAGCTCAGCTGGTTAGAGCGCCGGTTTGTGGAGCCGGAGGTCCTCAGTTCGATCCTGAGAGGCTGTACCATTCCCGCCCGTCGGGCGACGATGTCGACATGAGCGACTCGCCGGCCTGGGACCCCGTCCAGTATCGCCGCTTCGAGGTCGAGCGCGACCGCGCCGCCCTCGACCTGCTGCTGCGCCTCCCGGACGATCTGGCGCCCCGCGAAATCTGGGATCTCGGCTGCGGGACCGGCCACCACGCCGCCCTGCTGAAGCGCCGTCATCCGCAGGCGCGCGTGCACGGCCTCGACGCGAGTCCGGAGATGCTGGCGCAGGCGGGCGCGCTCGCGGCCGACGTGGACTGGCGGCGCGGCGACATCGCCGGCTGGACGCCGGACCGCCCGGCCGACCTGATCCTCGCCAACGCCTCCTTGCAGTGGCTGCCTGACCACGCCGACCTCCTGCCCCGCCTGGCGGAGACGCTGGCCCCGGGCGGAGTGCTGGCCGTGCAGATGCCGGTCGCGCACGAGAGCCGCCACCACGCCCTCCTGCGCGCCACGGCGGCGGCCGGGCCGTGGGCGACGCGACTGGCGGGGGTCGCGCCGATCGCGCCCCTGCTTTCGCCGGAAGCCTACTACGATGCGCTGTCCGCCTCGTGCGGGGACATCGACGTCTGGACGACGACCTACCTGCACGCCCTCGAAGGGGAGGCGGCGGTGCTGGAGTGGATGAAGGGCACGGCGCTGCGCCCGCATCTTACGGCGCTGACGGCGGATCCCGGTCTGCAGGCGGCTTTCCTCGACGCCCTCGGCGGGGCGCTTTCGGCGGCTTTTCCGCAGCGCCCGGACGGGCGGACCCTGCTGCCGTTCCGGCGTCTGTTTCTGGTGGCGCGGCGTCGGCGGCGGCCTGGCGTCGCCGCAGGCCGGTGACCGGTCCGTCGAGGCCGGCCAGCGCCTCCTGCATGGCGCGGTAGCCCGCGGCCACGGCCGGGTCGAAGGCCTTCCAGTCCCGGATGTCCACCCCTTCCGGGGTCGGCTGCACCAGCAGGTCGGTGACCGCCCGGGAGGCCTCCAGCTCGGCGTCGGTGACGAGGGTGGCGGAGCGCATCAGGATCGAGACGATCGGCGGACCACGCCGCCAGGCGCCGGTGACGATCAGCCGCCAGATCGAGGGCGGATGCTCGATCATCGCATGATCCACCCCGCGCGCCTGGGACATGTCGACCCCGATGACGGGGCCGCTGTTCATCTCCCGCATCACCTCGCCGGGGAAGTTCTTCAGCACCGCCCCGTCCACCAGCACCTGCCCGTCCACCACGATCGGCGGCATGATGCCCGGGATGGAGATGGAGGCGCGCATGGCGCGGCGCATCAGGCCGCGGCGGTGCACCTCGATCCGTCCCGTGGTCAGATTGGTGGAGACGGCGAAGAACGGCCGGACGAGGTCGGCCATGTCGATCTCGCCGTAGGCGTCGCGCAACAGGCGGTCGACCTTGCGGGCCCGGGTCATGGCCAGCATCGGGAAGGTGATGTCGGCGAGCGGGTCGCTTTCCACGAACGACTTGTGGATGCGCGCCTCCAGCTCGGCCTGCGACCAGCCCATGGCCGGTCCCGCGGCGACGATCGCCCCCATGGAGGCGCCGCCGACGAAGTCGATCGGCACGCCGGCCTCGTTCAGGGCCCGCAGGGCGCCGATGTGCGACAGGGCCCGGGCGCCGCCGCCGGACAGCACCAGCCCGACCGACGAACCGGTGCAGACCCGGGCGATCCGCGCCGCGTCGGCGGCGTCGCCCTCCACCGCCTGGAACCAGCGGCCCGGCGCCACGGCGTCGAGCCAGACGGCGGTGTTCGCCGGACGGGCCATGCGCGCGTCGCGCAGCAGGATCAGGTCGGTGCGCCGGCGGGCGTCGGGGGCGCCGGCGTGCGCCATCGGCCGGTTGGGCGGGGCCAGCAGGCACTGGCCGACCACGAACACCCGGTCGACCTGGCGCGCGCACAGGGCGGCCCAGGCCGGCTCGTCCATCTCGGCGACGTAGAGGACGAAGTCGTGGGCGTCCTCGACACGGCTGAACCACTCGGCGGCGGAGGAGAGGGCGGAGTGGTC
>Ga0233425_10004252_pt1 | contig 24355 bp, 16 predicted proteins | sample Watercolumn_Towu_2_FD_181712 | JGI IMG/M metagenome (GOLD analysis project Ga0233425, IMG submission 181712) | Freshwater microbial communities from Lake Towuti, South Sulawesi, Indonesia - Watercolumn_Towuti2014_140_MG | ecosystem: Environmental > Aquatic > Freshwater > Lake | place... | reverse complement strand
GGGTGGGCAGCGGCAGCGCATCGCCCTCGCGCGCGCACTCTACGGCAGCCCGTTCCTCGTCGTCCTCGACGAGCCCAATTCCAATCTCGATGCCGAGGGCGAGGCGGCGCTGGCCGCGGCGATCCACGGCGTGCGTGCCCGGGGCGGCGTCGCGATCGTGATCGCCCACCGTCCCAGCGTGCTGGCGGCCGTGGACGTCGTCGCAGTGATCCAGGACGGCAAGCTGACGGCGTTCGGCCCGAAAGAGGCGATCCTCGGCAAGGTCGCCCGCGACGGCGCGCCCAGGCCGGAACGCACCCAGGCGGTCAACGCATCGAACAGGGAGCGCTCCGTGCCGGAGCGGGTGCCGGCATGACGATCGAGATCAAGGGCACGAAACCCGGCCGCGACCCATCCGAGGGGGCCGAGCGCTACGTCTCGCGCAGTGCCGACCGCCGCTCGGCGGTCCCCTATTACGCTGCGGTCGCGGTCGCGGCCGTGGCCGCCTACCTGAAATCCCTGTTTCTGCCTCAGGCGACCTTGGCGGAAGAACCCGATCCTGAGACTGTGGCCGCCCGAGCGGACGCCCTCCGCCTCGTACACTCCGAGGAACTCGCAGCCCCGGTCTCCGGGCAACCCTCCGAGGCACCGCGGCCGCTCGCCGAGCCGCCGTCGCCGGCGCCGCAATCCGGCATGTCACTGTTCGACGACGGGCACGAACTGCTCGCACGTGGCCTGCGTTTCGCGAGGCCCGACCCGCACCCCGACCTGGGGGACTTCAAGGCATCGCCGGTCATTCCCCAGCCGATCAACGACAACGGCGGATCCTTGGCTGCCGGATCGGGCGCGCGCGGCGGTGGCTCGTCGAGCGGCGGTGGACGGCCGCAGGATTCCGCTCGTCCGGAACCGGATCCACGAGACCCGCGCGACGAGGCGCAGGGCTCCCAGAAGCCGCCCGAAAAGGCGGCGGGTGGCACGTCGGATCAAGGCTCTGCCGGGCAAGGCGGTTCCAAGCCGCCGGGAGGAGCGGATCCGCAGGATCCTGGACAGGCGGAGGGCGGTCCCCGCATTCCTCCCGGTGCCACGCCAGGCGACGCCCCCTCCCCCACCGGTCCGACCCCGCCTCCACGCGGCGAGAACGAGGGACCGGCCGGACAACGCAACCGAGCACCGGTCGTGAATGGCCCCGTCCAGCTCGGGGACGTCGCGGGCTGCGCACTTCTCACCATCGCGCTGACCGACCTTCTGCGCGGCGCCACGGATCCGGACGGCGACACCCTCTCCGTGAGGGACGTCCGGGCCTCTTCCGGCACCGTGACGGCCGACGGGTCCGGATGGGTGTTCGACGCCGACGCTGCGGGTCCGGTCACCCTCACCTACGCGGTGACCGACGGCGAGTTTTCGGTCGCCCGTACGGCCCATCTGACGGTTCTCGACCGTGCCGTGTTCAGCGGCACGGATGGCGACGACCTGATCCTCGGGACGCCCTGCGCGGACGACATCGCCGCCGGCGACGGCGACGACAATGTCGACGCCCGCAGCGGCGACGATCTCGTCGACGCCGGAAGCGGCAGCGACCATGTGGTCGCCGGGGCCGGTGCCGACACCGTCCTCGGCGGGCCGGGCGACGACATCGTGTTCGCCGGGGCGGGCGCGGATGTGGTCTCGGGCGGATCGGGTCACGACCGACTGTTCGGTGAGGCGGGCGACGATTCCCTGTTCGGCGACGCAGGCGACGACCTGCTCGACGGCGGCGAGGGACGCGACATCCTGGATGGAGGGGACGGCGACGATCGCCTTCTCGGGGACGCAGGTGACGACCGTCTCTATGGCGGCGCGGGGGCCGACGATCTGTCCGGGGGCGCTGGAACGGACGTGCTCGTCGGTGATGCCGGCGACGACCGGCTGCAAGGCGATGAGGGTGGGGACATCCTCTCTGACGGCGCCGGGCGCGACGTCGTGGCGGGTGGGGCGGGCGACGACGTCGTCATCCTCGCCCTCGACGGTGCCGACGACGCGATCGACGGCGGCTCCGGATCGGACACGCTCGACCTGTCCGCCGCCACGGTCGATCTCCTGGTGGACCTGAGAAACGAGACCATATCCGCTCGGGAGCTCGGCCTCGACCGGATCACCTCGATCGAGGCGGTCATGGCGGGATCGGGCGACGACCGCTTCGTGGTGGGCGAGCGGGATCTCGTCCTCACCGGCGGCGATGGAAGCGACGTCTACGCCTTCGCCGTCCCTTCCGTGAAGCGCGACGGCACTCTCGTCGTGCAGATCACGGACTTCTCCGTCGGCGATTACATCGACCTCGTCCGCTACGCGCTGTTCGACGAGCGATCCGCGACCGGACGCCCTCTCGCGGAGGCGCTCCGCGGCGGGACCGATGCACCGACCGGCATCCAGTACCGGCTCGAACGTCTCGACGGCAGGGACTGCACGGTGGTCTCGGCCGATCTCGACCATGACGATGCCTACGAGACGACCGTCGTCCTCGACGGCGAGCACGCGCTGCGCTTCTCGACGGCCCAGTTCCCCGACCCGCCGACACTCCACAATTGAGATCGACCAAGGAGAAGGATCATGCGTACATCTCCCGATCGCGGAGTCCGTCCCCTCAGGCGGCGTGACCCGCAATCCCGCGCGGACGTCGCGTTCGCGGTCGCTCCTCGCATCGTCGCAGGGTTCGTCTTCGGCGTGGCGCTCGTCGGCGGCGTCGGTGGCTGGGCTGCCACGACCGATCTCAGCGGCGCGATCCTCGCGTCGGGAACCGTCGCGGTCGATCAACGCGCCAAATCCGTGCAGCATCGGGATGGCGGCGTGGTCGGAGAAATTCTCGTGCGCGACGGGCAAGCGGTCACCGCCAGTCAGGTCCTGCTGAGGATCGACGACGCGCAGACCCGCGCGGAACTCGCGATCGTTCGGGGTCAGCTTGTTGAACTCGCGGCGAAAAAGGCCCGGCTCCTGGCGGAGCGTGACGGCCAGCGCGAGGTCAACTTCCCGCAGACCCTGCTTCATCAGGGCAGCGAAGTGCAGTCGATCCTGGAAGGTGAACTCCGGCTATTCCTGGGCAATCTTTCCAGCCGGGACAGTCAGCGCCAGCAGCTCGAACTGCAGATCGGACAGATCGCCGAAGAGATCGCCGGCCTTACGAAGCAGCGGGATGCGAAGAGGGACGAACTGGCTGTCCTCACCCATGAGCACGGCAAGCTGTCGATTCTCGTGGAGAAGCAGTTGTACGAGAGCTCCCGTTTCCTCCCGATCACGCGCGACAAGCATCGCCTCGCCGGCGAGCAGGGTTCGCTGGAAGCATCGATCGCACGGGCGAAGACGAGGACGAGCGAGATCCGCGTTCAGATCATCGCGATCGGGGATACCGCGCGAACCGAGGCGCAGCGCGAACTCAGCCAGGTCGATGCCAAGGCGGCGGAGCTGAGCAACCGCTGTGTGGCCCTTGAGGATCGCCTGACGCGCACCGAGATCCGTGCGCCCGTGACCGGCATTCTCCATGAACTGAAGACCTTCACGGTCGGCGGCGTCGTCACCCCGGCTGATATTCTGGCGACGGTGGTCCCCGAGGATGCAAAGCTCAGAATCGAGATCCGCATCCCGCCGACCAGCATCGATCAGACCGGCGTCGGTCGCGCCGCCCGCGTCCGCTTCACTGCCTTCAGTCAGCGCACCACGCCCGAACTCAAGGGGGTGCTGACCTATGTCTCGCCGTCCACGACGAAGGGCCCGCGCGACGAGTCCTTCTATGTCGGGCACATCGAGCTGCAGGACGGGGAGATCGAACGGTTAGGAAGCTCCGCTCGCCTCGTGCCCGGAATGCCCGTCGAGGTTCAAGTGGCCACTGACGAGAGAACAGCGATGTCCTACCTTATGAAACCGCTGCAAGATCAGTTTAGTCGTGCTTTTCGCGAACGGTGAACACATCGTCTGACCGTCTTATGCCGCCTTCTGGCTGAGCCATACGCACCGTGCAGCTTGCCCGATTACCTCCAAATTTCCATTCGTAGTAACCATGGCATAGTACTAACTATTGATGTGCAGATACCACCCGTGATATCTGTTGAGAGTGGCGCTGCTTGGGAGGCGGCAGTGGAACAGAGTGTGGCGGCTTCGCGCAGTGATTTGTGCGGCTCGCAGATCCGCATGGATCGTGAAATATTCATGGATCTCGTGGTGACAACCATGGGATCCCTGTTCGAGGACACAGTCGGATCCGGTGAAGCTGGCGGCTTCATCAGCTTGGTCGGACTCGCGGTGGGAGAGAAGATTCAGGAAGAGTACCTTCAGGCGAGCGGCGCGAGCCACCTCGACAGGAGAGGAATGATCGACGCCCTGCTCGACATGAAGCGCCGGATCGGAAGCGATTTCTATGTCGTGGAGGAGACCGAGCAACGCATCGTCCTCGGCAACAGGCGCTGCCCGTTCGGAGAGCTGGCGAAGAAATGTCCCTCGCTGTGCATGCTGACAGCGAACGTGTGTGGGCATCTGGCCGCGGAGAGTCAGGGATATGCACGAGTCGATCTCCCCGAGACCATCGCCGCGGGGGCGTCCGAGTGCCGAATTGTCATCAACCTCGACCCTGACACACCCGGCGGCGGACGGCGGCATCATCGGCGAGCCTGGGCCTGAGGCCGATTTCGCGGCCCTGTTCGCCTTCATCGCGGATCCCTTGATCCTCGTGCGCCGGTTCGGGCTCGTGGAGGACGCCAATGCAGCCGCATTCGACCGAGTGCCGGATCTCGCGGTCGGCCTTCCCCTGCCGGTCGAGGGGACGCAGCGCGAGCGGATGAGCCGCTACCTCGACCTGTGCTCGCGGACCGAGAATCCGATTCCCGGTGCCTTGTTCGTCGATGCCGGGGCCGAGGGCTATCGCCGTCATCCGTGCCGGGGCGCGCGCATCGTCCTACGCGCGTATGGTGGCGAGCCGCTCGTCCTGCTGCATCTCACGCCCACCAGCCTGGAGGGCCGACTTCGCCTCCTCACCGATCGGCTGAGCGATGCACGGCGCGTCATGCAGGAGCGGAAGCGCCGTGAAATCGAAATGCAGGCGCTCCTGGCCGAGCGCAGCCGATTGTTGGGCCACCTTGAGGAGGATGCGCAGGCCCGCCAGCGCGCCGAGGCCGAGCGGGACGCGGTTCTGTCCAGGCTCTATCGGGCTGGACAGGACGAGCGTCGGCGTCTTGCGCGTGACCTTCATGATCATGCCGGTCAGCAGCTCGTCACTCTGACCTTCGGCCTGAGGAAGATTGCGTCACGCCTGTCGTGCCCGACGGCGATCCATGAGGTCGAGCAGCTCCTGCGACACACGCAGGACATCGGGCAGTCACTCAGGCGGGTGACCCTCGAACTCCGGCCCGCGGCCCTTGAGGAATTCGGTTTCGTCACCGCATTTCGGTCCCTCTTGGACGAGTGGAGCCGGGTGACGGAGATCGCGACAGAGTTCCAGATTGTCGGCAAGGAAGCGGACCTTCCCCTGGAGACGGCCATCACGCTCTATCGGCTGGCTCAGGAGGCGCTGACAAACGTGGCCAAGCACGCGGGACCGGGCGTGTGTGTGTCGATCGTGCTGCGGTTTAGCGCGCTCCAAGTCACGCTGACGATCGACGACAATGGTCGTGGGTTCGAAGCCGACGAGGCTCTCACCAGTCTCCTCGTCTCTCAGGGAAAACTCGGCCTCCTCGGGATGCGCGAGCGGCTGTCGCTGGTCGAAGGTACCCTGAACATCGAGGCCGCTCCCGGGAAGGGCACGAGCATCGTCGCCCGCATCTACCTGTCCGCCAAGGTGAGCGGACATGCCGAGTAGTCCGATTCGCGTCGTGCTGGCGGACGATCATCCGGTCTTCCGACACGGCGTGAAGAGCTTGATCGCCGACACCGGCGAAGTCGTCGTGGTGGCGTCGGTCGAGACGGGATCAGCCGCCTATCGGGCGATCGTCGAGCATGAACCGGATGTCGCCATCCTCGACATCAACATGCCGGAGATGAACGGCGTCGCGGTCGTCCGCAATCTCCTCAAGCTGAGGAGCCGCACGCGCGCCATCATGCTGAGCGTCTACGAGAGTCGGGTTTACGTGGACCAGTCCTTCGAGGCGGGCGCTCGCGGCTACGTCCTCAAGCGGTCCGCCTTCCAGCACATCGCGAGCGCGGTGCGGGCGGTTCATGAGGGCGGCATCTACGTCGATCCGGCGCTGCCGGAACGCACCGTTCCCCATCGTCTCCTGCACTCCAGCGTGGACGAGGCAGCCTGCTCGACCTTGAGCGAGCGCGAGAAGGACATCCTCCGATTCGTCGCCTTCGGCTTCACGAGCAAGGAAGTCGCCGACCGCCTCGGAGCGACACCCAAGGCCATCGAGACCCAGAAGGCCAGGGCCTGCACCAAACTGGGCCTGACAAGCCGAGCCCAAATCGTTCAGTTCGCGATCCTGCAGGGTTGGCTCCGCGGCGAAATTCCGGTCCGGTGACACCTTGTCTCCTTGCTACGCTCAGCCTTGACCTTGCCCCCTGGTGGGCCCTCATTCTGAAGCTAGGATCCGTCGAGCAAGAGACGGACGATGAAGAAGAGCCGGTTCAGCGAAGAGCAGATCATCGGCATCTTGAAGGAGCAGCAGGCTGCGCTGCCGGTCGCTGAGATCTGCCGCCTTCATGGCATCAGCGACGCGACGTTCTACACGTGGCGCTCGCGCTTCGGCGGCATGGAGGTCTCGGACGCGCGCCGCTTGAAGGCGCTCGACGAGGAGAACCGCACGCTCAAGAAGCTCCTGGCCGAGGCGATGCTCGACGTGGCGACGCTGCGCGAGGCACTGGGAAAAAACTTCTGACGCCCGACGCACGTCGCACGGCCGTGAGCTGGGCCATCGAGGAGAAGGGCGGTTCGCAGCGTCGCGCCTGCGGGTTGATCGACCTTGAGCCGAAGACGGACCGCTATGCCTCGACCCGCGGAGACGATGCAGCCGTGCGGGTACGCCTGCGCAGCCTGGCCGGCGAGCGCCGCCGCTTCGGCTATCTGGATGAGCGAGGGCCAGAAGGTTCCGGTCGACGATGCTCAGCGTCCGGCGATCCCGATCCTCATGACGCTCGGCGCGCTGTCGGCCGGCGCGGATGTGTTCGACCCCGCACGACCGGTAATCCTCATGACGGAGGACAAGCTGTCGCGACCTGTCACGGTCCTGGCCAAAGCCAATGGCGCACCAGAAAACCTTGCCGTCCTCTCATACAACGGGTGCGGAAACCTTCCGGCTGCGAGGCTCCTCGCGCAGATGATCGTGGACATGCGGCCCGACGCGCGGATCGTCCTCCATCGGGACCGCGATTTTCGAACCGAACCAGAGATGGCCTTCGAAATCGCCACCGCCGCGGCGGAGCGTGAACGTAACGGCGTGACCCGCGTCACCGAGGTCTTCACGCCTCTCAACGATGTCGAGCACTCGTTCGCGCAGGCGGCGCATCTCAAGGTCGTGTTCAACGATCTCGATCCGGCACTTATCGATACCGCGATCACCGACGTCACCGCATTCAAGCGCGACGATTTGGTGCGTGCCGCTCGCACGGCGCGCGAGAAGGTTCAATCGTCGCTCTACGCTACGCCTCGGAAGCGCGGGAAGCCGGAGTGGGCGGCTTCGGGAATGCCCGAGGAGCCACCGCCTCTCCGCTCGTTCGGTCCCGCCAACGGTCTGGCTCGGGTATCCTTCGACCACACCCACGGAAAGATGTTGATGGATGGCCTCCGCCCAAAAATGCACCAGCTCGTTGGAGGGGCCTCGCAGACATCGAACGAGAGGATCTACGCTCAGAGCCATCACCTGGAGACCGCAAGCTGGAGGGCCGCATTCATTCCCCCGGCCGGAGGCTGAGCAACTCACACCATAACTGCTCCCATTCGTGTGCGGGATCCGTACGGATGCCGGCTTCCGGAAGCGCACTGTGATCTGCGATTGGGCCGCCGCTATGCGGCCGCTTCCAAAGAGGGAAGGCAGCGGCTAGGCTTCGGTCGTGCTTCAACTCAAAGCACCAACCGTATGTTCGATTGGAACGATCTGACTTTCTCCCTCGAGCTTGCCCGACACGGTCGGCTGACGCCGGCCGCCCGCCGGCTCAAGGTCGACAATACGACGGTCAGCCGACGCATCGCCGAGCTGGAGAGGAGTCTCGACACGAAGCTCTTCCAGCGCTGCTCCGACGGCTTCCTGCTGACTGAGGGCGGTCACAAGCTGTTCGTCATCGCAGAGGCGATCGAGCAGAAGATGCTCGGCGTGCCGGAGGCGCTCGGCCTGCAGGACGGTACGCAGCCGGTCGGGCGTGTGCGGGTCGCCAGCATGGAAGGCATCGCCGCATTCTATCTGTCGGCCAGGTTCGCCGAGTTTGCCGCGACCGCGCCCGGCCTCGTCGTCGAACTCGTCACCGAGCGGCACCTGATCAACCTGACCAAGCGTGAGGCCGACATCTCGGTGTCGTTCGTGCCGCCCCAGGGACCGCGCCTCAAGGTTCGGCGGGTCGGCGAGTTCCGCTTGGCCCTGTTCTCGTCGGAAGCCTACCTCGCCCGGCGCGGTCGACCGCGCTCGCGCGCCGATCTGCCGGACCACGATTTCGTGGACTACGTCGACGATCTCGTCGTGATCGAACCGGTGCATTGGCTTCTCGAGGTGCTGAAGCCGAACACCGTGGTGTTCCGTTCGACCAGCATGGCGGCCCAGCAGAGCGCGGTCGCGGCGGGGGCGGGAATAGCCCTGCTGCCGCTTTTCTCGGCAAAGACGAACCCGACCCTCGTGCCGGTCCTGTCCAAGGATATCGTCGTACGCCGCGAACTCTATCTCGGTGTCCACGAAGACATCGAGTATGTCGGCCGCGTCCGCGCGGTGACCCGCTTCCTGACCGACCTGTTTACGCAAGAGGCAGAGTACTTGAACGAATTCTGAGCATGCGGCGGCACGATTGCAGCGGCCGTTGCGGATTTTCCGCCTTCGCGGCATCGGCGGCCTCTGTTGCAAATGCGGCATCCCAATTTTGGAGCCGCGCCGATGTCCGTACCCTATCCGCAGTTCAAGGCTGCCGCCTGCCACGTTGCTCCGGTCTTCCTGGACAGCGCCGCCACGGCCGAGAAGGCGGTGGCCCTGATCGGCGAGGCGGCGCGCGCTGGCGCCGGTCTCGTGGTGTTCCCCGAGGGCTACATGCCGGGCTTCCCCCTCTGGGTGGCTCTCCGTGCCCCGATCCACAACCACGACCTGTTCAAGCGCCTCGCAGCTCAGTCCGTCCGCCTCGACGGGCCTGAGATCGGCGCGGTGCGCGGCGCCGCGCGGCGCCACGGGGTCCTCGTCTCCCTCGGCTTCAGCGAGAGCACCGAGGCCAGCGTCGGCTGCCTATGGAACTCGAACGTCCTGATCGGGCGGAACGGCGCCATCCTCAACCACCACCGCAAGCTCGTGCCGACCTTCTACGAGAAGCTCGTCTGGGCAAACGGCGACGCCCGGGGCCTGCACGTGACCCCCACCGAAATCGGGCGGGTCGGAATGCTCATCTGCGGCGAGAACACCAATCCTCTGGCCCGGTTCGCGCTGATGGCCCAGGGCGAACAGGTCCACATTTCGACCTATCCGCCGGCCTGGCCGACCCGCCCGCCGGGGGAGAGCGCGGCCTACGACCTGAAGCGAGCCATCGAGATTCGCGCCGGAGCCCATGCCTTCGAGGCCAAGGTCTTCAACATCGTCTGCTCCGCCGTCCTTGACAGGACCTCGAAGGAGATCCTCTGCGGGGAAGACGCGTCCCTCGCCGATATCGTCGAGCGGACCCCGGCGGGCGTGTCGATGGTCCTCGATCCTACCGGCTCGCATGTCGTGGAGGCCCACCAGGGAGACGAGGGGATCGTCTACGCCGAGATCGACATCGCGGCCTGCGTGGAGCCCAAGCAGTTCCACGATGTGGTCGGCTACTACAACCGCTTCGACATCTTCCAGCTCAACGTCGACCGCACGCCTCGGGAGCCGGTCCGCTTCGACGCGAGTGTCCAGGCCACGGGGCCCGCAGTCGACCGAATCGATGGCCCGGACCCGTCGGGCATCGGCGCCGGCACGGCGCACCCCGGCTTCGGGGAGATGATCGCCGAAGCACCGCGCCGCGGCGGCCTCTGAAGGAGCGCGCGGCCCGTCCCCCGACGAGCCGCGCCGGCTTCGGAGGCTTTGGTCTCACGGAGATGTTTCACCAGACCCACCCCGATCGACGGAGACGCAGCATGCTTTCACCGGACAGAATAGCTCTTCAAGATGAGGGCGAGGAATTCGTCAAAATATCGCGAAGAAAATCGCACGTTGCGATCCTTCTGAGCGCCGTGATGATCGTGATGTATTTCGGATTCATGACGATGTTCGCGTTCGCGAAGCCTTTGATGGGGACGATTTTGGCGCCCGGACTTTCGCTCTGCATCCTGCTGGGTGCGAGCGTGATCGTCGGGTCGTTCGTCCTCTGTCTCGTCTACGTCGTCTGGGCAAACCGGTTCTACGACCCGGCCGTGCGCCGCATCATGAGCTGAGGAGGGAACCATGCAGGCAGCGAACAATCCCCTGGCCGTCACCTTCTTCTTCGTCTTCATGGCGCTGACGCTCGGCATCACCTACTGGGCCGCACGGCGAACGCGCACCACGGAACAGTTCTTCGCCGCAGGAGGCCAGATCACGGCCTGGCAGAACGGCTGGGCGCTCGCGGGTGACTTCCTCAGCGCCGCCGCACTCCTGGGCATCGCCGGCATCATCACGTCGAATGGCTTCGACGGGCTGATCTACTCCATCGGCTTCCTGGTTGGCTGGCCGATCATCTCGTTCCTGATCGTCGAACCGCTGCGCAACCTGGGCAAATTCACCTTCGCGGACGTCGTCGCCTACCGCCTGCGGCAACGGCCCGTTCGCATGGCCGCCGCCATCGGCACGCTGACCGTGATCCTGCTGTACCTCATCGCCCAAATGGTCGCCACGGGCTCGCTGATCAAACTCCTCTTCGGCATGCCCTACACGGCCTCGGTCATCGTGGTCGGGACGGCCATGCTCACCTACGTGATCTTCGGGGGCATGCTGGCGACCACCTGGGTCCAGGTCATCAAGGCCGTGCTTCTCTCCTTCGGTGGACTCGTCCTGGCGCTCCTCGTGCTCGCCCATTTCGACATGAACCCGCTGCGCCTCTTCGCGGCGGCCGCCGACGAGTACGGTGAGCGCGTGCTCCAGCCCGGTTCCAAGGTCGCCGGCAGCGGGTGGGACGCGATATCGCTGGGAGTGGGGCTGATGTTCGGGACGGCGGCGCTGCCGCACATCCTGATGCGCGCCTTCACGGTCCCAGACGTCAAGGAGGCCCGGATGTCGATCCTGTACGCAACCGGCATCATCGGCTCGTTCCACCTGCTCGTCTTCGTGATCGGCTTCGGAGCCATGGTCCTCGTCGGGCCTGAGGCCGTGATCAAGGCCGGCGGCGGGGGCAACATGGCAGCCCCGCTCCTCGCCCTCACCGTCGGCGGCAACGGGTTCTTCGGGTTCATCTGCGCAGTCGCCTTCGCGACGATGCTCGCGGTCGTCGCCGGGCTGACCCTCTCCGGGGTTGCCACGGTCTGCCACGATCTCTGGGTCAACGTAGTCCGCAACGGCCACGCGCCGGAGCGCGAGCAACTCACCGTCGCTCGGATCGCGACGATCGCCATTGCCGTCCTGGCCGTCTTCCTCGGGATCGTATTCGAGGGTCAGAACGTCGCCTTCATGGCCGGGCTGGCCTTCGCTGTCGCCGCGGCGGCCAACTTCCCCGCCCTGCTCCTGTCCATCACCTGGAAGCGCTTCACGACACCGGCGGCGGTCGCCAGCATCCTGGTCGGGACGGTCTCCTCGCTCCTGCTGATCGGCCTCTCCCCCACGGTGCAGGTGGACGTGCTGGGGCGGAGCCTCGCGGAGGTCTCGCAAGCCTGGTGGTTCGTCCCGATGAAGAACCCGGCGCTCATCAGCATGCCCCTATCCTTCCTCGTCGCCATCGCCGTCTCGCTGGTGACTCAGGAGGATGGCGCGGAAGGCAGCTTCCGGGAGATGCGGCGGCGGATCATGTTCGGTGCCGCGAGGGCGGCTTACACCGGGCGCTGATCCTCGAACGGCTTCGTGCAGGACGGGATGGCCGTATCCCGTCCTGCCTCGGTTCTCTTTTGCCGCCCAGGCGAGGGCGCAGCCGGGTTCCGGTTAGAGGACCGCGTCAAGTCTCGATCGGCACGCCGAGCCTGGCGGCGGCGCGGCGCGCGGTGGCTGCACGGCGATTCGTGATCTCCGCCACCGCGGCGCACGCCTGTTCGAGGATGTGAGGCGGCGCCTGCTCCGGCGTACCGCTCTCGAAGGGCGGTTCAGGCGCGTAGGCCATGTAGAGCTGAATCGCCTTGGCCACGTCCTCTCCTCGCAATTCCGCCGCGAGGCGCAGGGCTCCGTCGATCCCAGCCGTGACGCCCGCCGCAAACACCCATCCACCGTCGATGACGACCCGTGCATCGACGGGGTTCGCGCCGAAACAGGGCAGCAGATCGAACGACGCCCAATGCGTGGTGGCACGACGGCCCTTCAGGAGGCCGGCGCTGCCGCAAAGCAGGGCGCCGGTGCAGACAGAAAAGATGCTCGTCGCGCCAGCGGCTTGGCGGCGGAGCCAGCCGAGGACAGCCTCGTCCTCCATCAACTCCTCCTGCCCGAACCCGCCGGGCACATGGAGCACGTCGAGTTGGGGAGCATCGCCGATAGCGGCGTCCGGGGTGAGCCTGAGGCCTCGGATATCCCTAACGGGCTCACCCGTCTGACCATAGATCCGGTAGGTCGAGTTCGGGATTCGGGACAGCACCTCGAACGGACCGGTCAGGTCGATCTGGTCGACGCCCTCGAAGAGCAGCGAGCCGATTTCCAGGTGAGTGTCGGACGGGATCATTGTTGCCTCCGATGGACAGCCGCAGCGTAACGCGTCAGACTTTGGCTGAGATGCCAAAGATCCCTCGTTTTCCGCCAAAAGCCGTTCGATCCGTCGAGATCCTCGCCTTCGCCGGTGTGCAAATCCTCGACGTCACAGGGCCGCTCCAGGTCTTCGCATCGGCCAACGAGCACGTCGCCAAGCGAGGCGGCGTCCCGCCCTACCGGCTCAGCGTCGCCGCAAAAGAGAGTGGCCCCGTCATGTCCTCCGCGGGCCTCGCGCTTGCCACCGACCCACTCCCGTCGATGTCGGCGGAGGTTGATACGCTGGTCGTCGCCGGAGGGCCGGGCGTCGATGCGGCCGCCGCCGATCCCGACCTGATCGCGTGGTTGCGCGAACGCGCCGGTCGGGCCCGACGCGTCGCCTCCGTCTGCACGGGCGCGTTCATCCTGGCCGCGTCGGGGCTCCTGGACGGCCGGCGCGCCGTGACCCACTGGTCGTATTGCGACGCGTTTGCCCGGCGCTTTCCAGGCGTGCGCGTGGAGGGAGACCCGATCTTTCTGCGTGACGGGCCGGTTTGGACCTCGGCCGGCGTGACCGCGGGCATCGACTTGGCCCTGGCGCTCGTCGAGGAGGATCTCGGCCGTGAAACAGCCCTGGCGGTGGCACGCTACCTCGTTGTCTTCCTGAAGCGCCCGGGAGGACAAGCTCAATTCAGCGCGGCCCTGTCGCTCCAGACGGCGGGGGACCGCTTCGGCGCACTGCACCGCTGGATGCAAGCGAATATCGGCGCGGACCTATCGCTCCCGAACTTGGCCGCGGAAGCGGGTATGAGCGAGCGCAGCTTTAGCCGGTACTATCGAGAAGAGACCGGGCTGACGCCGGCCCGCGCCGTCGAGCGTCTGAGAGTCGAGGCCGCGCGGCAGTTGCTCGCGGAAAGCCGGCAACCCGTGAAGCGCATCGCCCAGCGCTGCGGGTTCGGGTCCGAGGAGACGATGCGCCGAAGCTTCTTGCGCCTCATGGCGAGCACACCGCAAGACTATCGATCCCGTTTTGGGGTTGCTTCACTCGCGGTGGGCACCCCGCCGGGATGAGATGGCGATTTGAGAGCCTGCATGCGTGTCGATAAGGGCGCTAGACTACCTCGCTTCCTCGTCCACGATAATGCGGGCTCATGGTCATGCAAATCATGACCGCTTAACGGGCGGAGAGCGGACTCTCGAGACAACGCCGGCCGAGGTCCGGAAGGGGTCGTGAGCAGCGATCCAAGCCCGCCGGCGCCAACGTCGGCTTGTGCCGCGGAGAGCCGTCATTCGACATTGGGCTCAGCGGCAGCATCGGGTTCCTCATGGCGGGCTCCTCAACCCAGGAGCCTGTCATGCCCTAGGTCGTCACTGTTCCCACCAGCACACGTGTTCCCTGGAACCGCGGCCGTATCGTCGGCCCAAAACCGCCGCTGAAGCCGAAGCACATCTGGGCCCTACGCACGCGCCTACAGCTCGCTAACTGCACGCGAGACCATGCCCTGTTCAACCTTGCCGTCGACAGCCAGCTACGCGGGTGTGATCTCGTCCGCCTGCGCGTGAACGACATCTACTTGGGCGACGCCGTACGATTTCGAGCGACCGTCTGCCAGCGCAAGACCGGCAGGCCGGTTCCGTTCGAGATCACCGAGCCGACGCGCGAGGCTCTCGCGGCTTGGCTGACGACGCGCAGGTTGAAAGCCGGCGACTGGCTGTTTCCCAGCCGGAGTCGACATGGAGAGCATCTCACGACGCGGCACTACAGTCGGCTGGTAGACTGCTGGGTTGCCCTGATCGGCCTGGACCCTTCGGCGTTCGGCACGCACAGCCTGCGCCGCACGAAGGTCGCGCTGGTCTACAAACGCACCGGCAATATCCGAGCCTGCCAGTTGCTCCTTGGCCATACCAAGCTGGAGAGCACGGTTCGCTACCTCGGCATTGAGGTTGACGACGCACTGATCCTCTCAGAGCAGACCGAGATCTGAACCGGACGCCGCGGTCGAAAGGGCCGCGGTGTACCAGTAGGATGGTCGCCCCCAGGTTGCCGAATGACCCCGAGCGTACATTCATGGCGCTGTCGCTGAAGGTCCGCACGGGGTGGGAAGCCGTCGTTCGCTCCTGACCACATTGCGGACATTCAGCTTGGCGTTTCCTCCGACCAAACAGATTGTGTGATGAGTACGAGAAAGCTTGGTCGATGAATTCCGGCAGCCTGATGCAGCCAATCTTGCTGCATTCGCGGAAGCAGGCTGCTCAAATGCAATCCTAAATCCCAATTTATCGCGAGGTCGTCAATTCCCCTGATGATGAGCATGAATTGTTGGAAACCGCAAATGTTGCAGAAGCTCCACTGTTAATATAATAAACTAGTAATAAGCAATCTGATAAAATGAAAAATACTGATTTTTCATACCTGAATCTTCTATGCTCCTTATAATAATTTGATTCTTCAAGGCGTTGCAGGGCTAAAAATTGGCGCGTCAACGCGTTCGATGATGGTTTTGCGGCAACAGAACATACCCTTTCTCCAATTGCTGTGTTTTTGGTTAATCATTTATTAACCACTTTTGTCAGAGTTGGCGGCTGGTTCGCCATCCGGTCCTCGGAGCGAGCCTGTCCTTATTTCTTCGGCTGATCTGCACTCGTGCGATTGGCGGCTTTAAGAGTCGCAACGATGTCTTCCGTTCCCGCTTCGACACTCTCGTCGCAGGCCGTGCTGGTTCCCCATGAGAAGCGTCTGGCTTTGCTCGCCGGTGTCAGCATGCTCGCGATGGCCGTCGTTACACCGGCGGTGGCGGCAGATCGGCCGACCCCCACAGTGTCTCGCGGAGTGAAGGGGCCGAACGGAAGCGCCGGCATCTTCGGTTTCTGGGCAAAGGATGCGTTGGCCGGCGCGCCGGGTGGCAACGTCGAGCTCGCCAATGTCGACGTCAGCGTCGCGCAGCAAAACTCCGCCAGCACCATCGAGATGGGATCAGCAGGCGGCGACGGCGGCTCGGGCGATGCCAGTGGTACCGCCTCGGTGCCTGGTGCCAATGGCGGCTCCGCAGGCAATGTCACCGTCTCGCTTGCTGATCGGGTGGACGGCCGCGGCGAACAGAAGTCGGCTGCGCCTCGCATCTGGGTCTATTCGCGCGGGGGAAATGGCGGCGGAGCACAGAAGGACGTCGGGGCCGGCGGGTCGGCCGGGTCGGTGGGCCTGACACTGTCGTCCACCGTCTCGACGGCGGGAACGTCCTTCCTCGGGGTTCGCGTGAGTTCGATCGGCGGAAACGCAGGCTATGGTGGAACCGATGCATCGAAGACGGAGGCCAGGAAGGGCGGCACAAGCGGCGATGTGACTCTGGACATCCTGCCGTCTGGCGTCGTGTCCACAACCGGCAAGGGCGCCACGGCCGTCATCGTAGAATCCCTCGGTGGGGCGGGCTCTGTCCGCGGCAGCGGAACCTTCTACAGCAATCCCTTCGTGACCAAGGGTGGATCGGCCGGCAAGGCCATCCTCACCAATGGCGGGCGCATCGAGACGGCCGGCGACCACGCCATCGGCGCTCTCGTGCAGAGTGTCGGTGGAACTGGCGGTGAGCAGAATACGACGGGAGGCGGTCGACCCGGTGAGAAGGGTGGGGATGCCGCTTCCGTGACTGCCACCAACGACGGCAGCATCAAGACATCCGGCCAGTACGCCTTCGGCGTGCTCGCTCAATCCGTCGGCGGCAAGGGCGGCCAGGGCGGCGGCGCGAGCTTCAGTGGGGGCGACGGCGGCGATGCCGGCAACGGCGCCTTCGTCACGGTCACGAACCACGAATCGGTCGAAACCCGCGGCCTCGGCGCGATCGGCGTTATCGCGCAGAGCATCGGCGGCGGCAAACCCCTCGACGCGCTCCAAGTAGTTCCGGTGAAGGAGCGTACCGGCGGCGGGGCCGGCGGTTTCGGCGGCGGCCTGTTCTTTGGATCGGGCGGCGTCGGTGGGCAGGGCGGGGTCGGCGGCAGGGTTGATGTCGTCAACGACGGATCCATTCTGACGGCTGGCAACAAGGCCTTCGGCGTTCTGGCCCAGAGCATCGGCGGCGGCGGCGGTGGCGGAGGGAAGGCCCAGGCGTTCGGCTTCTTCTTCGACGTCGCGCTCGGCGGTGACGGCGGAATCGGCGGGCAGGGGCAGGACGTCAGTGTCACGACGAAGGCGAGGACGGCCAAGGGCGATCCCGTCACGATCGAGACACGGGGCAACGAGGCTGCAGCCATCCTGGCGCAGTCGATCGGCGGCGGCGGCGGAATCGGCGGCGATGCCGTGTCGCGTGCAGCTGGCCTCGTCATCACCGTCGCGACATCGAACGGCGGGTCCGGCGGCAAGGGCAACAGCGCCGGCAAGGTTGATGTCGACAACGCCGCCGAAGTCACCACTCAGGGATCCCGGTCCTACGGCATTGAGGCGGTGAGCATCGGCGGTGGAGGCGGTGCCGGGGGAACCTCCATCGCCACCGCCATCGGCGCCTCCGCCGCTTACGTTGCGGACATCAACATCATCGTTGCCTCAGCTCAGGGCGGCGTCGGCGGGGACGGCGCAAAGGGCGGCCCGGTCGATGTCAAGAATTCAGGCTCGGTCAAGACGACCGGCAGCGATGCGTCCGGCATTCTGGCCATGAGCATCGGCGGCGGCGGCGGTGCCGGCGGCTTCGCGGACACGTCCAGCCTGTCGATCACGGGGCCGGAGGTTGTGTCGATTTCGGTTAATACCGGCCTCGGCGGAAGCGGTGGGACCGGCGGTTCCGCGGACAAGGTAACCGTGACCAATTCTGGCCAGATCTCAACGGCCAAGGCCCAAGCTGCCGGCGTCGCCGCCTATAGCATCGGCGGCGGCGGCGGTGTGGGCGGAAGCGCCGACGTGGTGCAGCAAGCGGCCGGCAAGGGCTACGGGATGGCGGTCAACGCCGTCCTCGGCGGCAAGGGCGGGACCGGCAACAAGGGCGGCGGTGTCGACGTCATCAATAGCGGCTCCATTACGACCGAGGGCTACGCGGCGAACGGCGTTCATGCGCTCAGCGTCGGCGGCGGCGGCGGTGCGGGTGGATCGGGCGAGATCAAGACGATTACCGGCATCAAGGCGGCCAACCTCGGCCTTGGGGGCAATGCGGAGACGTATGCAGACAAAGTGACCGGCTACATCCCGGTCAAGCCCAAGACCCTGTCCATCAACGGGATCGTCGGTGGCGACGGGGGCACGGGCGGCGACGCGGGCCGCGTCGAGGTCATGAACGCGGGACGTATCGAGACCTGGGGCGCCGATGCCCGGGGCATTTTCGCCCAGAGCATCGGCGGCGGCGGCGGCGCGGCCCCCGCTGGCAACGCAGAACTGTCGAACAAGGTGCAGTTGAGCCAAGTCGTCGGTGGCAAGGGCGGCGCGGCCGGCAAGGGCGGTGACGTGGTCGTGCGCAACACGGGCACCGTCGAGACTTTCCGTGACGGCGCCTACGCGATCCAGGCTCAATCCGTCGGCGGTGGCGGAGGCAGTGGCGGCTCCGCCTCCAGTTCGGCAGGCAATTCCTTCCAGAACGAACTTCTCAAGGGCACAGGCAAATATGTTGGCGCACATACGTTCCAGGCCTGGAAGTTCATCGACAATTATTACCGCTTAGTCTCCGAAGGCGGCCGAGGCATCATGCCGAAGCTTCTCAGCAAGCTGAATCTCAAGCCTGAAATCCCGTTCTCCGTCTCGTACAGCACTACGATCGGCGGAAACGGCGGAGCCGCGGGCACGGGTGGTGCCGTCACCATCTCCAACACTGGAAACCTCACGACCTATGGAGCATCCGCAACGGCCATCTTCGCGCAATCAATCGGCGGTGGAGGTGGCGACGCGGGCAACTCCAATGTGTCGGGCGGCAAGATCATCAATCTGAAGAGTGCGACGGGTGGGGATGGCGGCGCCAACGGAGACGGCGGCAAGATCGAAGTCCGGCACAGCGGATCGATCATCACGAACGATGCATCGTCCTTCGGCATCCTCGCCCAGTCGATCGGCGGCGGGGGCGGGAAGGCCACCACTGGCGCCGACAAATCCGAGAGCTGGGATCCCGTGACGCTCGTCAGCGAATTCGCCGGATACCAGACGGTGGTGGGCGGCCAAAACGGGGCGAAGGGCGTCGGGGGTGAGGTTCAGGTCACGAATACCGGATCGATCACCACGCACGGGAACGAATCCCACGGCATCCTCGCTCAATCGATCGGCGGCGGCGGTGGCCTCTCTCTCCTGAACGTCAACGATCCCTACGACATGCTCAGCCTGAAGGGCGCGCTCACGGTCGAAGAGAAAGCGGCGATACTCGACGCGTTCGGTATCGATGTGGACAAGGAGGTGTCCGCTCTCGAAACCTCCAAGAAGGCCAAGGACGAGCAGAAGGCCAAGAGCGGAGAGACGCCGCAGGCAAAACTTGACGCCCGCCTTGGCGGCAAGGGGGCGATCGGCAATGGCGGCGGCGTCAAGGTCGATGCCACCGGCTCGATCTCGACCGACGGTGAAGCGGCCTTCGGTGTCCTGGCCCAGTCGATCGGCGGCGGCGGCGGTCTTTCGACCAGCGGGAGGGCGGACGTCGCCATGGTAGCCGGGCGCATCGGCGGAATCGACGACACAAACGGCAATGGAAGCACGGTGTCCGTCAACCTGGACGGAAGCGCTTCGATCAAGACCCGCGGTTTCGGTTCCCACGGCATCTTCGCCCAGTCGATCGGCGGCGGTGGCGGGTATGGCGGCACGACGCCGAACACGCCAGCTTTCGTGACAGTCGACAAGACGACCGGCGACGGCGGCAAGGTCGAGATCAAACTTTCCGAGGGTTCGATCGTGATGACGCGCGGCACCAAGGCGCACGGTGTCTTCGCGCAAAGTCTCGGCGGCGGCGGAGGTTGGGTCACCGATTTGTCCGATCGGGCCGACTTCACCATGGCGGGAGCGAGCCGCGCTCAGGCCTCCGGCAAGGGCGGAGCGATCGACATCACTTCGAACGGGTCGATCGCGGCCCTGGGGGCGGACGCTTACGCAATCGTTGCACAAAGCGGGGTGCAGCGCACCGACGGCTCCATCGATCCGGGCCGGACGGGTGACACGATCAAGATCACGGTCGACGGCATCGTCAGCGGCGGCAGCGCCAGCGGTGCCGGCATCCGGCTCGACGGCGGCGCGAACAACACCATCACCGTCCTAGAGGGCGGCAATGTCAGTGCCCGGTCGGGGCGTGCAATCGTCGGATCGCAGGCGCAGGACACGCTGACCAACCTAGGCATCATCGTGGGCGACATTGATCTGAGAGGTGCAGGTCCGGGCGCGGGTGACAGCTTCGTAAACGGCGCTCCCGGTCAGAATGAAGCGCTCCTCCTCACGGGATCACACGGCATCATCGATCTGGGTTCGGCCGGCCGTCTGACGAACTACGGCGTCATTGACATCGGCGGCGCCGGCAAAGTCGCCGATCTGAAGGTCACCGGAAACTTCACCCAATCGCAGAGCGGCCAACTGCTCATTGATATCGATGCCCTGGCGTCCGACAGCGCTTTGCAAAACGACCATCTGAACGTGAGCGGCTCGATTGATCTGGGAGGAACGGTGCGGCCGCACGTGATGGGTAGCCTTCTTCCGGGCGACTACACCTTCCTGACCGCCCGCACGATCCAGTCGCTGAGCGCCGATGCACCGAACACGGCGATCCAGTCCGACTCCGTGCCCGTGTCCTGGGCAATCGTGCGGACGGGAGACAGTTTGGCTCTCCGGCCAAGCGCCAACTTCGTTTCCCCCCTCGGCATGACCTTGACCAGCGACCAGCGGGCAGCAGCCGGAGCGTTGCAGGATTTGTGGAACGTCGGCTCGCGCCCGCAGGCCACCGTTTTCGCCGACTTCCTTTCGGTCCGTAGCAAGTCCAGCTACGCCGCTGCTCTCGACGCCCTCAATCCCGAATCCATTCAGAACGTACTACATGGCCGCGCGTCCGACGCCCGGGCCGGACTGCACCGCGCGAACAGCTGCCCCACCTTCACGGGGACCGGCACCCTGCAACAGGAAGGCGACTGCGTGTGGGGCCGGGTGGCCGCGGGCCACACCGCGATGTTCGGCACGCCAGACGACGGCGGCTTCCGGCAGAGTTCACTGAGCTACCAGGGCGGCATGCAGACTGAGTTCGCCCGTGACTGGTTCTTTGGACTGACGGGCGCCTACACCCGCGCGTATCTACGCGATGCCGATCAGGTTAGCGGGTCGATGGCGGATGCAGCTGACATCGCCGTCGCCCTCAAGCATCAGGTGGGCCCCTGGCTGTTCGCCGCCTCGACGAATGTCGGCTACGCTTGGTCGGACAACCGTCGATCAATCAACATCGGCAACAGCAGCTGGCTCGCCCGCAGCAAGTCGGAAGTGCTGACGGCAGCCGGCCGGCTGAGAGCGAGCTATCAGTTCCTGTTCGATGGCTGGTACATCAGGCCCTATGCCGAGGTTGACGTGCTCTACACCCATAGCCCCGGCTATTCGGAGACCGGCGCGCAAGCCCTGAACCTCGATGTCCGCGAGTCGCACAAGACGCTCTTTGCCTTCAGCCCCAACGTGGAGATCGGCGGCCGCTACGACATCGACGCGGAGAGCTGGATCCGACCCTACGGCAAGTTCGGCGTCACGACGTTCTCCGACGACAAGTTCGTCGGGCGAGCCAGCTTCCAAGGCAGCAATGGCCTCGGAGTATTCTCGACGGCCTCACGCATCCCGGACCTCGTGGGAGACGCCGGCCTCGGCGTGCAGGTCAAATTCGGTAACGGGCTAGAGCTGGTGGGCGAATATCATTCCCAGATTGGAGATCACTTCTTCTCCCACAACGGCAGCGTCCGATTGCAGGCTCGCTTCTGATGTCTGGCGCCTGTCGGTCGACAAGTCGGCGACGGGGACCTCCCTCAGCTCGGCATGACTCGGAAGTCGTGTAGATCCTGCCTGACAACCAGAGTCCGGCGGCATCTCACCGCCGGACTCTGGATCAAGATGCTCTCGGATCGACGCGGGAAACAAAATCCGCCTGTACCTCAATCGCCTGATCGTCCGCCTCTTACGCTTCGAAGCGTTATGCTAGGTCAGGTGCGGGCGCGATGGAGCTGCCGTTCGCGCGCACCGTTGCTGCTCGGGCTATTTGAGCAGCCAATGACAATCAACCCACCAGCGCCAGCCTCCTCAATCAACCTGCTCCAAACCCGACAGGCCGCTTCAGACCAAGCTCCATTACTCCCGCTGAAATGGGCTGCCGGTAAGCAGGCCCTACGAGGGTCCGCAACGGGCCGGGAGCAACGGTCCAGGCCCGCCGGCTCCAATGTCGGCTTGTGTTGCAGAGAGCCGTCATTCGACATTGGGCTCACTGGCAGCATCGGGTTCCTCATGACTGGCTCCTGAACCCAGGAGCCAGTCATGCCCGAGGTCGTTACCGTTTCCACAAAACCGCGTGTTCCCTGGAACCGCGGGCGTATCGTCGGACCCAAACCGCCGTTGAAGCCGAAGCACATTTGGGCTCTGCGCACGCGCCTCCAACTCGCCAACCGCACGCGAGACCTCGCCCTGTTCAACCTTGCCGTCGACAGCAAGCTGCGCGGGTGTGATCTCGTCGGCCTGCGCGTGAGCGACATCTACCTGGGCGACGCCGTGCGTCTCCGAGCGACCGTCTGCCAGCGCAAGACCGGCAGGCCGGTTCCGTTCGAGATCACCGAACCGACGCGCGAGGCTCTCGCGGCTTGGTTGACTGCGCGGAGGTTGAAAGCCGGCGACTGGCTGTTTCCAAGCCGGAGTCGGCTAGGAGAGCATCTCACGACGCGGCACTACAGTCGGCTGGTCGACCGCTGGGTTGCCCTGATCGGCCTGGACCCTTCGGCGTTCGGCACGCACAGCCTGCGCCGCACGAAGGTCGCGCTGGTCTATAAGCGCACCGGCAATATCCGAGCCTGCCAACTGCTCCTTGGCCATACCAAGCTGGAGAGCACGGTTCGCTATCTCGGCATTGAGGTTGACGACGCGCTGATCCTCTCAGAGCAGACCGAGATCTGAACCGGACGCCGCGGTCGAAAGGGCCGCGGCGTGCCAGCAGGATGGTCGCCCTCCAGGGTGCCGAATGACCCCTTGCGGACATTTGACCTGTTTCCCTTGAAGGTCCGGATGAGGTGGAGAGCGGACCTTTCAAAAACTTTGGCAATCAACGCTGTCCACGGTTGGCATAAAGGTATCTATGGCGGTTCAACTGCGCAATGGCGCGCCCTTCAACAACCATTTGCCTTGAATTGCAGGTTTCGTTCAAATAAATGAAAGAACCATCGTCCAATCGTGCGAAATTATCTTGCACTACTATGCTGCTCGGAGGAGGGCGTCGTGCAAGGCGCAATGAAATACCAATCCTTCAACAGCAACACTTGAGGGATTGCGTTCAAGCAAAGAAGCAAACCCTGCTTTACACTCAGACGGATTAACGATCCCCTCGTTTATACAAACGTCGCTACTAGAATATACAGCAATCGGCTGGCACGGGCGAAAGGCAATTCCGCCAGTGTAGGGCACAACACCAAGATATAGATATGAAAACAAGACCACGCCCGCGATCAGGGACCAGCCAAGGAACGCTTTGAGGAAATCGCTCTCAGAATGGTCTGCCATGGTGAGTTCGAGGCCGCCGCCTGCGCCGACAATGAGCACTTGCGCATCGTTCGGTGCACGCTCTGCCAGAAGTAGCCCTGCCATACGTTGTAGGTCGGCGTAGCCGGGGACCATCCGCTGCGGATTTTCAGCGTAGCGGGCTACAGCCTGCGGATCGGAGAATGCGTCCATGCGCAACGGTAACACGGCGCGCGGACAATGGTGGGAGAGCTATGTGGGTTCGTCGCGCGTTTTGTCCCTTGTGCTGGCAGGCTTGGCCTCAGCGGCGAGCGTTCCCTTTATCGCTGTTGCGGTTGTCACCCTTCTCGTCGTCGCGTCCGCCGTTGATGGTTGGGACAGCCACGCAGCGCTCGGGGTGATAATCCTGGCGGGAGAGACTGTTCGCAGCGTCGGAAACGTCGCATGGCCGGTCATCGGCATGTCGTTTGTTCTGTTCCCGATCGTAGCCGTTCTGACGCGAGATCGGCCGTGGTTTCGATCCACCATCTTGCCGAGTATCGGAGCGACGGCTGGTGCGGTGATCGCTTCCGATCTCACCTACTTTTCAACAACGTATCTCGGGGCTGTAGTGGGTCTGATCGCGGGTTTCGCCTTCGCTTTTGTCGTGCGAGGCGACGGCGAGTGAGGCTGTTTCGTGCGAAACAGTTTCACCGGAGTAGTAGTGCCGGCTTCGGCTCGAATTCCGCCTTCCTAGGGTCGAGACTCGATCAGCACCAGAAGGCGATGACGGCGGCGAGCGCGAGGGCGGAAGCGTAGTTGCGGGCGAGCTTGTCGTAACGGGTTGCGA
>Ga0233425_10004251_pt1 | contig 24358 bp, 14 predicted proteins | sample Watercolumn_Towu_2_FD_181712 | JGI IMG/M metagenome (GOLD analysis project Ga0233425, IMG submission 181712) | Freshwater microbial communities from Lake Towuti, South Sulawesi, Indonesia - Watercolumn_Towuti2014_140_MG | ecosystem: Environmental > Aquatic > Freshwater > Lake | place... | reverse complement strand
CCGAGGCCAGGATGGCTCGGGCGCGTGAAGCCAGCGCCCTTCGCGGGCACAGCACGAGGTGTGCCCGGAAGGGCAGGCTCGCCCTCCAGGCGAGCCGGGCGCTCCGCGGATGTCAGGCCATTCATGGCTCGTACCGAACGACGCCAGCTGCGAGGGGCTGCCCGTGCCCCGAGAGCCGGCGTGTGGAGGCCGAGCGAAGCCAGGATGGCGAAGCGAGGGCTCCATCGAGTGAGCTGCGGGCACGATGCCCGCAGCGAACGTCCGGCGACGGGGCACGGGCAGCCCCTCGCCACCCACGGCCCCGAGCCCCCGGCCAATCACGCCGCGCGGCGGTGGGAGCGGCGGTCACCGCCGATGGACTCGCCGATCCGGATCACGTGGGCGGACTCGTGCCGCGCCGCGAGCATCTCCACTGCCTGTCTCCGCTCGCCCGCGTGCGTCATCGCGAGGGCCACCCGCTGCCCGGCGGCCGCGATCCTTCTGCACTCGCGGGCATGCGACAGGCACCACGCGAGCGTCTCGGCGAGGTCGCCCAGATCGGCGACGACCGGCACGAAGTGCTCCCAGGGAACGAGGCGGTCGTAGTACCACTGCCGAAAGCCGAGGGGCGACGCCACCTTGATCACGCAGCAACCGTAGAGAAGCCGCAGGAAGAAGTTGCTGAACGCGTTGGCATGGCCGTCGATGTCTATGGCGTAGCGGCGACCACTCCAGGACGCCTGGGCGACGTGCGGCCCGGCGATGCCGGCTCGACGATACGCCTCGACCTGCTGCCGCGACAGCGCGTCGGTGACCACGATCCGCAGGTCGGCGTCGCCGCGGTCGGTCAGCGGGTCGTCTCGCATGCGCAGGCACATCCGCACCCGCTGGATGAGTGCGGGGTCGTCGGCCGTGAGGGGATCGACGAGGGAGTGCCCCTGGCCGGTCGGACTGCCCCTCCACACGATCCTGGGATCGCGATCCTCGAAGCGGGGCGCCGCGGCGGCGCGGCGGCGCTCCGACTCGTAGCCACGTGATGCGTGAAACCCCCGGTCCGGAACGAGGAGCGAGTCGCGGTGCCGCGAACAGAACCCGATCACCTCACCCGGCGGATGGACCCAGTCGGCCAGATCGGCCGCCCAGGCGCCGTCGCCGACGACGTCGAGGATCGCGGGCAGTCGCCGCCACGCGGTCGAGAAGCCTTTCCGGGACGCGAGCCATCCCGCGTCGCCCTCGATGACGCGGATGCGGCCGCGGTCCTTGTGGATCGCGATCACCGTCTCGGCCACGTCGGGAGGCCGCACGCGGCCGGTGATGGCGACCCGCGTGGGCATGCCCGCCGCAGTCGCGGCGATGCGGCACTCGAGGATTCGCTGCTTGAGCGGTGCCGTCAGCCGGTGGACCGACGCCGAGAGTCGATTCGGGAGCTTCATGGGGCCACCTCGGTGCCGGAACCCACCGTGTGTTCGGCACCCCGTGCCACGCCGCTGCATCTTCCTCCCCGTCAGCTGCGGGGTCCGCGAACGGCAGCCCAGTCTGTGTAGAGGCCCGTGATCATGGGCCGCGACCATCCTCGCATTCTGCGGAGGATAGGGAGCCCGGACTGTGCACCGGCTGGCTGCAGCCGACGAGAACAGCCCGTGCTCCCACGCGTCAGTTGGTAGGAGCGCTGAACGGGTCGCTGGCGGGAGGCTTGCCACCCGGAGCCCCGGATCCCGTCGGCGAGGCGGCCGCGGCAGGGGCGGCGGTTGCCGCCCTCTCGAGGGTTTCGATCGCTTCCGTGAGGCTGGCCGCATCCGGTGAGGCGTCGAGTCTGCCAGCGACGGCTCGGAGGGTCTTCGCCAGTTCCTCGGCCGCAGGCTTCGCATCGGCCGCGATCAGGCTCACGATGCCCCGGTCGCCGTCGTTCGGTTTGATCGCGGTGGCGAGCGTGGCGAGACGCCACGCATCGCGTCGCACGACGAGCGGCTTCACCGCAGGAAGCGCCGCGTCGGCCGGGGCGCCTGGGAGCCCGGGGCGGCCGCCGGGAAACTCCGATGCGAACGCGGGTTGTGCGTCGGGCGTGGCCGCGCCCGCGATCTCGCGATCGAACGACCGCTCCGCGGCGGCGTCGCGATCCGCCTTGAGCCCGGCGATTGCGAGCCCGCGGATCGAGGTGACGACTCGGGCCGCGTCGACCCGGGAATCCGCAGTGGCGCTGGCACCGAGCGCCGCGGCCGCACGTACCCTCACGTCGATCGGCCGACCACCATCGTTGAGCACCCTCGTGAGCGCGGTTGCAACGTCCGGTCCCGCCTTCGGAACGACGACCGGCAGCATGTCGATGGCCCGCGCCACGAGCCATTCCCCCGCCACGCGGTCGCTCGCGGGCGTGGTGATCACGGACAGCAGCCGCTTTCCGGCCTCCTGCGCCAGCGCGGGATCGACGGTGGACAGGGCCCGCGCAGACTCGATGTGGCGGGCAAGACCGGAGGCCGCCGCCACGCGCACGGCGGGGGCGACGGTGGGATCGGCCATGGCGACCGCGAGCATGGGGGCCGCCTCGGGCCACGGGCGACCATCCTTCGCCCGTAGCTCGCCGAGGAGAAGCATCGCATTGACCCGCACGACGGGATCGGTGTCGGGCTTCTTCGTCAGCGCAACGAGCCAGGTCGCGGCCACCCTATTGGCGGCGTCGATCGCGTCGCCCCCGGCCGTGCGCTCGTTGAGGGCGTACTCGCGAATCCTCTTGCGAACCCGCTCGATCGTCTTGCGGTTGGCCGCCGCGCCCAGTTGGGGGAGGGCGATCCGTTCAAGAAAAGCCCGCGACGTGTCGTCGAACGTGCCCGACCGGATCTGCTCGACGTACTCGCGCGCCTCCGCCGACGCCTCGGCCTTGGTCCACGTGTCGTATGTGGTTCCCTGGGCGGCCGCCGCCGGCGGACGTGCCACCACCAGGGCGATCACCATGATGACGCGACCTGACAGCGGGGCGGTGGTTCGGAACGGATGGAGCATGGCATCGTCCTGGGGACGCGGCCGACGGGGCGGCCGACGGGTACTAGCGTGGCGGGACGTCGAACGGGTTGAATCCCGGCGGCGCGCCGGGCTGCGGGCGGTCATCCTTCACGCCACCCTCGCCAAGAGGCAGCGTGGTGGCGTAGCGATCGAACGCCTCCTGAGAATCGGCGGCCGAGACCAGTTCGAATGTCCCGTCGGGCTTGAGGAACAGGAGGCTGAACGGTTCCGCGGGGCCGGTCGGCTTGCCCCCCTCGTCCTGGCGTCCCCGAACATCGACGAGCACCCTTTCGGTCGCGATGTTTTCCCCACGCGTGCGCGAGTCGCCGGGCTTGTTGAGACTCGAGTCGACATTCGCGAGGCCTCCCTGCTCCATGACGATGCTGCGGAGCGAGTAGTTGCCGGTCTCGCTGCTGGGCGCCATGACGAGGATCTCGAAGGCCCCGGACTTCATCTTGCGCTGCTTGATCTCGTCCTTGCTGATGGGTCGCACCACGATCGACGTCGGGTCGGGAATGGAGACGACGGGCGTGATGTTGCTCTCCTTCGACACGAGGAACTCACCCTTGGCCGCCGCCGGATCGGCGAGATGCTGCCGATCGAGGCCGAAGTTCGGATTGCGGAGTGCGAACTTCACCCGGTACCGGTACTGCTGTCCGGGCTTGACCGACGTGTCCACGAAGCGGAACAGCCGATGCTCGACACCCGCGTCGGGGCTGCCTTCCGGGCCCTGCCCGGCGCCCGTGCCGGCGCCCCCGGCAAGAGGAACTGGGTTCGGATCGGCCAGTTCGTCGCCCGGTTGGCCGTCGGCATTGAGGTAGCGGATGCCCAGGATGTGGACGACGGGCGTCGGGCCGATCGTCTCCATGCGGACACGGATGTTGCACTTCTTGCCCATCGTGGGACCGCCGTCGAGCGCGAGCGTGCGGGCCCACGGCGCCGCCAGCACGAACACGGGGGTCGCCACGGCGCCGACGGCATCGGCGGCGAATCTCACCCCATCGGTCGATGCCACCTCGAGCGCGACGACGCCTGACGCCCGTTGGGGGACGGGATCGCCCATGAACGTGACACCCTTGAGCGTGCCGCTGGCGTCCTCGTACGCATCCGGCGATTCGGCGAGTTTCTTCGCGTCGAACTCCACTTCGCGGCGCGGAGCCACGAATCCCGGGGCCTTCTCCGTCAGCATCCGCTTGAGGTGCGGAATGAACCAGGGATGAATCGCCGCGGGACCCCAGGTGTCGTCGAGACGCTGCGGCATTCCGGCGGCATAGCCGAGTTCGGCTTCGGCCTGCGTCATGAAGAAGGCCTGCGGCAGCACCTCGGGCAGCAACGGCTCCGATGATTCGATGAGATTCGCGCCCTCGGCGAACGTGGGGACGTTCTTGACCGGAAGCCTCTCCCATCGCTCGCCGGCGCCCGCGGTCACGCTCGTACGCTCGATGAGATACTGTCCCCATTTCGGCTCGTCGAGTTCCGCGTCTCGGAAGCCGGCGCTGCGGAAGCAACGGCTGAACTCATCCCGCTGTTTCGTCACCGGCACGAGTCCCGTCACAACGACGTAGGGCACGACCCGGGCGCGCGGCCCACCCGCCACGGCGTTCTGGGCGGGCGAAGGCTCCTGCGGGCGACGTTCCGGTCGATTGCGGCGTCGCGGCTTCTGGGCGGCGTCGTCCGCAGCCGGAGCCGGATCCGCCACGCGGGCGGCATTTGGGTCTCCCGTGTCAGGCATCACGGCGATACCGGCGACCGCCTGGAGATCCTCGATCGGGAGCACCTCGGGCTTCGACCGCTTCGACAGTTCCTGGAACAGCGGACGGTCGATCACCAACTGTTCGTCCGGCGCCGGCGCCATCTTCACCTGCTGGGGTCGCCATGGATCGATCGCCGCTTCGAGTCGGCCCCCTTCGACGACCGTGTTCTCGGGGGGTTTTGGTTGGGCATCGACATGACGCACCGCCTTCTCCGCGATCGCCTCGATCGCCTGGGGCGTCTGTTCGGGCCTCACCGACTTCGCGCCCACGGCGTCAAGTCCACCCCAGAGCAGCGCCAAGGCCCCCAGCCCGACGATCACGACGATGAACTTTTCGCAGTGATGGAGGAAGAAGTCCCCGATCGCGGCGGCATCGAACTTCATCGCGGGCGCCTTCATGCATCACCCCCACCGGATGGAGCGGCCTCACCGCCGAACAAGGCCGGGTCGGGCTGCACCGCGAGTCCGACCGTGCCACGAAACTCGACGAGGACGTCGTAGGGTCGGGTGCTCATCTCGGCGGTGCCGGTGCTGATCCGGACCTGCCGCACGTCGATGGGAACCCTCGCGGCCGCAAAATCGGCGAGCAGAGCGTCGATCGCGCGCTGGTCCATCACGACGCGCAGCACGAACGGCATGAGGTGGACCATCTTCGAAGCGGGCGCCGCGGCCAGTTCGGCGGCCGTGAGCGGTTTGCCCGTGAAGTCGACGTAGATCCATTCCCGCAGCGCGTTGTCGGCCGATTCGGCGCCGGCCGCGCCCTCGGCAGCCCCCGACGCCACGTTCGCGGCGCTGCCGCCGCCGAATCGCGGATGCAACGGCCGCGCGGACGCCCCGTCGGGGGCGGCCGCAGGCGCGCCCTCGGTCCCCTCGGCGGGCGCGGCGGCCCGCACGATGACTCGCCCCGCGCCCTGCCCACCCGGACGCTCCTCGGCCGCTGGATAGCCTACGGCCAGTTCCTCGACCGAGATGATGGGGGCGTTGTAGACGCCCGCGGCCTGGGCATTCGCTCGCTTGATGGCATCGCACAGCAGCCCGTAGACCCAGAGCTCCTCCTGCGCCAGGAGGACCTGCACGGTCGTGGGGGGCTTCTCCCACTTGAACGTGTCGAACAACCGCTTCTGGTCGATGCCCTTCCAGGTGACGAACGCCCTGGGGCCGCCCGTGGCCGACCGCTCGGTGGCGGGTCGTTCGGCACCACCTTTTGCCGATTGTTCGGCCATGAGATCGTCGGTTCCCATACGGAAGGGAAGCTCCCGGACGAGATCAGGCACCGTGTTCTGGTAGCGCAGCAGGAACGGTCGCTTGAGGCTGCCGCCGGGCTTGAGGCTTGAGACCGCTTCGGAGAAGTCGACGCCGAGCTTCGCCGGCCACAGCCGCAGGAACTCCTGGTCCTCCCAGAGTCGCGTCCATTCGGCGAGCGTTTCGTCGCGAATCTTCTGCGTGTGCTCGTCCACGGCCTTCGCCCAGGCGTCGTTGGGGTGCGGCGCGACGGCTCGCACGCTCTTGACCGCAGCGATTCGACTTTCGATCTGTGACTGCTGGCCAGCGATCAGCGTTGCCACCGCGTTGGTCCCGAGGAAGAGCGGGGGAAGGAGGAGGAGTGGCACCAGCGCTGCCATGATCCAAAAGTGGTACTTCACGAGCAGCGTGATGTACGGACGAATTTGCTCAGGGATTTGAGGCATGGTGGCGCTCTCGATGTTCGATCACTGGGGTGGTTCCGCCGCGGCGGGCGGAGCCAGCGGCGAACTTCCCGGCCCCGTCGGCTGCCAGGAGAACTGGAGGACGAAGTCGTAACGCTTCGCGTCGATCATTCCGCTGGCCGCGTCGGGCGAACCACTCGCCGGCTCGCCGGTCCCGCGGCCAAGGGCGGTCGCTGCGGTCTTGACCTGGACTTTGCGGATCGGCGAAGACGCCACGAGCACCGGGAAGCCGATGCCGAGTTCAGCCACCGGGACGGTTTTCCCCGACATCTCCCCCGCGGTCACGGTCACCTTGTCGCCGTCGCCAAGGAGACCTCGCACGATGGTCGATCGCACGAACTGCTCCCCTTCGTTGCCGTGCGTCTCGTTGTGGAAGTGGTAACCGATGATCTGCACGACCCAGCCCGGTCCCTTGGGGCCGGCCGCGGCCGGGGTCTCGGAACCGGCGGCCGCCTGCTCCGCCGGGGGGTCTCCGGCGGGCGGCTCGGCAGCGGGTTTCGGCGCATCAGCATCCTCCGCGGGTGCAGCCGGTTCTTCACCTCGTTGCTTTCGCTCCGCCGCCAGTGTCTCGGCCCAGTTCCCCTGCACGCCCGCGAACCACACGGCGAGGTCCGGGAAGTACTGCATGTCGAGGCTTTCGATGTGAATCTCCTCCCGGTCGGCGACGCGCGGAGCCTCGAGACTCCCGTGCGGCAGGAGCGTCGTCACGGCCCGGATCATGTCGAGCATCTGGAACCGGCGATCCTGAGCCTGCACGAGGTATTGCTGCCAGGCGGCGGTCGCCTGCTGTCGCTGCTTCGCCGTCTCGATCGCCGCGATCGCGGCGCCCGACTTGGCCTTGACCTGGTCGACGGAGGCAAACGCGGTCGTGTACTGCTCGGGCGTGTAGCTCTGCCAGGCGAGGCACCAGCCCGCGAAGTTGACCACCGACGCGACGAGCAGTCCCAGCAGCGCCGCCACCGCCCACGGTCGTTTCGCGGCGACGATGCGATCGATGATCATCGCGCGCGGAACGAGATTCGTCGTGAGGTCACTGGCCCCGGCCGCCTGGAGGGCCAGGCCGTAGGCGGTCCCGAAGGCGAGGCGGTTCTCCCGGAACGCCATGGCCGTCGCGATCACCTGCCCGTCGAGGGCGTTGAACTTCTCCATCCGCTGCACGTCGAGCTGGAGCTGCTTCGCCACGTAGTCGGAGAGGCCGCGGAGCTTGGCCGCGTTGCCGAGAAGGATCACCTTGCCGATCGTCGCCGCCTTGTCGGTGCCCGTGAAGTAGTTCAGCGTCCTCTGGAGCTCCGACGCGAAGTCGCCGAACACGGGGCGCATCGCCTTGAACACGGCCCGCGGGTCGGTCGCTCGAACGGCGTTGCGCTTCTCCTGCTCCGCCTTCTGGAACGTGTACTTCATCTCCTTCACGAGGGCCTTCGTGAAGTTGCTGCCGCCGATCGGCATGCTCCGCTGCCAGATCCGCAGCCCGTTGGTGATGACGACGTCGGTGGAATCGACGCCGATCGCCGCGAGCACGATCGACGCCGGCGGATTGTCGTGATCGATGGCCGTAGGGGGAGGCAGCTGGTCGAAGATCACCATGTTGGCCAAGGCGATCGGCTGCAGCTGGAGGACGTCGACCTCGATGCCGGCATCGACCAGGGGCGCCAGGGCCTTCTGGACCTGCTCGCGCTTCATGGCGAACAGCCCCACCTCGGCATCCATCACGAAGCCGCTTTCTTCGATCCCGCCGGCGAGCCGCTGCCAGTCCCAGTTCACCTGGTCGAGCGGGAACGGGATCTGCTGATTGGCCTCGTACTTGACGATGTCGGGGATCTTCTTGGCCTCGACGGGGGGAAGCTTGATGAACTTCGAGAGGCCCGCCTGGCCCGGTGCCGCCACCGCCACCCGGCAGCCCGCCAGGGAATGGCGAGACTTGAACTCCTCGAGCGCCGCCCGCACCAACTCGACAGGATCCGCGTCCGTCTGCGTGAGGAGCATCGGGTACTCGATGTACTCGAACTCGTCCGCGATCAGTTTGCGTGGATCGTCGGAGTCGATCTGACATCGGAGGGCCTTGAGCCCGCACTTACCGATGTCGATTCCCCAGGCGTGCGGACTGCGGGCCATGCGGACCTTGCTCCCCGGTGCGGGCGATCAGCGGATGATGGGCCGGGTAACGAGGCCGTTGACGGGCTAAGTCCCGCCCACGTTCAACTTTACGAACGTCGGCGCAGGGGTGTCAAACCGCCGTCAAGGTCTGCCATCGATGGGGATGGTCGATGCACTACACTCGCGGCATGCAGCCCGAACGCGCGACGGTCTTCCTGCCCTGCCACACGCTCGACGATTTTCCGACGTGGCTCGAGGAGGCGGAGGCCGATGATCTCCTCGCGGCGTGGACGGCTGCCTGGCATCCGGCGGTGGTCGCCGCCGTCGGCGGGCCGCCCGCGTGGGCCAGCGTCGATCTTCCGCCCCCGTCGGGGCCGATTCTCGGGATCGTCCCGGCGTCGTGGGATGACCGCTTCGCCGCGCAGTTCGACGCCACGTCGGCGGGCTCCGTGTTCGTGCGGCGGGTGACGGGCAGTGACGCGATCGCCCACGCCGCCGCGGCGCTGATCGGAGCTGCGGCCCCGGGGGCCACGCTCGCCGGCTACGAGCGGGCTGCCGACTTTCGGGCGCTCGGGCTCGCCGCGCTTCTGGCGGAACTGCTCGCCCGCCGGATGCGGTCGGAGGCCGACCTCGACTCGACGGGCTTCCCCGCCGCGGTGGCCGCCGCCGCGGGCGCGGCGGTCGAGGGCCGCACGGCCGACTGCGATGCGTCCCTCCGCGAGGCGTTCGACTGCCTGACCGCGAGCCGCGGCCGCTACTACCCCGTCGATTCGTATGTGATCGATCTCGTGCTCCTCGCCCGCGGCTGCCGGGCCGAGGCGATTCGCGCCGCCATCGACACGCCCGTGCCCGTGTCCGTCGCCGCCGCGGGCGACGTCATCGCGGCGCTCGCGGCCAGCCAGCCGGAGGCCGCAGGCGCGCTGCGCGCCGCGGCGGCCGAGGGCCGCGTCGCGCTCTGCGGCGGACGCGACCACGACGGGCCCATCGACGCCTGCACGCCGGAGTCGCTCGTGGCGTCGTTTCGCCGTGGCCACGAGCAGTGGGAGGCCGCGGTCGGTGCCGCGCCGGGGTCGTTTGTGCGGATCCATGGCGGCGGCTCGCCGCTCCTGCCGCAGGTGCTCGCCGGCCTGGGGTGTGAGTCGGGTGTGTGGAGCCTGTTCGACGGCTCACCGCTGCCCGACGTCGGGGGCGGTCTCATCCGCTGGGAGGCGGGGGGCGTGGCTCTGGGGATGCTCGCCGAGCGTCCGCTCGATGCACGATCGGCCCGCACCGTGCTCTCCCTCCCCGACGCCCTCGGCGACGCGATGGATCGCCATCACGTGGCCGCGATTCTGCTTGCGCACTATGCCGGCACCGCCAGCCCGTGGCACGCCCTGCTGAGGCGGATCGCCGCATGGTCGGGCCTGCTCGGCACGTTCGTGACGCCCGCCGAACTGCTCGCCCGCGGTCGCGACTCGGCAACGCCGGTCGCGCCCGAGCCCGATGCGTTTCTGCCGACGCTCCCCGCCGCTGACACGACCTCCACCGACGATCCGGTGGAGTCGGCGGTCGCGGCCGCGCGGGCCGAGGCTCGCCGGATCGTGCGTGCGACGGCACCAGTCCTCGCCCACATGCCGGAGGCGGGGCCGGTTTCGTCGAGCCCCTCCTCCACCGCCTCTGCCGGTCGCGGACGCTGGCCGTTCACGATTTTCACCGGCGCCCGTGATCGCCCGCCGCCGCTCGTGCTCGACAACGGCCTCGTTCGCGCGGAGGCGAACCCGCGCACGGGCGGGCTCCTCTCCCTCGCGCGGCCCGCCGACCGTGGCAACCGCGTGTCGCAGCAGCTTGCGGTGCGCACGACGCGGCCGCCGGGCGCCGTAGGCAGCGGCTGGGAATCCCCCGAGGATCGCGCCGTCCACACACGCATGGTCGCCGACGACGTGACGTTCGACGCCGGCGCGATCGTCTCGCGCGGCCGTCTCGTGGACGCAGACGGCACCGCGGCCGCTCGTTTCACCCAGCGGCTCGCGCTCGTGCCGGGGCTGCCGCTGGCCACGCTCGACATCGACATCCACCTCGATCGGCCGCTCGCGGGCCCGCTTCTCGAGAACCATCTGGCCGCCCGGTTCGCCTGGCACGAGAACGAACACGTGGAACTCCGCCGCAGCCTCCACGTGCAGTCGATCGCCACGGAGCGGGTGCGATTCACGGCCCCGCACTTCGTGGAACTCGTGTCCGAGTCGGCCCGCGGCGAGAACGCCGGCGACGCGGTCACCATCCTCACCGCAGGCCTGCCGTGGCACGTGCTCGCGGTGCCCCACGTGCTCGACTCGATCCTCTCCGCGCCGACGACCGGGCGGGTGACGCGACGGCTGGCCGTCGGGGTCGGTGTCGCGCGGCCGTGGGATCTGGCGCTCGCGCTCCTGGCCGATGCGCCGCTGGCGCCGGCCTCGCCGGGGCTTCCGGACAACGTGCGGCTGACCGTGGACGAAGCCGCCCGGGCCGTTCGCGTCGGGCTCATCGAGTCGGCCGGCCGGGCCGGCAGCGTGCGCGTCGATTTTGGCCGGCCGCTGACGCGGGCCGTGGCGGTCGATGTCGCGGGCCGCCCGCGGTCCGACGTGGACGTTACGATCGACGGCGGCGCCGTGGCCGTGTTTCTCGACCGCTATCAGTGGCTGCATCTCGAGGTGGAGTTCGTGGGATGATCGTCACGCTCGACGGCCCGGCCGGCGCCGGCAAGAGTTCGGCGGCCCGCGACCTCGCGGCGAGGCTTGGCTGGTGCTACATGGACACTGGCGCCATGTATCGCGCGGTGGCGCTGGTGGCGCTCGAACAGGCGGTGCCGCTCGACGACCCCGCGCGGCTCGCGGCGGTCGCCGAGTCACTCGCGATCGCGTTTCGCGACGGGCGGGTGTTCGTGGGCGACCGCGATGTGTCGTCCGAAATCCGCACGCCGCAGGTCACGGCGGCCACGCGGCCCGTCGCCGACGCGCCCGCGGTCCGCACCGTGATGAAGGACCTGCAGCGGCGGCTCGCCGCCGGGATCGACGTGGTCACCGAGGGCCGCGACCAGGGCTCGGTCGTGTTTCCCCACGCGGAGCTCAAGGTGTTCCTCACCGCGTCGCCCGAGGAACGCGCCCGGCGGCGGCACCGCGAGGAGGCGGCGCGGGGTGCGGCGGTGTCGCTCGCCGACGTGCTCGTGGCGCAGAACCGCCGCGACGACGGCGATCGGACGCGGGCGGTGGGGGCGATGGTGGCGGCGGCCGACGCCGTGCTCGTGGAGACCGACGGCCTCACGCGCGAAGCGGTCGTGGAACGGCTCGTGCGGCTCGTGGAGGAGCGGCGCGGGCCGCAGCGAGCATGAGCGGCGCCGACGACGCGCCGGTCGGCGGCGGGCATTCCACGTTCGGCAAGTGCCTCTACGCGGCCCTGTGGGTGCTCTGCCGCACGCTCGGGGTGAGCGTGTTCGGATTCCGCTCGCGGTTCGTGGAGCCGTTGCCGGCCCGCGGCGGACTGCTCGTGCTCTCGAGCCACCAGAGCCACCTTGATCCGCTCATTCTCGGCCTGGCCACCGACCGGCGGCTTTCGAGCCTCGCACGGAGCTCGCTCTACACGTTCAAGCCCTTCGGCGCCGTGATCACGGCGCTCGACGCGGTGCCGATCGACCGCGAAGCGTCGGCCGTGACGGCGATGAAGCTCGTGATCCAGCGGCTCAAACGCGGCGCGGCGGTGATCGTGTTTCCCGAGGGCACGCGCACGCGCGACGGCCGGCTCGGCGAGTTCAAAAGCGGCTTCGCCCTCATCGCCAAGCGGGCGGGCGTGCCGGTGGTGCCGGTGGCGATCGTGGGCGCCTACGAATGCTGGCCGCGCACGCGTCACTTCCCGCGGCCCGGAAGGATTCGCGTCGAGTTCGGCAAGATCCTCACGGCCGACGAGGTGGCGGCGCTCGACGAGCGCCAGATCACGGAGATCTGCACGGGCCGGATTCGAGCCCTCGACGCGAAGGCCCGCGCGGCGCTCGAGGGGAAGCCGTCATGATGATCGTGGCCGCCCGCTCACACGGCCGTCGTGGGCTCCTCGGGGCGCTCGCCGTCGCGATCATCGTCGCTCGTGTTGGCCTCGGCGGCGAGACGTCGGCCGACTACGACCTCGTCGTCTACGGGCCCACGAGCGCGGGCGTGGCCGCCGCGGTGCAGGCCGCGCGGATGGGCCGGCGCGTCGTGCTCGTCGGCCCCGACACGCATCTCGGCGGTCTCTCGTCGGGCGGCCTCGGCTGGACCGACACCGGCCGCAAGGAGGTGATCGGGGGCGTGGCCCTCGACTTCTACCGCCGCGTGTTCGACGCCTACGACAGACCCGACGCGTGGCGCTGGGAGAAGCGCGAGGCCTACGGTGCCCGCGGCCAGGGCACGCCGGCGATCGACGGCAAGGGCCGGGCGATGTGGGTGTTCGAGCCGCACGTGGCCGAGCGGGTCTTCGAGGACCTCGTCCGCGAGCATGCGATCCCCGTCGATCGTGACCGCTGGCTCGACCGCGCCGCGGGCGTGAAGAAGGAGGGCGACCGCATCGTGTCGATCTCGATGCATGATGGCAAAACCTACACCGGCCGCCAGTTCATCGACGCCACCTACGAGGGCGATCTCATGGCGGCCGCGGGCTGCTCGTTCACGGTCGGCCGTGAGGCCAACCGTGTCTACGGCGAGACGCTCAACGGCGTGCGGCAGCCGGGCCGCTCGCACCAGTTCGAGAACCGCATCTCGCCGTACCGCATCCCGGGCGATCCGACGAGCGGGCTCCTGCCGCGGGTGTCGCCCGGTCCGCTCGCCGCCGAGGGCACGGGCGACCGGCTCGTGCAGGCCTACACCTTCCGCATGTGTCTCACGCGCGTCGCGGAGAACCGCGTGCCGTTTCCGAAGCCCGAGGGCTACGATCCCGGACAGTACGAACTCCTCCTCCGCGATCTGCTCGCCGGCTCCCGGCACATCAAGGGCAAGTTCGACCCCATTCCCAACGCCAAGACCGACACCAACAACCACGGTTCGTTCTCGACCGACAATATCGGAATGAACCACGACTATCCCGAGGCCTCCTACGAGCGCCGCGCCGAGATCGTGGCCGAGCACCGCTCCTACCAGCAGGGCTACTGCTACTTCCTCGCGAACGACCCGCGGGTGCCGGCCGACGTGCGGGAGTGGTATTCGGCGTGGGGCCTCGCCCGCGACGAGTTCGCCGACAACGGCCACTGGCCGCACCAGATCTACGTGCGCGAGGCGCGGCGCATGATCGGCGAGACGGTGATGACGGAGCAGCACGTGCGGCGCCGGCAGCCGGTCGCGCGGCCGATCGGCATGGGGGCCTACACCATGGATTCGCACAACGTGCAGCGGTTCGTGGACGCCGACGGATTCGTGCGCAACGAAGGAGACGTGCAGGTGAACCCGGGCGGCCCCTATCCGATCGACTATGGCGCGATCGTGCCGAAGCGGGGAGAGTGCGGGAACCTGCTCGTGGTGTGCGCCGTGTCGTCGTCGCACATCGCGTTCGGGTCGATCCGCATGGAGCCCGTGTTCATGATCCTGGGGCAGTCGGCCGCGACGGCCGCGGCCATCGCCACCGACGACGGCGTGGCGGTGCAGGACGTGGCCTACGAGAAGCTCGCGGCTCGGCTGCGTGCGGATGGCCAGGTGCTCGAGTTCACCGCACCGGCCGCGGCGGCGCCCGCAACACGGTGAGTCGGCTGACGGCTCGCGGTCACCGTGTCGCTTCGGCGCGGCGGACGAGGTCGAGAAACTCGGCGCGGTAGCCCCCCTCGTCGCCGCCGAGCGCGGCCGCGGCGATCTTCGCCACCATCGGGAACGTCGCGTTGCCGGCATGGCTGCTCTCGCGGAGCAGCATCCCGAAGGCAGCCACCGCCGACGCGAACCGCAGGTCGCTGGTCGCGTCATCGAACGAGGTCGGATCGTCGCCGAGCGGCACCTCGAGGAGCTTGCTCGTCGTGCCCTCGGGCTCCTTGTAGCGGAGCTTGACCGTCAGCAGCTCGCGGCTCGCGTTCGCGTCGGCCGGCGGGGCCGGCTTCGGCGCGGGCTCCGGCTGATACTTGAGCGGCTCGGCACCGGCCGGCGCCCGGTCGTCGGCCTCGCCCACCACCTCGATCTCGTAGAGCGCGGTCACGCCGTGGCCTGCGCCGATCTCGCCGGCGTCCTTCGTGTCGTCGCGAAAATCCTTGTCGGCGAGCGCCCGGTTCTCGTAGCCGAGCAGGCGATACGAGGCCACCTGCGCGGGGTTGAACTCGACCTGGATCTTCACGTCCTTGGCGATCGTGAGCGTTGAGCCCGTGAGCTGCTCCACGAGCACCTTCCGCGCCTCGCGGACGCCGTCGATGTAGGCGTAGACACCGTTGCCCTTGTCGGCGAGCTTCTCCATCTTCTCGTCCTGGAGGTTGCCCTGGCCGAAGCCGAGGACGGTGAGGAACGTGCCCCCCTTGGCCTTCTTCGTGATCAGGTCGACGAGGGCGGCGTCGTCGGTGATGCCGACGTTCAGGTCGCCGTCGGTGGCGAGGATCACGCGGTTGGCACCCCCCGGAATGAATCGCTCCGCCGCCTGCTCGTAGGCCAGCTCGATGCCGGCACTGCCGTGCGTGGAGCCGCCCGAGGAGAGCGAGTCGATCGCGGCGCGGATTTTTTCCTTTTGATCGCCGCTCGTGGAGGGGAGCCGAAGGCCCGCCTCGCCGGCGTAGGTCACGATCGCGACACGGTCGTTCTCCGTGAGCTCGTCCACGAGCATCGTGAGGGCCTGCTTCACGAGCGGCAGCTTGTCGGCGTCGCCCATCGAGCCCGAGACGTCCACGAGGAACACGAGGTTGCCGGCGGGCCGACGGTCGCGGGCCACGTCGCGGCCCTTGAGGCCAACCCGGACGATCCGGTGGCCCGGTCGCCACGGGCAGGTGGCCGCCTCGACCGTCACCGAGAAGGGGACGTCGCCGGTGGGAGCGGGATCGGTGTAGCGGAAGTAGTTGAGGAGTTCCTCGATCCGCACGGCATCGCGCGGCGGCCGCTGCCCCGCCATGAGGAACCGCCGCACGTTGGCGTACGACGCGGTATCGACGTCGATCGAGAACGTGGAGAGCGGCCGCTCGGACGGACGGAGGAACGCGTTCTCGGCGAAGTGGTTGTAGCGCTCGCCGGCCGCGTCTCGGCGCTGGAGATCGCGAAGCGCTGACGCGCTCTCCTCCTGTCGCTTCAGTCCCTCGACGGTCTTCTCCCGGCCGTCGTCGAAGAACATGATGCCCGGGGTAGGTGAGGACACGGGTGGCGGCACCGATGGCGTCGCCGGCTTCGCCGCGGCGAGGCCATTGGCCAGGCCGAGGTCGCCCTCCTCCGTCGCCTGCAGGGCCTGCTTGTCGCCCGTGGGGTGGGGTGCGACGGCCCGGCCACCGAGGCCGTAGGACTTGCCCCTGACAGGCCCGATCGTCGCGACCAGATCCTCCGCCGCTTCCGACTCCGGGCGATCGTCGCGGGTGTTCTTCTCAGCGCGGCCAAGCGCCGTCACGTCGCTTCGCGTGGGCTTGCTTTCAGGCACGGCCGTCTGCGCCGGGAGCGTCTCGCCGGTGGGGGTCGGCGCCGGCTCGGGCTTCTCCTTGGACGTGTCGCCGGCCGTATCGAGCCTGACTACCTCGACCGTGGGCCGCCGCGGCAGCGGCACGATCCCGACCGCCACGAGCACGGCTACCGCGATCGCGCCGAGGCCGATGAGCCAGCGGATGGCTCCGCCCCACCTCGCCGCGGGCTCGGCTTCGGCGCTCGTGATGTCGGACGTGGCCCGCGTGGCCGCGGCGAGCACCGCGCGGCGGAGGTCGGCCGAGCGGGGCGGGAGCTCGTCGTCCCGCGCGGCCGTGAGTGCCGAGGCGAGCCGCGCGGTCTCGGACACGTGACGGCGGGCGTCGGCGGCGTCGGCCGCGGCGAGGAGCCGTTCGGCCTCCGCGCGGTCGCCAGCGTCGAGCTGGCCGAGGGCGTGGGCGGTGAGGAGCGCGGCCGTTCGCTCTTCGGCGGTGAGGTCGTCGTGACGGTCGTGGTTCTGGCTCATGGCTCGTTCTCGCGGGGATGCCTGTCGGGCGGTTGTGTCGGGTGCGGTGGAGTCGTCGGTGGTGTCGGAGGTCAGCTGGTCGGCGCGGCCCTCGGCTCGTCGGCGAGCAGGTCGCGGACGAGCGGGTGGCCGCGGAGCGCGGTGAGGCCGCGGTGGGCGAGCACGCGGACATTTCCCTCCTGCCGGCCTGTGATGCCCGCGATCTCGCGATACGTGAAGCCCTCGCACCACAGGTCGATCGTTTCGCGCTGCGCCGCGGGCAACGTGAGCAGGAGCGTGCGAAGCCGTGTGGCGAGGTCGGATCGTTCGGCGGCGACGGCCGGATCGACACCGCCGTCGAGCGGCTCCGTGGCGCCGTCGCGGGCCGGAGCGGCTCCGTCGGCGATCGCCTGTTCGCGGCCGGCACGTCGCAGGTGATCGACCGCGCGATTACGGCACACGCGGTAGAGCCACGGGGCTACGCGTTCGCCGACCCGCGATCGCGACTCCGCGCACAGCGTCACGAACGCGTGCTGCACGGCGTCGGCCGCGAGGTCGATGTCGCCGAGCAGCCGGCGGGCGTAGCGGGTGAGCGGTTGTTCGTAGTGATCGACGGCCTCGAGGAGCCAGCCCTGTGCGTCGCCGTCGGAGGACATGGTTCGGCTCCTCGTGCCACTGCAGCGGGCGGAATCCCGCCGCCCGACCGGGCGACCGTACCCGAATCGGACGGCCGGCCACACAGACAACGGCGGCGCGGCCGGTGCGTTACAGGCGTGCGAATCTTCGGGCGCTGCGGAGCCGGCCGGGGGTTTGCGAGGAGCCGGTGAACTTTGCCTGAACCTCGAGGCGCACCATGCCAGTTGAGCGCGCGACGGCAAAGTCCGCCGGCGAGCGAGCGAATCCCCGGCCGGCGACCGAAACGTTCCCCACGCCGCCGCCCGTGGCGCGTCAGTTGCCGGCAGGTGCGGCGCCCGAGCGGGCACGTTGGAACGGGTCGATCGTGCCGCCCCCGGGGCCGGGGGGCGGTGCGTTGGGCGATTGGCCGAAGGGGTTGAGATTCGGCCACTCGACGTTCATGCCTGGCCAGCCTGGCGCTGCGGGCGTTGCTGCTGGCTTGCTCGCCGGAGGAAGCGGCGGCGGGGGCCGTGTGCCGCCGAGCAGTTCGCCGGGCGTGGGAAACCCGCGGCCGGGGACGCCAGGAGCGGTGGCAGCCGAGACGGGGGTGGCCTGAACCTGCGAAGGGTCTCCGCGTTCCACCGCGCGGATGGACACCTCGTCGATCCTCGCCTCACCGAGACCCGTGAGCGCGAAGGTGACCGTGAGCGGCTCGCCGGCCGACTCGGCCGGCACGATCCGGTGGAGCACGAGCCGCCGCCACGACTTCGTGACGCCCACACGCTCGCCAAGCGCGGGGCCGCCGATCGAGTCGAACACGAAGAGCCCATCCACGCTTCCGGTGATGGGCTGCTTCACCATCACCTGCGCGGTGATCTCGATCAGCTTGCCCGGCGGAGCCATCACCGGCGGCGTGGTGATCCACAGGGGAGGCGTCTCGACCACGACCGGGGCCTCCTCCGCGCTTGCCGCGCGGGCGACGAGCCGCAGGCAGCCCCGACCCGCCGCGGCCTCGGCGGGCGACACCTCCACGCCCGTGCGGACGTCCGATTCGGCCCGCGCGAAGTGTCGCCACCCGCCTCCGGCAAGATCCTCGATCCGCTCCATGCCGCCGCCCTGCAGGAGCTCGGGTCCGGGAATCGTGGCCGTGCGTGCCGCGACGAACTGCCACTCTTCAGCGAGCGCCGTGTCGGAAGCGGTGAGGGGACTGGCCACCATCGAGCCCTCGGCCTTCACGCCGTTCTCCCACACGCGTCGCTCGAACTGACCGGCGATGGCCGCGGCGCGCCGCAGTCGCGCGGTCGCGGTGCCGGGATCGGTCGCGGCGAGCGACTCGCCTTCCGAGGCCAGTCGCGAGGCTTCCGTGAGCATCGGCACCGCGGCGATCGGCGGTGGACCGGAGAGCGCCTGCGGGGGCAGGCGTCCGAGGAGATCGCCGGCCCCCGCGAGCGCCGTGGCTGCCACGGCACGGGCCGAGGCCAGATCCGCCGCCGCGTTCGCCCGGATCCGTTCCTGCACGTGGGCCGTCACCGCCGGCTCGCCGCTGAAGAGGATGGTGGCATGGGTGAGGAAGTCGTCGATGGTCACCGAGACCCCGCCGGTCACGCGCTGCTGCCGCAGCGGCCTCAAGCCCCCCGGAACGACCTCCCACGCCTGATGCGCCTCGGGCACCCCGGGTACGAGGATCGTGAGGGGCGCGGCCTGCGTCGGAACATCGGTGCCGGCGTAGCGACGGGCCACGATCTGCGAGCCCTGCACGCACCGCCACGCGACCACGACCCGGGCCCGCGACGCCTCCATCACGAACGCCTGCACCTCGTCGCTGCTCGTCTGCGCCTGCGCCGCGAAGCGTCCGGCTGCGCCCCAGGGCTCGAGCACGGCGAGCCGCAGGTTCATCTCGCGCGCGGCTGCGGCCCGGGCCCGCGATTCGCGATCGTCGCCGTCGAGCCGGCGCGTGGAGGTGAAGAGGATGCCGCGGGTGCCACCGGCGACGGCCGACATCGCGGCCAGCGCCAGGCTCTCGCCGTCCACCGCCAGCCCGCGGCCCCCCACGCCCGCAAGCGCCGCCGCCTGGGCCGCGGTCCGCGGATCGATCTCGGTGGCGATGGTGGCCAGAAACGGCGTGCCCGGCCGCGCCAGCCGCGGCCTCTCGCGCAGCCACTTGAGATAGTCCACGAGTTCGAGCGTCGTGCCGAGGACGGTCTTTCTCGCCACGAGGAGATCGACATGCCGTGACACGCTGCGAAGGCCCGAGTCGGCGGCGACGGCCAGCGGCCGGCCCGCGCGCTGGTCGCAGGCCCGCACGCGGCGTGCCCGCTCGGCGAGGGCTTCCACCTGCGTCTCGTCGAGGCCGGTGCCGAGGTCCCAGATCAGCACGCGATCCCAGTTGCGGAGCACCGGCAGCGACTCCGGGTCGCGCACGTCCACGTCGGGAATGGGAGGCGGCGGGCAGATCACCCACAGCCCGGCGCGGCGCGCCGTGGCGAGGTGTTCGCCGGTGGCGGGCTCGGCGAACCGGACACAGTTGAATCCGAGCGCAGCCAGGGCCTCGAGCGGTTCGCCACTCCAGTCGATCGACCGAGGAAAGAACGGAAGTCCGTCCACCTCGAGGACGCCCCGGGTGAGCCCCGCCGGCGGGTCGGCGAGAACGATCGGCTGCGTGGCCGCGGTCGGGACGACTTCGGGGTCGCGGATGGTGGACGCGGCCTGGGTGGCAGGCGGCGGCAGGACGCCGGCCGCGGAGAGATCGTCGATCGCGACGTCGAGCCGGCCCGCGGTGGACGGTCCCTCGACGACCAGTTCGACCGCGACGGCGCCGTCGGCGCGGCCGACGCCGTGCTCGAGCCGCAGCGGCGCCAGCTGTCGCACGAGCGCGGCCGGCACGTCGGCCACGGTGAGCATCTCCCACCGGTCCACGTCGCGTGTCGCGCTTCCAGGCACGAGCACCTCGACCGGTCGGCCCGTCTTCGTCGAGATCCACGCCGGCAGCCGCACCCGCAGGGCGAGTCGGATGTCCGGCCGGTTGCCGCGCACCCAGACCGTCGCCCGGAGTTCATCGATGACGGCGGCGGGACCGAACGGCGTGGTGAGCCGCACGGGCTTGCCCGGCCGCGGCTCGACGACGATCCGTTCGCATCCGGTGCCGCGATGCACGCGCTGCTGCGAACGCTCGTGCACCACCGCGGTGCCGGTGTCGGCCGCGAGTGTCCACGACGTCGCCGGCCCGTCGTGACCGTCCGAGATGCTCGCCGCGCGGGCGGCCACCGCGAGCCACACGATCATGCCGGCAGCCAACCATGCCGCCGTTCGGCCGCAGGCGGCTGGAAGCTGGATCCGAGCGGCAGAGAGGGAAGGCGACGGCATGATGACGGACGCGGCTCGGGAACCGGGGCGCTCGAGGCGGGCTTCTACCAGTAACAGCCTCCCGCGCTCCAGACAGTCTGGGGAAAATGGAGCCGTCTGTGGTGGCGGCGGGAAATCCGTAGGCTTATGGTGAAACGTGGTCCCGCCGGAGCATCGTGGGCGGCAGACGGTTGCAATCCATGACGCCGACGACGGCCGAAAACCTCCTGGAACTTGTCGGCGACCTCGACCTCGTGGCCTCGGGGCCGTTGGCGGAGGTCTATTCGGAGTGCGGTGGCCATGACCTCTCCGCCCAGGAGTTTGGCCAGGCGCTCGTGCGCCGTGAGCTCCTGACACGCTTCCAGCTCGAGCGGCTGCTCCGCGGCGAACGCAAGGGCTACATCTTCGGGGATGCCAAGCTGCTCTATCAGGTCGGTTCCGGCACGTTTGCCCGCGTGTACCGCGCCGTTCATCGATCCACGAACGCGGTGCTCGCGGTCAAGGTGCTTCGCAATCGGTTCGCCAACGATGCGTTGAGGTGCCGGTCGTTCCAGAAAGAGGGGGAGACGGGCAAGCGACTCCGGCATCCCAACATCGTCGGCATCGAGGACGTCGGCCAGGAGGACGACACGAACTACCTCACGATGGAGTTCATCGAAGGGCAGACGGTGCGGGAGTTGGTGCGGGCCCGGGGCGCCATGAACCTGGGGAGGGCCTTGGTCCTCATTCATCATATGGCGTCGGGTCTCGAGTATGTCCACAGCCGCGGTGTCACGCACCGCGACTTCAAGGCCTCGAACGTTCTTGTCGCGGCGACCGGCGTCGCGAAGCTCGTCGACTTCGGCCTCGCTAGCGCCGACGATGGCGCTGGTGAAAAGACGCGAACGGTCGACTACGCCACCCTGGAGAAGGCCTCGGGCGTCAAGGACGACAACGTCCGCAGCGACATCTACTTCCTGGGCACCGTCGCCTACCTCGCGCTCGCCGGGGTCGCACCAATCAAGAGCACGCGGGACCGGCTGGTCCGCGCGGACCCGCGTCGCTTCAAGGAGGTGATTCCGCTCGCGACGCAGTGTCCGGAGATCCCCAAGGAGGTCGCCGACATCGTTCATCGGATGATGCATCTCGATCCGATGGAGCGGTGGCAGACGGTGACCGACCTGAAGCGGCCCCTCGAGGGGTTGATGGCTCGGTGGCCGGCGAACTCCACCGTGACGGCTTCGACGGGGGCCAGCGTGCGCAGGTCGTCCGACCATCCCGCCCCGGCGGTCCCCCTCGATCAAGGGCGCGTGATGCTCGTCGAGTCCGGGGAAGAGGCCCAAGGCGCCCTGCGGGAGTTCTTCCGCAAGCTGGGGTTCCGCGCGCTGCTCACCGAGAATGCGGCCCGGGCGCTCTCCCGGTTCACGGCCATCCCGTTGCCGGCCGACTTCATCGTGTTCAGCTCGCGAAACCTCGAAATGGCGGCGGTGGAGGCGTTCAATCGCCTCTCCACGGACTCGTACCTCGCCGAGGTCCCGGCCATCCTTCTGGTTGCACCCGATCAGGAGGAGATCGTAGCCGCGGCGAAGGTCGATGCACGCCGTCAGGTGGTGCAGATGCCGGCCCCCGCCGACGCCATCCGACGGGTCGTGCGAGAGATTCTCGCGCGGCCCGAGTGAGGCCGCCCGCCGCGGCGGGAAATCGCGTGGGGTTGTTGGTGCGCCGCCTTCGGTCGGGTATCCTCCCGAGGGTTTGCGGAAGCTGCGCAAGAGGCGGCCAGCCGCCGCAACGCCCGCCGCCCCCCTCCCTCCACGGCCGCCATGGACTTGCAGGCGTATCAGACCGAGGGCTTCCACGACGAACTCTTCGACGAGTCGCTGCGGCCGCGCCCCGGCGCCGAGCTCCTCGTGCGACGTCTGGCCGAGGCCTCCGACGGTGAGCTCGCCGAGCGGCAGCGTGCCGCCGACAAGACGCTCCTCACGATGGGGATCACGTTCAACGTCTACGGCCACGAGGCCGGGACGGAGAAGATCTGGCCGTTCGACATCGTGCCGCGGGTGATCGAGGCCAACGAGTGGGCCACGATCGAGTACGGGCTCAAGCAGCGGATCCGCGGGCTCAACCTCTTCATCGACGACATCTACAACAAGCGGCAGATCGTCGCCGACGGCATCGTGCCCGACTGGCTCGTCGATTCGGGCAAGTGCTTCCGCGGGCCGTGCGCGGGCCTGAAGCCTCCGCGCGGCGTGTGGTGCCACATCACCGGCACCGACCTCGTGCGCGGCGGCGACGGCGTGATGTACGTCCTCGAGGACAACCTCCGCACGCCGTCGGGCGTGTCGTACGTGCTCGAGAACCGCGAGGTGATGAAGCGCACGTTCCCGCAGCTCTTCGCCGGCCAGCGGATCAGCCCCGTCGAGGACTATCCCGAGAAGCTCCTGGCGATGCTCCAGTACATCGCCCCGCCGCAGTCGCGTGATCCGACGGTGGTGGTGCTCACGCCCGGCATCTACAACTCGGCCTACTTCGAGCACAGCTTCCTCGCGCGGCAGATGGGCGTGGAACTCGTGCAGGGCTCCGACCTCGTCGTGCAGGACGACGTCGTGCAGATGCGGACGACCCGCGGCCTCAAGCGGGTGGACGTCATCTACCGGCGGATCGACGACGACTTCCTCGACCCGCTCGCCTTCCGCGAGGACTCGCTCGTGGGCGTGCCGGGGCTGATGCGGGCCTACCGGGCCGGCAACGTGGCCCTCGTCAACGCACCCGGCACCGGCATCGCCGACGACAAGGCGGTCTACGCCTACGTGCCCCAGATCATCCGCTACTACCTCGGTGAAGACGCGATCATCCCCAACGTGCCGACGTTCGTGTGCGGCGAGGCCGCCCAGTACGAACACGTCCTCGCCAATCTCGAGAAGCTCGTCGTGAAGCCCGCCAACGAAAGCGGCGGCTACGGCATCGTGCTCGGGCCGCGGGCCTCGAAGGCGCAGCTCGAGGAGTGCCGGGCACGGATCAAGGCCAATCCCCGCAACTACATCGCCCAGCCGATGCTCTCGCTCTCGCGCGTGCCGACGGTGGTGGGCGACTCGCTCGAGGGCCGGCACGTCGACCTGCGGCCGTTCATCCTCTACGGCGAGGACATCTTCGTCCTCCCCGGCGGCCTCACCCGCGTGGCGCTCGTGAAGGGCTCGCTCGTCGTCAACTCGTCGCAGGGCGGCGGCAGCAAGGACACGTGGGTCGTGCACGAGGGGAGGTGGTAGATGCTCTCCCGCGTCGCCGACAACATCTACTGGATGAACCGCCAGATCGAACGGGCCGAGAACGTGGCCCGCGCGGTCGAGACCACGCTGGACCTCGCGCTCGAGGGCACGATCAGTCCGGGGCGGCTCTGGAACGCGCTTGTGTGCACGTTCGGCGACCAGGCCGACTTCTGGGAGCGGTTCGGCCTGGCCGACCAGGCCAACGTCATCTCGTTCCTGGCCTTCGACACCGAGAATCCCAACTCGATGGCCAGCTGCCTGCAGGCCGCCCGGGAGAACGCCCGCACCGTGCGCGACATGATCAGCACGCCGATGTGGGAGGCGATCAACAAGGCCCACCTGTTCGTGCGGTCCGCCGCGTCGGGCCACTCTGAGGTGCACAACCCGCGGGAGTTCCTCGACGAGGTGAAGCGGGCCAGCCAGCTCATCACCGGCGTGACCGACGCCACGATGTCGCACGGCGAGGCCTGGCACTTCGCGCGGATGGGCCGGCTCATCGAGCGGGCCGACAAGACGAGCCGGGTGGTGGATGTGGAACACTTCTTCAGGCCGGCGGCTTTGCGCTTCGCGCCGCCGGCACCTGAAGCGAC
>Ga0233425_10004250_pt1 | contig 24369 bp, 18 predicted proteins | sample Watercolumn_Towu_2_FD_181712 | JGI IMG/M metagenome (GOLD analysis project Ga0233425, IMG submission 181712) | Freshwater microbial communities from Lake Towuti, South Sulawesi, Indonesia - Watercolumn_Towuti2014_140_MG | ecosystem: Environmental > Aquatic > Freshwater > Lake | place... | reverse complement strand
TATCCACACCTTCCACGAGGTTGAAGACGACATCCGGCTGAAGTGAAAGAAGCATATTTTTCGTCCTTAGAAAATCGAGGTCGACGAACTGTCTGAATGTATCAAATCCAAGTTGTTTCAATGCATCTTCTACCACCGCTGCCTGATCCAGCACGTCAAGTTCGTCCTGTGTCGGATTTTCAGATATTTTATTGATCAGAATTAATGTCTTTTTCATTCCATCTGTACAATTATTTTTTAATGACTTTTTTAACAGCCGATTTCATTATTCTTCCAATCAGGTCATTATAGTCAATTCCATTTTTTGCACAAAGAATAGGTAAATCGGAGTTGACCGGGTGTAATCCTGCCAACGGATTTACCTCTATAAAGTTGGGTGTGTTGTTTTCATCGCACCGTATATCCACCCGACCGCCATCCTGACATCCCAGTACTTTCCATGAATTTAAAGCTACCTCTTCACAGGATTTTGCTATGGCTTTTTCAACCAGCTTATATTCGACCACCGATTTATACTCTTCCTTATTGAAATAGGAATACACTTTTTGTTCGGCATTTTGCCGAAGTATAACTTCCATTACGCCGACACAAACTGCATCTCTTCCCGTTCCCGTAATGCCTACCGTAAACTCTCTGCCGGAAAGAAACTTTTCGACAAGCACAGGCTGTTTAAAAGTCCTGAGCAGGTAAACACATTGCTCTTTGAACTCCTCGGTAGATTCAACAACAGATTTTGCCGTTATTCCTTTGCCTGTGCCCTCCGCCACGGGTTTCACAAAAAGGGGAAAAGGAATATTTACTTTGTGAATTTCCTCAGGACTACTGATAACGACGAAATCTGCAGTCGGAATTCCCGCATCACGGATGATTGCTTTGGTCATCCCTTTGTGAAGCGTGAGGGACATTACCAGCGGATCAGAAAAGACGTATGGAATGTTCCAGGCATCCAGAAGGGCTGGCACCTGGGCTTCTCTGCCGATTCCGTAAAAGCCCTCGCAGATGTTGAAAACCATATCCCACTTTTTGCCGGAAATGAGTTGTTTGCACAATTCTTTGACGTTACCGATCCGGTCGGTATTGAAACCAGCCAGTTGTACTGCTTTTTCAATCGCATCAATGGTATCGGGATGGTCGAATTCAGCCGTATCTTCGGGCGAAAAGCCCTGTTTCAGGTAATCTTCACGAAGATCGTACGTTAGACCAATGACCATTAGGCTGAAATATTTAACCGGATTTCTCCTGAATCAATAAACTATTTGTGAATTCAACATCACCTGAAACCCGACCATTCAACCATTCATTTCGCGGTGAATAATTATACGGAATGATTCGAATCAGGATAATAAAACGTTTTACCCTCATAATTCTTCAGAACCACGTACCCGTCCTGTTTTCCCTGGTAGTAATCGGGAAGCAAAGGAATTTTACCACCTCCGCCGGGTGCATCGATAACAAAATGAGGAACGGCATACCCGGAGGTAAATCCCCGTAAGCCTCTGATCAACTCGAGTCCTTTTTCTACAGGAGTCCTGAAATGACCGGAACCGGGAATCGGATCGCATTGATAGAGGTAATAGGGTCTGACTCTGATTTTAAGCAATCCCTGCATGAGTTTCTTAAAAATCTCCACTTCATCGTTCACTCCCTTAAGCAATACAGTCTGGCTGCCAAGCGGAATTCCGGCATCGGCAAGGCGATTGCAGGCAGCTTGTGTTTCGGGTGTAAGCTCATTGGGATGGGTAAAATGAATACTCATGTAAAGGGGATGGTATTTCTTAAGCATTTTTACAAGTGAAAGTGTAATGCGCTGGGGAAGGACAACCGGCACTTTTGTCCCGATCCTGATAATTTCAACATGAGGGATCGCACGCAACTGCGAAAGCAGGTATTCAAGCCTGCTGTCGTGCAAAGTCAACGGATCGCCGCCCGAAAGGATCACATCCCTGACTTCAGGATGGTTCCGGATATAATCGATAGCTTTATCCCATTCCAGTTTGGAAGCATGGCATTTATCCTTCTTGGAAACTATATGTGACCGGGTACAATAACGACAGTATGTAGAGCAAAATCCTGAAACGAGGAATAAAACCCTGTCGGGATACCGATGAACGATCTGATTTACCGGGCTGTTATTCATCTCGCTGAGAGGATCTGATTTTTCATCGGGAAGAGTAATCAATTCATCAAGCACAGGAACAACTGACTTGCGTATAGGTTGTCCCGGATTTTCCGAATCCAACAAACTTGCATAGTAGGGTGTCATCCTTATTGGCAGGTTGTTTCCTCCAAGGGATGGTTTTATCTCGTCATCTGCAAGGCAGAGAAAAGAACGGATTTGTTCATAACTGGTAAAACTGTTTTTCAACTGCCATTGCCAGTTGTTCCATTCTTTATCTGAAACTGTTGGGAAAAACCTGGTCCTGAAATTTAGTGTTTTTGGATTTACAGGGAACTCGCTTGTGCCGCTGCTCACCCGTTCGAGAAGTTGATTCAATTCCGAGCTGAATTGGCTCTTACTCGGAGGTTCGGCTTCTTTATCCTCAAGGATAACAGAAGTCTTTGCATCTTTTTCGTTTGACCTCATCATCAGTTTTAGTGTTGTGATCTTTACCTTTTTATTTTATATGAATTATAAATTATTGTTTTACAGATGCTTATCGCGCAATTTTCGTTTTTTTAAAAGCACGCAATAATATGAAAAATAATAACTGCTGATGTTTTCAATAAAAATTTTTTAATCAAATTTTTGTTAACAATTTTATTGCTGATACACAGCTATTTAAGGTGTTTTTTAAATATTCTTTTAAACAATGCTAAAATTTTTTTATCCAAAAAGACGTCGAGCCTGAAATAAAGTTTCATTCTGATTAAATTTCGTTTTTAAAAATGTTCGTGCTGATCATCCGGTTGGATTAAAAATTTATATTTTAGCCTGTGTATTTCGAATTCATTCATTCAATATGGAAATCGTATGCGGGTAAATGGCAAACATTATCGCACGGTTTGGATGCAAGGCTCGGTGGTTTATATGATCGATCAGAACCTTCTTCCTTTCGAGTTTAAAATATTTGAAGCTAAATCATACCGCGAGTGTTGTACCGCAATCAGTAAAATGATTACCCGGGGAGCCGGTGCCATTGGAGCAGCTGCCGGCTTTGCAATGGCTCAGGCATTCATTGAATCCAAACAGACAGGAAACACAGATCTTCCACTGATGGCTAAAAATGAAATCGAAGCTACCAGACCCACCGCTCGGAATCTTTTTTTTGCAACAGAGCGCGTCTATGATGCCGGTAAAATATCAGCCGAGAGTGCAATCCGTGAGGCTCAGAAACTTGCCGATGAGAACATCGAAGCAGCCCGGTTGATCGGTACGTACGGTGAGAAGCTGATTGAAACAGGATTCCGGATCGGAACTCATTGCAACGCCGGCTGGCTGGGATTTGTAGATTACGGCAGTGCGCTTTCACCAGTTTATACAGCAGCGGGTTTGGGAAAAAACATTTTCGTGTACATCGATGAAACAAGACCCCGCAACCAGGGTGCCAGACTGACTGCCTGGGAACTTCAAAACGAAGGGATACCTCATGTCATTATCCCCGACAATGCTGCTGCTTATTTTATGTCGCAGGGATTGATTGATATAATGATTGTCGGAGCTGACCGGATTGCATCGAATGGAGATGTGGCAAACAAGATTGGAACCTTCGAAAAAGCCATTGTCGCCAGGGAATTCGGAATTCCTTTTTATTGCGCTGCTCCCTTATCGACATTTGACCTCACCTGCATGTCAGGAGAGGATGTTGTTATTGAAATGAGGAACCAGGATGAAGTTCATTACCAGACCGGCTTGGATTCAAAAGGCACAGTTCTCACAATCATGGTGAGCAATCCGGGATCTCAGGCATTGAATCCGGCATTTGACGTTACACCCTCAAAATATATTTCGGGAATTATTACCGAGAAAGGGATTATCAGTGCCGACAACAAATCCATTCAAAAGTTGTTTGCATGATGCGGTTCGAAAAAGAGCGCCGTGAAGTTGCCAGGTATATGAAGCGACTGGTCGACAGGAAACTGGCAACAGTTTCAGGTGGAAATGTGAGCCATAGGATTGGTGACCTGATTTTAATTACCGCTTCACAAACCGACAAGGCAAAGATGCAAGCAAGGGAAATAGGGATAATGAGCATGGATGGAAGGAATCTGACGCCTGGACTTAAACCAAGCATGGAAACAAAAATGCATTTATCCATTTATGAGAACCGGAAAAATGTTCAAGCCATTGTACATGCTCATCCTGTATTTGCCACCAGTTTTGCTATTACCGGGAAGGAAATTAAAACCGATCTTGCAGGTGAGGCAAGGGCTGTGCTCGGAATACCTGTTTTCGCCGAATATGCTTTGATGGGAACAAGCCAACTTGCAGAAGCCGTGTCGACTGCTAGCCTGAAAAGCAATGTGATCCTGATGAAAAATCACGGAATAATTACCCTTGGAAGCACACTGCTGCAGGCTTACGACAGAATGGAAGTTTTGGAAGCTACTGCAAAAATAACGGTAATTACCTCGTTCCTTGGAGACGCGAGGAGTCTCACCCAGGAAGAGCTAAAAACAATTGATGAACTCTTTGAATAATAAGCCTAGTTAAATTTGAGTAATTGATGATCAGGGATAGGGAAAATTCAGTTTTTGAAAATTGAATTGATCCACGAAATTTTCAAGCAGGAATAAGGAGATGAAAATAAAAGAACGGAAAACATGTGAGTGGCCAGGCTCCGATCCGCTAATGACAGCCTATCATGACGAGGAGTGGGGTGTTCCGGTTCATGACGACAGGAAGATATTTGAATTCATGGTTTTGGATGCATTTCAGGCAGGGTTGAGCTGGTCGATCGTGTTGAAAAAAAGAGTAGCCTTTCAGAAGGCTTTTGATAATTTCGACTTTAATCTTATCGCCGGGTATAATGAGGATAAAATACAGGAACTGTTGAAAAATGAAGGCATCATCAGAAACCGTTTAAAGATTATTGCAACCGTAAACAACGCACAACGTTTTGTTGAAGTCAGAAAAGAATTCGGAACCTTTGACCGGTATGTTTGGCAATTCACTGGATTTAAAACCATCGATAACCGGTTGACAAGCCTTAGCCAGATGCTGTCGAGAAGCCCTGAATCGGATGCCATGAGCCGCGATCTGAAGAAGAGAGGTTTCAGGTTTGCAGGATCCACTATATGCTATGCTTTTATGCAGGCATCAGGGATGGTCAACGATCATTTGACGCTTTGCTTCAGGTACAAGGAGCTGACGGGCTGAACGCTTTTATTAAGCCAGAAATCCCCATTTCTTTTCAGACTTTCAGAATCATCTTTTGACAATGGAACCTGCCGGACGTCAATCAGATTAAAGAATATTATTTTTCTGATAGATCGAGGTTGCGAAGCTTTGGAAGCGATGTAGCCATTGTGCCCGTGATGAAAACAGTCATCATACCTCCAAAAATTACTGAAGGAACCAGTCCCATTAATTTAGCTGCGACACCCGATTCGAATGAACCTATTTCGTTTGATGATCCGATAAATATGCTGTTAACAGCAGCTACTCGTCCTCGCATTGGATCGGGTGTCATAGTCTGGATGATGGTTGCACGGATAATCACACTGATATTGTCAGCCATTCCGCTCAGCATTAAAAAGACCAGGGACAGGTAGAAATTTTTTGAAAGCGCAAACAATATTATGAACAATCCGAATAAGCTTACAGTGCTGAAAAGATAGACGCCTGCCTTTTTAAGCGGAGGACGATAGGCGATAATTATTGCCATAATAACTGCACCGAACGCAGGTGCGGCTCTCAGAAATCCCAATCCCTGTGGTCCGGTAAAAAGCACATCGGATGCAAACACAGGAAGCATTGCTACTGCTCCTCCAAAAAGAACCGCAAACATATCGAGCGATAAAGAGCCAAGAATGACCTGGTTCCCAAAAACAAATTTTACTCCGGTTGAAAGGTTTTTTAAAACAGGTTCGCCCTTGAGGCTATGATTCGAAGGATATTTTTTGATGGCGTTAAAAAGTACAAGACTTGCAACCACAAAAACAACCACCACCGCATACGCCCATTGTTTTCCGGCAAAACCATAAACCAAACCCCCGGCAGCCGGTCCTGCTACAGCAGCAATATGCCAGATCGTGCTATTCCAGGTTGAGGAATTTGCATATAGCCTCCTTGGTACAAGGTGAGCCATCAGTGCCAGTTGAGCCGGATAGAAAAAAGCCCGTGAGGTCCCCGTGAGTACTACTACAAGATACAATGGCATGGCACCGAAAAGCTGAAGCAGAGAATGGTATCCCAGGCTGAAAGCAAGCAGCATGATTGCCCCGATGAGATAAACGACAACAGAAATAGTCATGATGCGCTGCCTGTCGAACCGGTCTGCAACATATCCCGAGAAAACAGCAGATATCATGAATGGAATGGCTTCAGCAAGACCGATCATTCCGAGTGAAAGCACATCCTTTGTGATTTCATAGACCTGCCAGCCAACAACAACCGACTGCATCTGGATGCCGAAAGTAAGCAGGAACCTTGCCGAGATAAAGCTCCGGAAGTCCTTTATTCGCAATACAGCAAGTGCATCTTCATTTCGTCGAGATAAAGCCATCTTATATTATATAGTATCGGGTGGGTGGCAAATTTAAAGATTAAAAATTCTCAAATTAAATAACTTTGACGCGCTAAAAATATTGATATGAACAGGATTACCGACTTGTTTAAAATAAAATATCCTGTCGTTCAGGCTGGTATGATCTGGTGCAGCGGCTGGGAGCTGGCATCTGCCGTAAGCAACGCCGGAGGATTGGGATTGATCGGTTCCGGTTCTATGTATCCGGAAATTCTGCGGGAGCATATCATCAAGTGCAGGAATGCAACTGATAAACCCTTTGGTGTTAACGTTCCGTTGATCTATCCGCAAATTGACGACCATATCAGGATTATTCTTGAGGAGAAGGTAAAGATAGTTATTACATCTGCGGGAAATCCAAAACGATTTACTGCCTTGCTTAAAGAAAATGGAATTACGGTGGTTCACGTAATTGCCAATGCCAAATTTGCTGTAAAATGCGAGGAAGCAGGCGTTGATGCCGTGGTGGCTGAAGGATTTGAAGCCGGTGGTCATAACGGGAAGGAGGAAACCACCACGTTCTGCCTGATCCCGAAAATACGAGAAGCCATTCATCTACCTTTGATCGCAGCAGGCGGAATTGCTACTGGCAGAGGAATGCTGGCAGCATTTGCCCTCGGTGCCGAGGGTGTTCAAATCGGAAGCCGGTTTGCAGCATCGGTCGAATCATCAGCTCACGAAAAATTCAAAAATGCGATGATTAACGCCAACGAAGGCGATACCAAGCTTGTTTTGAAAAAGCTGGTTCCGGTCCGGATCCTTAAAAATAAATTTTATCGCCAGGTTCAGGATGCAGAAGATAAAGGTGCCTCAGTGTCGGAGCTCGGTGATTTGCTGGGCAGATCCAGAGCCAAGCGGGGTATGTTTGAAGGAGATTTGGATGACGGTGAACTTGAGATCGGACAGGTGATCGGGAATATCAATGATATCAAACCGGCGGCTCAGATATTGGAAGAAATTATCAGGGAATTCAACATCGTGAAAAATCAATTATCCCTTCTTTCCTTTTAAAAGGCGTGTTGTTTTGAATACTGACGAGGATTTGTGGATGATAATTTTATATTTTTGGTGAATCAGGCAGAAAGTTTAATTTCATACAAAATAATAAATAAATGGACTTTGAATTTTCAGAAGAACAATTAATGATCAGGCAGGCAGCAAGAGATTTTGCGCAGCGGGAGCTTATTAAGGACGTAACTGAACGCGACACTCACGGTATTTACCCTGAGCAACATATTGAGAGCCTGAAAGCACTTGGTTTTTTTGGAATGGCAGTTGACCCGGATTATGGTGGCGGCGGATTAGATACGATTTCATATTTGCTTGCCATCGAGGAAATTTCGAAGATAGATGCAGCAGTAGCGGTGATCATGTCGGTACATAATTCTCTTGCCTGTTATGGGATAAGTAAATTCGGTACTGCGGAACAAAAAGAAAAATATTTGCATAAGCTTGCGGCAGGAGAAATGATCGGGGCTTTTCTGCTGTCTGAACCGGAAGCCGGCTCCGATGCTACAATGCAAAGGACACTGGCTGAAGATAAAGGAGATCATTACCTTGTTAATGGAACCAAAAACTGGATTACCAATGCTAAACATGGTGATCTTTACCTGTTGATCGCTCAAACGCATCCGGAAAAAAAACATCATGGTATCAATGCGCTGATCGTTGATAAAAACACACCCGGAATTAGCCTGGGTCCTCACGAGGACAAGATGGGATTGCGCTCATCCGATACGCATTCTGTGATGTTCACCGACGTCAGGGTTCCAAAAGAAAACAGGATTGGGGAGGACGGATTCGGATTTAAATTCGCTATGAACCTTCTGGAAACAGGAAGAATTGGCATTGCAGCCCAGGCAACCGGTATTGCTGCCGGAGCCCTTGAGCGTTCCTTGAATTATTCGAAAGAAAGGAAGTCTTTCGGAATTGAAATCGCCAATCACCAGGCAATTGCATTTAAACTTGCTGAAATGGCAGTGAAGGTAGAGAATGCAAGAAACCTGTACCTTAAAGCCGGCTGGCTTAAAGATCAAGGCAAGCCATACTCCCTTGTCGGATCAATGGCAAAACTATATGCCGCCGATATTGCCATGGAGGTGACCACCGAGGCTGTGCAGATACACGGCGGTTATGGATATGTGAAAGAATACCATGTCGAACGGCTTATGCGCGAAGCCAAAGTCACCCAAATCTACGAAGGAACTTCGGAAATTCAGAAAGTCGTGATTTCCCGGCACCTGATAAGAGAATAAATTCCCGGGAATTACATCCTTTTTTGAAATGAGTGAGAGTTTATATATTTGCCCCTCATTTTTAATTAATTTCAAAATAAGAGAAAATGAAAATATTGATTTGCATCAGCAATGTCCCTGATACCACGACTAAAATTAAGTTCGTGAACAATAACACGGCTTTCGACACTGCCGGGGTCCAATGGATCATCAATCCCTGGGATGAACTTGCTTTGACCAGGGCGTTGGAATTGAAGGAAGCCAATCCGGGAGCCATAGAAAAGGTAACTGTGATTCACGTCGGCAGCCCGGCTTCTGAATCAACCATAAGGAAAGCACTGGCAATAGGAGCCGACGATGCTATCCGTATCAATGCAGAGCCGGGAGATGCTTTTTATGTCGCTTACCAGATCGCCGAAGCCGTGAAAAATGAAAAATATGATATTGTAATAGCCGGGATCGAATCGAGCGATTATAACGGGTCCGGAGTGGGAGGCATGATAGCGGAACAACTTGGAATTTCTTCGGTTTCTTCGGTTTCAAAAATCGATATCGAAAACGGAAACGTATCTTTAAAGCGGGAAATCGACGGTGGTTCGGAGGCGATCGGCGTTACAGTTCCATTTGTTGCAATCATCCAGAAAGGCATTACCAAAGAACCGCGTATTCCATCCATGAGAGGAATTATGATGGCAAGAACCAAATCCCTGAAGGTAATTGAGCCGACGGTTTCCGAATCCATGACGGAATTCCTGGGATATTCAGTTCCCACGGCAAAATCAGCGTGTAAGCTGGTTGATCCGGAAAACATGAAAGATCTTGTTCATTTATTACACACCGAAGCAAAAGTGATTTAATTCAAGACGATTATGGCAATATTAGTATACGTTGAGAACTGGGACGGCAGGTTTAAAAAACTGAGTTTCGAACTCGTTTCTTTTGCCCACGCGCTGGCAAAACAAACCGGAAGTACAGTCACAGCACTATCGATCGGAAAAGTCGCAGATGAGGAACTGATGAAACTCGGAACTTATGGAGCTTCAAAAGTATTCAAAGCAGAGAATGATAAACTCATCGGGTTGGTTCCCTCAGTATTCAGCACTGCAGTATCCCAGGCGGCAAACAAAGAAAACGCAGATATTGTAATTCTAAGCAATAATTTTACAGGCAAAGCTCTTGCACCACGCATTTCAGTAAAACTGAAGGCGGGATTGGTCAGCGGTGTCACGGCTTTACCTTCAGGCACAGATCCATTTATCATCAGAAAAAAGGTTTTTAATGGGAAAGCCTTTGCTGATGTTAAAATCAAATCTTCAAAGAAGGTTCTTACCCTGTCGCAGAATTCCTTTGGCTTGATCGAATCACCTGTTACGGTCTCGTTGGAACCATTTACTATCGACTTCAACGAAAAAGATATCGGAATTGCAATAAAGGAGACGACCAAAATAACCGGTAAAGTATTGCTTACCGATGCTGAAATTGTCGTATCCGGCGGAAGAGGAATGAAAGGACCAGAAAACTGGGGACCGATTGAAGAACTTGCCGGTTTGCTGGGCGGAGCCACAGCATGTTCACGACCGGTTTCAGACGAGGGCTGGCGACCTCATGAAGAACACACGGGTCAGACCGGTAAAATCATAGCCCCGAACCTTTATATTGCCGCCGGAATATCGGGCGCTATCCAGCATCTTGCCGGGGTGAACTCATCAAAATGCATTGTAGCGATCAATAAGGATAAAGATGCTCCTATTTTTGAATCAGCTGATTATGGCGTGATTGGTGATGTGCAAAAAGTCCTTCCCGATCTTATCAAAGCCGTAAGGGATTTTAAAGCCGAAAGTTAAGCCAGCCGAATTCCATTTCCAACCCATCGTCATTCAATCAGATCGGTTGGCGAGAATGATAAAACCTGAAGTTATTACTGGCTAAAGTCCAAGGGAAATTGACACCAGTTCAGCGAGATCGTAATTCTTAATCTCGTCTTCCTTGTTTTTGTATTTGATGCCATCCGTCATCATGACCATGCAGAACGGGCAGGCAGTACAAATGATATCGGCACCGGTTTGAATGGCTTCTTCGGTGCGTTCGATAAAAACTTCCTTCTCTCCCTTTTCAGCTTCCTTGAACATTTGTCCTCCGCCGGCACCGCAGCAAAGGGCAAAGCTCCGGTTACGCTTCATCTCAGTTTTTAACGATGGAATGGCTTCAAGAACATCCCGAGGAGCTTGGTATTCTCCGTTGCCCCGACCGAGGTAGCAGGGATCGTGGAAAGTGATCTTTTTACGGGTGAAAATTCCGCCTGAAATCATAAGCCGCTTATCGGCAATCATTTTCTGCAGGAATTGTGAATGGTGGATTACTTCGTATCTGCCGCCAAAATCAGAATATTCATTTTTTAAAAGGTTGTAATCGTGAGGACAACATGTTATTATTTTTTTCACGCCATAGGCATTCATCAATTCGACATTGGTCACCGCCTGCATCTGGAACAGCATTTCGTTGCCGGCACGCCGCGCCACATCTCCGCTATCGGATTCCTCTATACCGAGCACGGCATAATCGACCTTAAGGTAATTCAGAATCTTTACAAACTCCCTCGATACTTTCTTATACCTGTCATCAAAAGCGCCTGCTGATCCCACCCATAAAAGGTATTCCGGCTTTTTGCCGGCAGCAGATTCAGCCATCACCGGAACATTCAGGTCCTTTGCCCATAACATTCTGTCCTGCTGTGAAAACTGCCAGGGAGCGCCGTTGTTTTCAATATTGGTAAAAACTGCATTGAGTTCAGCAGGAGCTGCTGCCTGCTCCATTACCAGGAACCTCCTCATGTCAACAATGACCGAAGGATGATTGATGTTGACAGGACACTCCTGCGCACAGGCATTGCATGTAGTACATGCCCAAAGCTCTTCAGGAGTTATATAATCATTGATCAAAGCCTTGTGGTCATCATAGGTTTTTCCTGCCTTCACAATTCCGGGACCTTTTTCCTTCATTCTTGCTCGGACATCCATGATGATTTTCCGGGGAGAAAGTTTTTTACCGGTGATATTCGCCGGACACGCTGCCGTACACCTTCCGCATTCGGTGCATGTAAGCGAATCGAGATAGTTTTTCCAGGTTATATCCTCCACGTCTTTCACACCAAAACGGCTTACCGGTGCATCTTCACCAGTTGCCGGAGCACTAAAGGCGGTTTCAGGATTCATCATCAGTTTTACCTCTTTGGTTATTTCAGGCATGTTGTATAAATATCCCAATGGTTCCAACCTCGAAAGGAAGACATTCGGAACGGACATAAATACGTGGAAATGCTTGGAATAGGGCAGAATATTGGCAAAAAGAAAGATCAGTAAAATATGCGACCACCAGAAAAATTCAAACCAAACAGGTAATCCGCGTGCACTGGTTTGATCAACATTAAAAAAATTCGAAACCAAACCACTTACCGGATACACTCCGGCAAACCCGGGTTGCTTCGATTGAAGAATATGGTAAAAGATGTTCATTCCAAGAAGCGAGATCATCAGCAAAAAAATCAGCGTTAGTGCTATGTTGGCATCAAGATGAGAGTTGTGTTTCATTTCAATGCCTGAGAACCGTTTCAGGTTTACAAAGAGTCTTCTTGCAAGAAAAACCACGATCGAAATGGCTATGACAAAAGCAAAGAGATCACCCGAAGCCATAATAATATCGTAAAGGATACCTAGAAACCGAAGGGCTTTATCGGTACGGAACAGCCCATCGATCACCATTTCGATGCTTCCGATCAGGATTACGCAAAATCCCCAGAAAACCAGAGCGTGTAATAATCCGATGAAAGGATACCTGAAGATTTTCGTCTGACCGAAAGCAATCTTCATCATCATGACGAAGCGCTTTCCATAAGATTTAACCGGGAACGGTTTTGTGATCCTGAACCAGGAGTAAATCCTGGCAATAGTCCAGCTGAATATGCTTAGAGTTAAGATCAGGGCAATAATGAAGGCTATTTGTTTTGTCATATCTGTACAATTAAAAACATGACAATTTTAAGCATTTTGAAATTAAGATTTGCCCGGACAATTCATTAACTTAAGACAAATCATCCGCAATCATTATGCGACTAAGAAAAGCTAATATTTTAATGCAATTTTTTTAAAAAATATAAGCTTTCCCAAGTCGACCTGCCCGCCGGAGTAGATTCTTCCGCACGCAGGCGGGGGTTAACCTGGATAAGTAGCCCGAAGTATAGATTTTATGAATAATGTACGTTAAAAAAAAATTGAGGCAAACGCCCTATTTCAGGGTGAATAAGGTTAAACGTTAATATTCGTTAAAAACGAAATAAAGGAGTAGGTCAATCCGTACTTTTGTGAAAATGAACAAGAAAGGCTTTATACTTATCATTGTTGTAATCACGGTAGCTCTTATCGGGCTGATGGTAATTCAATCATACTGGATAAAAAGCGCCATTACGGTGAAGGAAGCAACTTTTGTGAGAGATGTCAACGAAGCCATTTCAAATGTTGTATATCGCCTTGAAAGAGAGGAAACCGCTAACCGGATGAAGGATCAAATGAGCATTTGGCAACAGCAAAGAAACTGGATTGAAACCTTGGATTCTCTGAAACAGACAACATGGCAACAAAACAATCTTTACTTCGACATGAATGATGCTAACCGGTTCATTAGAAAATCGCAGCTTTGGCAGGATGTCATGAGCAACATGTTTTATAATTACAGCCACATTCCTGTTGAGAAAAGGATCACTTCCTGGCATCTCGACACTTTACTGTCCGATGAACTGAGAGCAAAAGGCATTAACACGGTTTTTGAATTCGGAATTTTCAGCCCGTCTCGAAATTTAATGCCTGTTCAAAAGACCGGAAAATACCCAAAAGAACTGTTGAACAATGGATTTCATTTTACTCTGTTCCCTTCCGACATGTTCAACAACCCGGATTTACTGATGGTTTATTTCCCAAAGGAGAAGCAGTTTATCATCAGCCGTCTTTGGGGAACACTGTCCATTGCGGTTGTATTTATCATTGTGATTATTCTGTCGTTTGCCTATACGGTAATCACTATTTTAAGGCAAAAGAAGATATCGGATATGAAAAATGACTTCATCAACAACATGACGCATGAGTTTAAAACTCCCGTTTCGACCATCTCGCTTGCCTGCGAAGCCTTAGGCGATAAGGATATTGTTAAATCAAAAAGTATTTACGAAAATTACATTAACATGATCAGCGAGGAAAACAAGCGGCTTGGAAATATGGCAGAACGTATCCTTCAGTCGGCTTCACTCGAAAAGGGTCAGATTCTGCTGAAACTGGAAGAAATCGATGTACATGAAATTATCCCTGAGGCTATCAATAATATAAGGCTTCAAGTGGAAAAGAAAGGAGGCACGATTAAAACCCGGTTCGGTGCGCATTCGCATTTAATTCATGCGGATAAAATCCATTTCACCAATGTCATTTTTAACCTGCTCGACAATGCCAATAAATATACCCCTGATTCTCCTTTAATAGAAATCTCAACCGAAAATTCTTACAGCGGTATTCTGATCAATGTAAAGGATAACGGTTTGGGAATTAGCAAATCCAATCAGAAGAAAATTTTTGAGAAACTTTACCGGGTGCCTTCGGGAAATATTCATAACGTCAAAGGTTTCGGACTTGGCTTGAGCTATGTCAAAGCCATCGTCGAGCAGCACGGCGGAAAGATTAGCCTTGAGAGCGAATTAAATCAGGGAACGAAATTTATACTATATTTACCACTGATTTTGCAAGGTTGAGAAAGCAGCCGGCTGGAATTCCTGATTTGCCGGATTCTATATATGCAATAAGTTATTCTTAAATTTCAAATCCATGGAAGAAGATAAAATCAATGTGCTGCTGGCAGAAGACGATAAGAACCTGGGAACAGTTCTCACTTCGTATTTAACAGCCAAGGGATATCCCACGACACTTTGTGTTAATGGTCAGGAAGCATTCGACAAGTACAGGAAGGATAAATATGATTTCTGCATTATCGATGTCATGATGCCGGTTAAAGACGGCTTTACGCTGGCAAAGGAAATCAGGATGATCGACAGTAAAATTCCGATTCTGTTTCTTACTGCAAAATCAATGCAGGAGGACAAGGTAAAGGGTTTTGAACTCGGAGCGGACGATTACCTCACCAAGCCTTTCAGCATGGAGGAATTGCTTTTAAGGATCAGGGCAATTATCAGGAGAACGGCTGATGGCAAAACGCCCGATGTCACCAGGAACAATTATACCCTTGGGGTATTGCAGTTTGATTTCAACCGTCAGACTTTGAAATACCCCGATTCGGAATACAAGTTGACATCCAAGGAATCGGAGCTCCTTAAAATGCTTTGCGATCACATGAATGAAGTTTTAGACCGGAGTGTTGCCCTTAAAAAAATCTGGCACGATGACAGCTATTTCAATGCCCGGAGCATGGATGTTTATGTTACGAAGCTACGCAAATACCTGAAAGCCGATCCCAATATCGAACTGATCAATGTACATGGTGTGGGATTTAAGCTTGTGGTCAACCACTGATTACGAGTACGGGCTACTTTGGCAAACTTTGGTAAACCGATAAAATGTCTTCACTCTCGGTATCTTTTCTGATGATATCCCATAAAAGTTCGTTTGAAAATCCCTTAGTGGTATTGGTTAAAACAATGAGTGCTCTTTCATTTTTCATATCACGGATAAAATAGGTCCGGAAACCTTTCCACCATCCAAAATGATAAACGGTGCTGTCCATGTCGCTCCGTATCCGCCAGCCGAACCCGTAATTATCCTTCCTGCTTTTGGATACCGGACTTCCGGGAGTAAAGGCATCAGCAAGGGTATTGGGATTTATCAGAATTCCATTGTCCAATGCCTGATTGAACCTGAATAGATCTTCAACTGTTGAATAAACACCTTTATCACCCATTACGCCATTGAGGTAATTATCCTGCATCTTTACATACCTGCCGCTACGGGTTTGATAACCACTGACCCCTACAGGAACATAGTGAGGCACAACCGTATCGCCCTCAAGGTTATAAATAAAGGAATTATTCATCCCTGCGGGTTTAAAAATATTTTCCTTAACAAAAATATTGAAGGGTTGTCCGGTAATTCGCTCAATAACCGAACCTAAAAGTGCATAATTTGTATTGCTGTACTGGAAGCCTTTGTCGGGTTGAAAATAATCTTGCGGTTTGTTTTTAACAAACAAATCAACAACATCTTCGTTCGTTATTGGTTTTTCGATATCCCAGTGTTCATCGGCAAGATAGATATAATTTGCCAGACCGGACCGATGATTCAGGAGGTTGCGTATCGTTACCTTTTTGTTTGGAAATTCCGGGATGAACCGGGTTAAATTATCATCATAATTCAGTTTCCCTCTTTCCATGAGGATCATAATGGCAGTAGCTGTAAACATTTTTGAAACAGAAGCAAGCTGAAAAGAGGACGATGTACTTAGGAGGGTTTTATCGCCGAAATCAGCATAGCCGTATGATTGCTTAAAAACTTCCAATCCGTGCTCACCATAAATCACTGTTCCGTTAAAGGCTCCTGCCTTATGATATTTCCCGAAAATACTGTCAAGCTCTTTCGATTTCTTTTCAGCATAAAGATTGTGAATATTGTAGTAAAGACTCTCATTTGCCACAAAAGATGCCTTCCCCCACGGAGCAATCATGGTTTCCTTTCCGGAGATAAAAAGGATAAACGATAGTAAAAGTAAACTGATAACAATAATGCTGCTTCTCTGTACCACTATGTGTTAAAAACTCTGATTATTATTCATTTTCAATTTCATCCAAAAATACAGGGCTTTATTTTGTCAATCACCTGCACGATCATAAAAAATCAACAGCTAACTGTTAAAAAACTCCGAATGAATTTTCTTGATCGGACTCATATCCTGCGGTCATTTCCTCGGTTAGTATTCCTGGATTTTTAATTCACCTTTCATAACGAGGAAGGCGTTTTCAGCCAGCGCTTCAATGTCATTGATGCTTGGATAGAGTGCGAAATCAGCAATTTTGGCAACCCTTTTTTTCACGTTGGCTAAGAATCGCTCGCTGTGGAAAATATTCCCGGTAAGGATAATGGCATCAACCTCGCCTTCAAGCACAGCCCACATAGCACCGATCTCTTTTGAGACCTGGTAAGCGCATGCATTGGAAATAAATAATGCCTTTTCTTCGCCCGCATCCATCAATGAATTGATCTCATTCAATTCGGCGGTACCGAGATAGGCGGCATATCCGCCTTCCAGGGTGAGCATGGTCATCATCTGGTCATACGTGTATTTACCACTGAATGCCATACGTAATAAATCTCCTATCGGAAGGCTTCCAGTTCGCCTTACCGATAGCGGTCCGTCGCCGTCGAAAGCATTATTCACATCTATCACCTTTCCCTTGCAATGCGCGGCAACCGATATTCCTTCCATGCCCACGGTCACCATGATCAGGTTCAGGTCTTCATATTTTTTATTCTGAGCCTTAGCATATTTACGGGCAAAAAACTTTTGGTTCAATGAATGAAATATGGATTTCCTTTCAATCAGCGGATGACCGGAAACCCGTGCTAAATTATCGAGCTCGTCAACCGATACCGGGTCGGCTATTATCGGCTTAGCGTCGATTTTATGAGCAATTTCAAAAGCGATGAGACCCCCGAGGTTCGTATACAAAAGTCCCTCGGTTCCGTTTTTCAGATCATAGACCATTTTTTCATTCACTTCGTAAACTCCGGCATTTACCGGCTTAATTAAACCACCCCTGCCAACTACATATTCGATTTCGTTTAGCTCGGCATCGTTATCCTGAAGTTCGGTCATTATCACATTTGTCCTGAATTTCAGCTGGTCGATCACTGTGGGGAATTTGTTCAGTTCTTCGGGTTTATGCTTTATATTTTTCAGGAAAAGCATGTTAGTGGCTTTATACAAGGCGATCTGGGTGGAAACAATTTCCGGATAAATGACAAGAATATCTCTCTCTACCATCTGAATTAATTTTACTTCGATAAAGGTAAAACTATTTTAATTTCAACTGCTGATTACATATTTCTTCTATACTGCCCACCAACGCCGAACAAGGAATTGGTTATTTGTCCGATGGAAGCATATTTACCGGCTTCCATCAGAACGGCAAACACATTCTCGTTTTTTGAAGCTGCTGTTTGAAGCCGTTGCAGCCACTCATCAGTTTCGCTCTGATAGGTTTTATGCAGCTCCTTCAGCATGGAAATCTGGTACTCCTTCTCTTTTTTGGTTGCCCGGATCACCTCACCCGGAACGATGGTTGGTGAACCTGCTGAAGATAGAAATGTGTTGACGCCCATAATCGGCAATTTTCCTGAATGTTTGAGCTCCTCGTAATAGAGCGACTCCTCCTGGATTTTACTCCTTTGGTACATGGTTTCCATTGCGCCCAAAACGCCTCCCCGTTCAGTAAGACGATCGAATTCTGCAAGTACAGCCTCTTCCACAAGGTCGGTTAATTCCTCGATGATGAATGAACCCTGCAAAGCATTTTGATTTTTTGCCAGCCCTAGTTCGTGATTAATAATGAGCTGAATAGCCATGGCTCTGCGAACCGATTCTTCTGTCGGGGTGGTAATGGCTTCGTCATAAGCATTTGTGTGCAGCGAGTTACAGTTATCATAAATTGCATACAACGCCTGGAGTGTAGTCCTGATATCATTGAAATCAATTTCCTGGGCATGGAGTGATCTGCCTGATGTCTGAATGTGGTATTTCAATTTCTGCGATCGGTCGTTTGCACCGTATTTCAGCCTCATTGCTTTTGCCCAGATAAGCCTTGCAACCCTTCCCATCACTGAATACTCCGGATCGAGCCCATTCGAAAAGAAGAAAGAAAGGTTCGGAGCAAAAGAATCGATAGCCATTCCCCTTGAAAGGTAATATTCCACATAGGTGAAGCCATTGGACAATGTGAAAGCCAATTGAGAAATGGGATTTGCGCCGGCTTCTGCAATATGATAACCTGAAATAGAAACAGAATAAAAGTTCCTGACCTTGTTGACAGTGAAATACTGCTGAATATCACCCATTAGTTTTAAGGAAAAATCGGTTGAAAAAATACAGGTGTTCTGCGCCTGATCTTCCTTTAAGATATCTGCCTGTACGGTTCCCCGGACATGGCATAAAGTATCGGCTTTAATTTTTTCATAAACCTCTTTTGGTAAAACTTTATCTCCTGTAATTCCCAGAAGCATCAGTCCAAGTCCGTCATTTCCCCTGGGTAGTTCACCCTGGTAATGGGGTCGCTTTGTATGCCGCTGCTGATAGAAGGCGTTAATTTTATTTTCGACCTCTGCTTCCAGTCCATGCTTGTGGATATAAATCTCGCATTGCTGGTCAATTGCGGCATTCATGAAATAGCCGACCATGATGGGAGCCGGACCGTTAATGGTCATCGAAACGGATGTCTTCGGATCCGTAAGATTAAATCCTGAGTAAAGCTTTTTGGCATCGTCGAGGCACGAGATGGAAACACCGGAATTGCCGATTTTGCCATAAATATCGGGTCGGCGATCGGGATCATTGCCGTAGAGAGTCACGGAATCGAAAGCTGTGGAAAGCCTCTTGGCGGGCATACCAAGCGAAACATAATGGAACCGCTTGTTAGTTCTTTCCGGACCGCCTTCTCCGGCAAACATCCTCGTAGGATCCTCTTCTTCGCGTTTAAATGGAAAAACTCCGGCTGCAAACGGAAATTCACCCGGGACATTTTCGCGTAAACTCCATTTTAAAATATCCCCCCAGCCCTTGTACTTCGGCATCGAAATTTTCGGAATACTCAGGTGTGACAATGATTCGGTGTGAGTCAGCAGTTTAAGTTCCTTATCCCTGACTTTATAAATGAAGTACTTCGACTTGTAGGCATTTACTTTTTCTTCCCATTTTTCAATTATTTCCAGGTTTCTGCCGTCAAGATCCAGACCGGTCTGTTTGTATTGATCTTCGAGCGATCGCAGTACCGGATCCGTGGCTGAACCGCTTTCACGAATCGCATCGATGGCTTCCCTTATCGCATACATGCGTTGTGCAATCTTTGCCTGATCCTCTGTCCATTTATTAAAGCTTCGGATGGTTTCCGAAATTTCGGAAAGATAGCGTGTACGGCTTGTGGGAATGATGGATATTTTTTCAGTTGTCTCATCAGGGTTCGAAAATCCGGCTTTATACACTACACCGGTCTTTTCAGCAATTTTTTCGATAATGGTTTCGAAAAGCCGGTTCACACCCGGATCATTGAACTGGGAGGCTGTAGTGCCAAAGACCGGCATATCATCGGCTTTCTTTTCCCAAAGCTGGTGATTGCGCTGGTATTGCTTTTTTACATCGCGCAAAGCATCCAGAGCACCCCGCTTGTCGAATTTGTTGAGTGCGATCACATCGGCAAAATCGAGCATATCGATCTTCTCTAATTGAGTGGCAGCACCATATTCCGGCGTCATCACATAAAGCGAAACGTCGCTGTGGTCGATTATTTCAGTATCCGATTGACCAATCCCGGATGTTTCGAGAATGACCAGGTCGTATCCGGCAGCCTGCACAATTGATTCGGCATCCCTGACGTATTTTGACATCGCAAGGTTCGATTGCCTTGTGGCAAGCGAACGCATGAAAACCCTGGAATTGTTTATTGAATTCATCCTGATCCTGTCGCCGAGAAGAGCGCCTCCGGTTTTTCGTTTCGAAGGATCAACCGAAATAATTGCGATCGTCTTGTCCGGAAACTGGCTCAGGAACCGTCTCACGATCTCATCCACAAGAGATGATTTACCGGCTCCGCCTGTCCCCGTTATTCCAAGCACTGGCGATTTTCGCGTTTGTCCCCTGAGATTGGTGATCATCCGGGTGGCAATTTCGGGGAAATTCTCACAAGCCGAAATCAATCTGGCAATTGAGTTGATGTCCTTCGCCTGAATTTTTTCAAGGGAAAAATGATTCTCCTTTCCGGTCGGAAAATCAGACTTTGCAACCAGGTCATTGATCATTCCCTGCAAACCCATTTCTCTTCCGTCATCGGGAGAATAAATCCTGGCAATACCATAATCATGAAGTTCCTTTTGTTCATCAGGAAGGATGACACCTCCGCCACCACCGAAAATCTTGATATGCCCGCAACCTCTTTCTCGTAAAAGATCATACATGTATTTGAAAAATTCGATGTGCCCGCCCTGGTAGGAAGTTAAAGCGATTGCCTGGGCATCTTCCTGCTGGGCGCAATCCACGATTTCCTGAACCGATCGGTTGTGCCCCAAATGGATAACCTCAACGCCTGTTGCCTGTATGATGCGGCGCATGATGTTAATTGCGGCATCATGTCCGTCGAATAAGGAGGCAGCTGTAACTATCCGAATATGATTAACCGGTTTGTACACTTCTGTTTTTCGCATGCATGCAATTCTTTGACAATCATTAATTGCCTGCAAATTTAAAGAAACTTCGGGGAAACGGACAATAAACTTGAGACCCGCAAGCATTGCTCATACCGGCAATATTTTAATACGCGCCGGATAAACCAAAAAAGCTGTCTTTCCGGCTTTTAATTAATACAGCTAAAATGATTGCCATTCGAATTAATTGTTGCAATTTTGTATTTTATTTTAAAATCGTCAACCATGAGCATCAATGTAAATATTCAGCAGGTATTCGATTTTACAACCCGAAAGGAAATAACAGCCTTTCAGCAGGAAGTCAATCGTCATCATCACGCTGTAATGCATAAAACAGGTAAAGGCAACGAATTCCTGGGCTGGGTCGAATTACCTTCATCGATTGACAAAACCCTCCTTTCGACCATTGAACAAGCCGCCGCCGGATTAAGAAAAAAAGCAGAAATTGTCGTAGTAATCGGCATTGGAGGATCTTACCTGGGAGCAAGGGCAGTCATCGAGGCACTTAGCCATAATTTCCTGGTCTTGAAAAAAGAGGTCAAGAGTCCGGTCACTTTATTTGCAGGTCATAACATAGGCGAAGATTATCTTGCCGACCTGATCGATATCCTTAACCATAAAGAATATGCACTGATCGTGATTTCAAAGTCGGGAACCACCACCGAGCCGGCTATTGCCTTCAGGATTCTTAAGAGTCACATAGAAAAAAAATACGGAAAGCAGGAAGCCGGAGAAAGAATTGTTGCTATTACCGATAAAGCCCGCGGAGCCCTGAAGAAGCTTGCATCTGAGGAGGACTATCAGACTTTCGATGTTCCGGATGATATCGGTGGCAGATATTCGGTTCTTACGCCTGTCGGGTTGCTACCGATTGCAGTTGCTGGTTTCGATGTCAGGAAACTGATCGAAGGTGGCAAAACCATGCAGGAATTGAATATCCAATCCTCGTCAATAGAAAAAAATCCAATGGCATTGTATGCTGCCACACGAAATGCCTTGTATAAAAAGGGAAAGCTGGTCGAAATCCTGGTTAATTACCAGCCCAATCTGAGTTATTTTACCGAGTGGTGGAAACAGCTCTACGGCGAAAGCGAGGGGAAGGATGGAAAAGGAATTTTCCCAGCCGGTGTTAATTTTACATCAGACCTTCATTCGATGGGGCAGTACATACAGGAAGGGCAGCGCATACTTTTCGAAACGGTTTTGTCGGTCGAAAAACCTCACAGGTCAATTACCATTCCCAACGACAAAGATGATCTTGACGGGCTGAATTATATTGCCGGTAAAAAAATTCATGAAGTAAATTATATGGCAGAGCTGGGAACTACGCTTGCTCATGTTGAAGGGGGAGTTCCAAATATCCAGATTCAAATTCCGCTTATCAATGAATTTTATCTTGGTCAGCTTATATATTTCTTTGAAATGGCTTGTGCTTTGAGTGGTTACCTGGTCAACGTCAATCCATTTGATCAACCCGGGGTTGAGGCTTACAAAAAGAACATGTTTGCTTTGCTGGGCAAACCTGGATTTGAAAAGGAAACGGAAAAGATTATTAAACTGATATCTTAAAGAAGTTGTTCGGAACAAAAAAACTTTGTTTGAAATTTCTGAAACAAGGTTATGCTTTTATTAGAAATCAAATTACTTCAGCTCAAAACTTGTCCTGCCGATTTCAAATCCATCAGCATAAATCATGACATTATATACACCTACCATGGCAGGATCTTCTTTTGATTTTTTCGTCCAATATAAACAGGTGTAAGTATCCTGATTCTTATATTCCAATTCTTGTTTTGTAGTATATTCAAGGGTTTCACCATTAAAATTGAAAGTATAGTCACCACCCGTTTTCTGAGTCACCACAACATTGTCAGGTCTTAATACACGAATATAAATTGTTTTGATCCCGGGTTCAATAAGCTTGTTCTCACCCACAACGAAACATACTTTTACTCTTTCGATCTTACCGGCTTTATCGGTTTCTTTTTCCTTTCCGCTTCCGGTAAAACGAACTCCGCCTGAAGTAATACTATAGGCTTTCAGAATTTTGCCTTGCGATACTTTTTCAATCAGTTTTTCTTTATCCTTACTCAGTTCTCGAGTACGGTCCTGTTTCTTGTTGTATTGTTGTCTGATTTTTTCATTTTCCTCCTTGAGCTCACGATTTACTGTAAATAAAGAATCGAGCTGATGAACATAGCCCTGGGTAATTTTCCTGAGTAAATCCAGTTTCTTGTTTACTTTGCCATATTCCCATTTGTAATTCAGCAGGTCCTGTATCTCCTTTGCATTAGCTATAATGATGCTGTCTTTTTTTGCGAGTGTATCGCTTAGTGCCCCATACTGAATCTTAATGCTGTCGTGTTTCATCATCAGGTCATTTAGTTCTTTTTGCAACTCGATCCGCTGTTCTTCCTTTTCGCTGATCATTGAAAGATACTTGTCTTTCATGGGAAGAAACCATACCAGAAGGATTATAACAGCAACAATGAGAAGGATGCTAATGATGATCCATTTCCCGGAACCTGATTTTTTTTCCGGATCAAATGAACCATTTGGGTTGGATGATGACTGTGTCATTTTTTTTCTCTATTAGTTGGTTGACATACTCAATGCAAAAGTAAGTCATAAATATTTTCTGTCACGAAGAATTTGCATTACAGGCAATAAATGTACGAAAATATTTCCCGACCGGTTTCAGACGTCAATAAATACTCAGGGGAGCCCGAAGCTCCCCCTGAGTTCTGTATAATCCAATAAAGATTTTTAACCGGAAACTGTGAAGGCATTTATTCAGCAATCACAGTTCTTTTATGCGATCCTTAATGTCCTGCCCCTTCAGGCATTTTAAAATGATCTCCTGTTTCCTCAGCGATCCGACGATACCACGATTCGCTGTATCCCGGCTGAACCAGAGTTGGCACATGGTACTTATATCCATCGGGTACATTGACTTTGGTTTTTACATTTCCATCCATGAATTTTGTGAAAAGATAGGCG
>Ga0233425_10004249_pt1 | contig 24372 bp, 22 predicted proteins | sample Watercolumn_Towu_2_FD_181712 | JGI IMG/M metagenome (GOLD analysis project Ga0233425, IMG submission 181712) | Freshwater microbial communities from Lake Towuti, South Sulawesi, Indonesia - Watercolumn_Towuti2014_140_MG | ecosystem: Environmental > Aquatic > Freshwater > Lake | place... | reverse complement strand
AGTTATTCTTTTACCGACCCTTAGTCGGGTAGTCACACAGAAGAAAATTTTGGGTCGCGAATGAACGCGGACGAAAAAACACATTTGTCCGCCTCCCAAAATCAGTTTGAATCTATGACCACAGTCATCTCCGTTGAAAATCTCAGCAAACAATATCATCTCGGTACGATTGGCACGGGCACGCTCGCGCACGACCTGAACCGCTGGTGGGCGCGAATGCGCGGCAAGCCAGACCCGCTGGCGAAAGTGGGCAGTGGGCAGTGGGCAGTGGGCAGTGGAAAACCAGTCGCCAGTCGCCAGTCAACAGTCAACAGTCAACAGTCGTCAGTCAACAGTCAACAGTCGTCAGTCAACAGTCGCGAGCATCCAACTTCCAACCTCCAACTTCCAACTTCCAATTCCATCTGGGCATTGCGCGATGTGAGTTTCGAGGTCAAGCAAGGTGAGGTGCTGGGCATCATTGGGCGCAATGGGGCAGGCAAAAGCACACTGCTCAAAATTTTGTCGCGCGTGACCGCGCCGACTTTTGGAGAGGTTAAAGTTAAAGGACGCATCGCGAGTTTGCTTGAAGTGGGCACTGGCTTTCATCCCGAACTGACGGGGCGCGAGAATATTTTTTTGAACGGCGCAATCCTGGGAATGAGTAGACGCGAAATAGAACGAAAGTTTGACGAGATTGTGGCGTTTGCCGAAGTGGAGAAATTTATTGATACGCCGGTGAAACGTTATTCGAGCGGGATGTATGTGCGGCTGGCGTTTGCGGTGGCGGCGCATTTGGAACCGGAGATTTTGTTGGTGGATGAAGTGTTGGCGGTGGGCGATGCGGCGTTTCAGAAAAAGTGTTTGGGCAAGATGGGCGATGTGGCGAAGGAAGGGCGGACAGTGTTGTTTGTGAGTCATAATATGGGGGCAGTTAGAGAACTATGCAAACGTGGACTTTGGCTCAATCAAGGGGCTGTAAATAGCAATGATGATATTGAGCGGATAGTACAAATATACTTGACAGCACTCGCTGGCAAGGCATTTGCATTTCAAGATCCTCGATCAGACTTGATTATTGAAAATATAATTTTAAAAAATACAAACGGTGAGCAAACAGTGAATTTTTATCCTGGTGAAAATCTGATCGTAGAGATATGGTTTGATACCCGAAGGAAAATTGAAAGCCCCTACGTTTGGTTGAGCATCAATAGTATTTGGGGTCCCTGTTTTGCCGCCAATATGTTGCTTGATGGCATGAGACCGAAGGAATTAAATGGCAAAGGTTGTTTGGTTTGCCGGTTTGATTCGATTCCTCTCTTACCCCAAGGATATAGTATAAAAATGGCGATACGCCAACATGATGGAATAGGAGCAATCCTTTCGCCACGCGAAGTAGCTAGTTTTAATATAATTGGAGATCTCAGGGGCTATGGATTCAAAGGTCAATTGCTTCAATCAGTTGCTTCGAAAAGTGTTCCTTTGATCATTCCATATACTTGGATTTTACCGGATGGTAGGAAAGAATCGGTCCAATTGGCAAGAGCGGGAGAGGAAAAAATCGTAACATGAATTGGAACGCCCTGAATATTTTAGTTACCGGCGGTACCGGTTCTTTCGGAAAAAAATTCACCGAGGTTATGGTACGAGATTTGCATCCCAAAAAATTGATTATCTTTAGCCGGGATGAACTCAAGCAACACGAAATGCGGGTCGCCGGTTTTGATCACCCTACCCTGCGTTATTTCGTTGGCGATGTGCGTGATAAGGAACGGCTCTTCCGCGCAATGCAGGGTGTGGATATCGTAGTGCACGCGGCGGCACTCAAGCAAGTGCCGGCTTGCGAGTACAACCCGTTCGAGGCAATCAAAACGAATGTGTTGGGCGCGCAAAACGTGATTGAAGCGGCACTGGATGCTGGCGTGAAAAAAGTGATGGCACTTAGCACCGATAAAGCGGTGAACCCGGTCAACCTCTATGGCGCGACAAAATTGTGTGCAGAGAAAATGTTTATCCAGAGCAATTCGTACTCGGGAGAAAAAGGCACATGTTTTTCTTGTTGTCGCTATGGCAATGTCGTAGCCAGTCGCGGTAGTGTAATTCCCGTATTTTTGGAACAACGGAAGAATGGCGCGTTAACCATTACCGATCCGCGAATGACCCGATTTTGGCTCACGCTGGAACAAGGCGTTGAATTTGTTATCAAGTGCATTGGATTGATGCATGGTGGCGAAGTGTTCGTGCCCAAGATTCCCAGCATGAGGATTGTTGACCTTGCGAAACTGATTGCCCCGGAAGCAGAAATAAAAATCACAGGGATTCGTCCGGGAGAGAAACTACACGAAGTATTGGTGTCTGAGGATGAAGCGCGTCATGCGCGCGAATTGGATGATATGTTCATTGTGCAACCTGCACACCCCTGGTGGAGAAGTGAAAACTGGGTTGGCGCGAAATCATTGGCTGATAATTTTCGATATGCAAGTGACACCAATTCGCAATGGCTGACCGTGGGCGAAATGCAGAACCTTATCCATGAGCAGAGTTAAGAGACTGGCAATTGACGGAGGTGCGCCCGTTCGCAATACACTGTTGCCCTATGGTCGCCAATCCATTGATGAAGAGGACATCGCAGCGGTCATCGCGGTTCTGCATTCTGATTGGATCACGACGGGACCCAAAATCGAAGAATTTGAAAATGCGGTTGCCACGCGAGTTGGCGCGCGTTATGCAGTGGCGTACAGTTCCGGCACGGCGGCATTGCACGGCGCGGCGTTCGCCGCCGATTTGAAACCGGGCGACGAAGCGATTACGACGCCGCTCACCTTTGCTGCGACTGCCAACTGTGTTTTGTATCAAGGCGCGACGCCGGTCTTTGCCGATGTTTGTCCGGACACACTGACGATTGACCCGCAAGAAGTCGTCAAACGCATCACGCCGCGCACCAAAGCGATTTTGCCGGTGGACTATGCCGGACACCCGGCTGACCTCGACGCCATTCGAGAGATTGCGGACCGCCACCAACTCATCGTCATCGAAGATGCGGCGCACGCGCTCGGCGCGACGTACCGCGAACGCAACGTCGGCATCTTGAACGAAATGACGATGTTCAGTTTTCATCCGGTCAAGCATATCACCACCGGCGAAGGCGGAATGATCACAACGAACGACGAAATGCTCGCGCAACGATTGCGCTTGTTCCGCAGTCACGGCATCAATTCAGACGCGCGAAAACGTCAGGAACAAGGCGGCTGGTTTTACGAGATGATCGCGCTCGGATACAACTATCGCCTCACCGATATTGCTTGTGCGTTGGGGCTTTCGCAGATGCAAAAACTAGACGCGAATTTGAGACGCCGCCGCGAAATCGCCGCGCAGTACACGCAAGCGTTTTCCACAATGCCAGGAATTATTCCGCCAACTGTCCGCGCGGATTGCGAACCAGCGTGGCATTTGTATCCCGTTCAAGTTCAAAGTGAAAAGCTAAAAGTAAAAAGGGCGGAAATCTTTCGCGCATTGCGCGCTGAAAACATTGGCGTTAATGTGCATTACATCCCTGTGCATCTGCACCCGTACTATCGCGAACGATTCGGTTATTGCGCCGGACAGTATCCGATTGCTGAAGCGGCTTATGGATCGTTGATTAGTCTGCCGATGTTTCACGCGATGACGGACAAGGATGTGGAGGATGTGATTGCGGCAGTGCAGAAGGTAGTCGAGACATTCTGCGGATGAAGACCATTGTCATCATTCAAGCGCGGATGGGAAGCACACGTTTGCCGGGCAAGGTATCGCAAGACCTTGCTGGCGAGCCGATGTTGGCGCGAGTCGTCAATCGCACGCGCCGCGCGCAAACGATTGATGACATAGTAATCGCGACGACAACTCTTTCGCCGGATGATGTGCTTGATCAATTGTGCCTTGCGCGTGGCTGGATCTGTTATCGTGGGAGCGAGAATGATGTGCTTGACCGCTATTATCAAGCCGCGCGCAAATTTGGCGCAGACGTCATCGTGCGCATCACGTCCGATTGTCCGCTCATCGATCCCGATGTTATTGATCAAGTCGTACGCGCGTTTCAAACTGAACCATGTGTGGACTATGCGAGCAACATTCTGCCATTACGTACATTTCCGCGTGGACTGGATACCGAAGTATTTAGATTTGAGTTGCTTGAACGCTTGTGGCATCAAGATCAGAATCCTGTCACACGTGAGCATGTAACACAATACATTTACAAGCATCTCGACGAGTTTAGTACACGGGGCGTGACTCACTCCAAAGATTTGTCGCCGTTACGCTGGACCGTCGATACACCCGAAGACCTTGCGTTCACCCGAAAAATCTACGAGCATTTCAGTAACGCTGTTTTTTCGTGGCAGGATGTGCTGACTCTTTTGGCGGAACATCCTGATTGGCAATCACTCAACGCGCATATTGAGCAAAAGGTGATTTGATTGACCACAGAGCATCGCACCTTGGTCATTCGCGCGGATGCGAGTGTGGCAATCGGCACAGGACATGTGATGCGGTGCCTCGCGCTCGCGCAGGCGTGGCAGGATGCCGGCGGCGCGGTAACGTTTGCGATGGCATTGGACGCGCCGGCAATTGTCAAGCGACTCGAAGCCGAGGGGATGCATGTTGCACGGATTGACGCAACGCCGGGAAGTGCCGATGATATAGCGCAGACGATTCAGTGCGCCAAGCGAGCCAACGCGCGTTGGCTTGTGCTGGACGGTTATCACTTTACCGCCGACCATCAACGCGCGATCAAACAAGCCAATTTGTCACTCTTGTGGTTGGACGATAACGACGATGCGACACATTACTATGCCGACCTTGTTCTGAATCAGAATATTCATGCCAAGTCAAATTTGTACGAGCATCGCGAAGCAGACACGCAATTGTTGTTGGGCAGTCGCTATGTGTTGCTCCGCCGTGAATTTCTAAAATGGCAAGAATGGAAACGCACGATACCCGATGTCGCGCGGCGTGTCCTAGTGACTCTCGGCGGAAGCGATGCCGATAATGTAACACTCAAGGTGATTCAAGTGTTACAGCACGTTGCGAGTGAAAACCTGGAAGTCGTGGTTGTGATCGGCGCGAACAATCCGCACGCGGCGGAATTACATTCTGCCGCGCGCGCGTCGCGTGTGCCGATGCGTGTCGAAACGAATGCTCCGAATATGCCGGAGTTGATGGCGTGGGCGGATGTCGCGATTGCCGGCGCAGGAAGCACGTGTTGGGAACTCGCGTTCATGGGCTTGCCGAGTATCGTGATGGTTCTTGCGGAGAATCAAAAATATATTGCCGAGTATCTGGATGCTCAAGGGGCAGCGGTTTATCTGGGTATCGGGCAGAGTATTGGCGTGCCAGAAGCTAGTCAATCTCTTGTGAAGTTGTTGATAGATTCAGAACGACGAATTACCATATCACGCACCGGTAAGATGTTGGTAGATGGGCGTGGCTCGGCACGTGTTGTTGAAAAAATGATGGTCGCGCCAGTCATCGGGTAGAAACGAAAATGCGTATTTTGTTTTTGGGGAATAACTGGCTTGCCGCCCAAACGCTCAAATGGTTACGCGAGCAAAATGAAGAAATCGTTGGGCTGGTGCTTCACCCGCCCCATCGCCGTAAATTTGGGAATGATCTCTTGAAAACAGCTGGTTTGCCGTCAGCTCAGGTATTTGATGGTTCTCTGTTGGAACAGATTCAAGTTTTAGAATCGATCCGTGCGCTCCAACCAGAGGTTGGTCTCTCGGTAATGTTTGGTTATATAGTGCGCCAACGTTTCCTCGATGAGTTACCTTTGGGTTGCTTGAATGTGCATCCCTCTTTTCTTCCCTACAATCGCGGGGCTTATCCAAATGTGTGGAGCATTGTTGATGGCACTCCAGCCGGTGTAACCATTCACTATATTGATAGTGGCGTGGATACCGGGGATATTGTCGCGCAAGAGCGAATTGTGGTGGAGCAGATTGATACCGGAGAAACGCTGTATCGCAAGCTGGAACAGTGTGCGTTGGACTTGATCAAACGAACATGGCCGCAGATTCGCCTGGGCATGATTTCACGCACCGTCCAAGATAAGTATCAAGGCACATTGCATCGTGTGAAAGATACCGAGCGCATTGATGAAATTGATCTGGACCGCACGTATACAGCGCGAGAACTCATCAATGTCATTAGGGCAAGAACATTCGGAGACTATCCGGGCGTTTTTTTTCGGGTTGGGGGACGCAAAGTCTATTTGCGTCTGCAATTGTCCTATGACCAAAAACCGGATGGGAGTGAGAGATGATTCCTTTTGAGATTAGCGAACGCCGAATTGGATATGGCTGGCCTACTTATACGATTGCCGAATTATCTGCAAATCACAATCAAGATTTCGCGCAAGCAGTTGCGTTAGTTCGTGCCGCGAAAGACGCCGGTGCAGACGCTGTCAAATTGCAGACCTATACTCCCGACACCATTACGCTTCAATCCGGAAAGAACCCTTTTCAGATTAATTGGGGCACATTGTGGGATGGGCGCACATTGTACGATCTCTATGGCGAAGCGTACACGCCGTGGGATTGGCAACCCAAACTCAAAACGCTCGCGAACGAATTGGGGATGGATTTGTTCTCAACCGCGTTCGATCCAACGGCGGTTGATTTTCTCGAAGCGATGAATGTGCCGATTCACAAAATCGCCTCGTTTGAAATTACCGATTTGCCGCTCATCGAAAACATGGCGCGCACCGGCAAGCCGCTCATTATCTCCACCGGGATGGCAACGCTTGGCGAGATTGAAGAAGCGGTGAACGCGGCGCGCAACGCGGGCGCAACACAAATCGCGCTTCTCAAATGCACGAGCGCGTATCCCGCGCCGGCATCGGATATGAATTTGCAAACGATTCCGCATCTTTCGCAAGCGTTTGATGTGCCGGTCGGCTTGTCCGATCACACGCTTGGAATTGCGGTGCCCGTTGCGGCGGTTGCCGTTGGCGCGTGCATCGTCGAAAAACATTTCACGCTCTCGCGCGCAACGCTGGGACCGGACAGCGCATTCTCGCTCGAGCCACACGAATTCAAAGCGATGGTTGACGCGATTCGCACGGCGGAAAAAGCGTTGGGCAACGTGCATTACGGCGTAACCGAACACGATGCCAAGAGTCGTGTGTTTCGCCGGTCGCTCTTTGTCGTTAAAGATGTCAAGGCAGGTGAAATATTTACGGAAGACAATGTTCGCTCAATCCGTCCGGCGAACGGACTTGCGAACAAGCATTTGCCGGAGATATTAGGCAAGCGCGCCGTGCGAGATGTGGAGCGGGGAACGCCGTTGAGTTGGGAACACATCGTCTGATGCCGAAGCACCGTTTGCCCGATGTACACATGAAGGTTGCTCTGGTTGTTGATAATCCTTATCGCGACTTGCCAGGATTGGTACTAACCGCTATGCGGCTTTGTCAATATGGAATCACATGCTATTTAGTCCCGATGAACCTACGCGAGATCGAGATTTGGTCGCTTGTACCAGATTTCGTTTTACTCAACTATTTGAGAATCAATAATCAAGAATTTGCGCGCGAACTGATGACAGCCGGAATCCAAGTTGGTGTTTTAGATACGGAAGGCGGTGTGCTAACTAGTCTGGATAGTTATGAAAAAACGATGGCATCGGATGCCTTTATCCGACATGGAATATCGTGTTTCTGTACGTGGGGTAATATTTTGGCGAGATCTGCTGTCACCAGGGACTGGTACGCTCAATCTCAGGTTTGTATCACTGGAACACCCCGTTTCGACTTTTATCATAACCTATGGCGAGAGGCGGCACTACGAAATTCTACCTATGTTGATGACATTCCACGCCCTATCGTGTTGGTCAACGGAAATTTCCCGCTGGCGAATCCCAAATTTCGAACCCCAGAACAAGAAGTTAGAATGTATGTGCAAGACCTCGGATATGAGGAAGAAAAAATCTTGGCTTTGCAACAATCTCAAACCGAGACAATGATGCAAATGATCGAACTGACAAATCAATTGGTTGCGCGTTTCCCGAAAGTAAGTCTCGTGTATCGCCCGCATCCATTTGAGAATGTGGAGCGATATAAAACCCTGATTGATAGCCGCGATAACCTTCGATTGGTAAAACGCGGAACGGTAGATGGCTGGATTCTGCGCGCGAGCGCTGTCATTCAGCGCAGTTGTTCAACTGCGATTGAAGCGGGCTTGGCTGGAGTACCGGCATTTTCGCCAAAATGGATCCCGGTTGCATTAGAAATGGAAAACGCAGAATCTGTCAGTATATCTTGTATGTCACTACTTGAGCTTGAGCAGGCACTGGAGAAAATTTTTAACAATTGCTATCAGATTCCGGGGAATATCAAGACAAATCTCGATGCGGTTGTTTCTAATTGGTTCAACACAATTGACGGTATGGCTCATGAACGTGTTGCGGAAACAATCATGAGCGTGATTGGTACAGGAAAACCTCATATTTCTTTGGCTCACTGTCGAAAAGGCGCGTATGGTCTGTTAAATTCAAAAATTGATGTGCCGATGCGACTGAATGCGACTGCGCGCAGATTCCTGGGTATTCCTACAGGTTGGTCGTTTAGGCATTGGAAGATGATAACAGAGCACAAATGGGATCGCAGTGAGAAATATTTCGGAGTGAGCATGGTCAAAGAATTGGTCGAAGCGATACAGCCAATTGCACGCAATCTAAATCCGAACTTTGGTGCTGTCTCCGTCTATCTTGCTCAGGAACGGGATGATTATAAATTCGGTTATTGTCAGGGACGTGCAGTTGTGTTGAAGTCTTCTAATCTGCCGGGGGGGAGTATCGCTCCGCGATGAGAAATCTGGCAAGAAATATTATTTGTGGATTGGGCAGGGGAGTGGGAATTGCAACAAAAGAACAACCCATTACCAATGCAAATGGAGATCTGAGCAGACAAGGACGACGTCATCTTAACCTTATTCATTTCATTGTAGCGAATGTTCCAAATGCCACCACCAAAACAGTTTTGGATGTTGGATGTGGACAAGGGTGGCTAACTGAGCGTCTTTATGTTGCTGGTTTTAGGAAGATTGCCGGGTGTGACTGTATTTCCGAAAATAATTTACTGAAATCCGTACAATCAAAGCTTGTGTACAAGCAGGTTGATCTTGACAGTGATGGTCTAAAAGACTATGAAAATGCTTTGTTTGATCTTGTGATAGCTTCGGATGTATTTGAGCATCTTGAAAACCCTGCCAAGATGCTTAGGGAGTGTGCAAGAGTACTTGTGCCCGGTGGGCATATCTTCTTGACAATCCCCAATATGTCAAACATATTTCAACGATTAGAATTTCTAAGAACCGGAAACAGTTCACGCTATAAGAGTGAACGAGTATCTGAGGCACATGGTCATATTACAATGTTGACGCCATGGATATTTGAATCTTTAGTTGACCGTGCGGAATTGGCTATTGTTGAGGTGGGGCGTGGTTTCGTTTGGTGGAAGAACCACTTTTGGCTTGTTGATAGACAGTTCACTACTTTATATAGCTATGTGTCTGCCTATCATCTTATGCGGAAGTTTGATTTGGAGCACAATAAATGAAGATATTGTGTGTTATCCCCGCGCGCGGTGGTTCCAAAGGTATCCCGCACAAAAATATCCGGCATATTATGGGCAAGCCGCTACTTGCTTATTCGATCGAGCAAGCGTGCTCTACGCCAGCAATAAGCCGCGTTGTGGTCTCGACTGATGATACGCACATCGCTCAAGTAGCACGGCAATATGGCGCAGAAGTGGTCTGGCGACCGACTGAAATCAGTGGGGATACCGCCTCTTCCGAGTCTGCTCTTTTGCATGCCTTGGATTACCTTGAGCGTACAGAAGGATATGTACCAGATATTCTTGTCTTCCTACAATGCACCTCTCCACTCACGCTAGCGACGGACATCGAGGGAACTATTCAGGTCTTGTTGCACCAGAGTGCGGATTCGGCTCTTGCTGTTACGCCGTTTCATTATTTTCTTTGGAAAATTGATTCGCACTGTGAGGCAGTTGGTATCAATCACGACAAACGTATTCGTCCACTGCGCCAGGAGCGTGAACCGCAATTCTTGGAAACTGGTGCCGTCTATGTTATGCGAACGTCCGGTTTCAAGCAGGCAAAGCATCGTTTCTTTGGCACAACGGCAATGTACGTGATGCCATCTGAACGCTGTTTCGAAATTGACGAGCCGGTGGATCTGCGGGTTGCTGAAGTGTTGATGCACGAGCAGGAGAAAACAACTACTCGCCAAAGCCTGCCGGATCCGGTAAGCGCGCTGATCTTGGATTTTGACGGCGTTTTTACCGATAACCGAGTCATCGTCTTTCAGGACGGACACGAAGCAGTAATTGCCGACCGGGGGGATGGTTGGGGACTAGCGCAGTTGAATAAGCATGGCTTACCGATCTTAGTTCTATCGGCAGAGATAAATCCGGTCGTGCAAGCGAGATGTGACAAGCTGGGACTGCCTTGCCTGCAAGGAGTTCAGAACAAACGACATGCCTTACTGGAGTGGTTGCAAGACCGGTCAATTAACCCTTCACAGACAGTTTATGTAGGCAATGACCTGAACGATCTGGATTGTTTGCAATCAGTCGGCTGTGGAATAGTCGTCGCGAATGCCCACCCGGATGTACTCAGCGCGGCTCGTCTGATTCTAAATAGTCCGGGGGGGCATGGCGCGGTTCGTGAAATTGCCGACTTGATCTTGCAAAAATTGGAGAAACGATGACTAATGGTGTTAACATAGGTAAGCATTTTGTAGGGAATGGATGCCCCGTCTTTATCGTCGCCGAAATCGGAATCAATCACAACGGCAGTCTTGATATTGCCAAGAAGTTGATTGACGCCGCCGTATTAGCGGGATGTGATGCCGTCAAATTCCAGAAACGAACACCCGAACTATGTGTACCGCCTGAACAACGCGATGTAATCCGTGAAACTCCGTGGGGTTCGATGACCTATTTAGAGTACCGTCGTCGTGTCGAGTTTAGCGCAGAGGATTACGCCGAAATAGCCAAGTATTGTCGTGAGAGGGGTATCGCTTGGTTCGCCTCATGTTGGGATATTCCTTCGGTGGATTTTATCGAACAATACAGCCCGGTATGCTACAAAATTGCTTCGGCTTCTTTGACGGATGACGCCTTGTTACGACATATTAATGCAACCAATCGTCCCATCGTTCTTTCCACGGGTATGTCAACGATGGAGCAGATCCGCCATGCCGTTTCACTGTTGGATTCTGGTCGGCTCATTATTGCACACAGCACAAGCAGTTATCCGTGTAAACCAGTAGAACTTAATCTGCGAATGATTCAAGTACTCGGTCGAGAATTCGATTGTCCTGTTGGGTACTCGGGACATGAAGTGGGTTTGTCAACAACCTATGCCGCTGTTGTTCTGGGAGCATGTTTTATTGAGCGACATATTACTCTAGACAGGGCTATGTGGGGAAGCGATCAGGCAGCTTCTATTGAACCACATGGCTTTATACGGCTAGTACGCGACATTCGGACAATTGAGGGGGCTTTAGGAGATGGAGTTAAACGAGTCTATGAAAGCGAAGTTCCTATTATCAACAGATTACGACGCGTGAATGGCGCAGAGATGACGGTATGACTGAGACATTGATTTCAGATCGCCAAATTGGAGTTGCTTTTAATAGCATACCGCCAAAACACAAGCCGCACATCGTCATGATTGTGCCGCGTGGTGAAGCGGTTCGTAATTTTCTCTACTCGGATACGTTGCGTATTCTCAGCGAGAACGCACGAGTTACTTTGTTGTCCGTCATTGATGACGAAAGGTTCCTGAGCCGTTTTCGACCGTTCGTCGAACAGATTATTCCACTTCCGTATTTTCAAGAACGTCGAATGGTGACTGCACTACGCTCGATATTGCATGAAACGCACTTTCGCTGGTTGGATAGCAAAGTAGCAAGGAACGAGTGGCAATCGCGCGACGCTAAAGCGAAAACTCCAGCGCAAAAATTGAAGCGGAATGTGCAAAAGGTACCCATTCAACTGCTGGCTCACCGCACCATTCTCGAATTACTGACAGAAGTGGAACGCGATTTGAGTTGCCGGTTTCCACCCACGAATTACTTTGACGCTTTATTTGACAAACTCAATCCTGACCTTGTGTTCAATTGTTCTCACATCCACGGACCGGCAGGAGAACTTCCAGCAAAGATCGCGTATTTCACGAGGAAAAAAACAGCTGGATTTATTTTCTCATGGGATAACCTGACTTCACGCAGTCGCATTTTTGTGCCATATCACTTCTATCTAGTTTGGCATAATAAAATGCGCGAGCAGTTGTTACAGATTTATCCTAAAATCTCATCTGATCAGGTATTTGTTACAGGAACACCGCAATTCGATTTTCATTTCAAATCGGATCTGTTTCTCACACGTGAGGAACTATGCCAGCGAATTGGAATTGATTCACATCGTCCTTTCATCTTGTATACGACCGGCATTGCCAAACATTTCCCCGATGAACATCGCACGGTCGAATTTATCATCAATTTACTTCAGACGATGGACATAGATCCAAAACCCCAACTTGTCGTTCGAACTTATGCCAAGGGAACTAGCCCGGAAATGAAAAATCTAGCCGCACGACAAATACCTGATGTGGTTTTCCCTCCAGTACTGTGGGAAGAAAAGTGGTTTACCCCTTTATATGAAGACTTGGCGATTTATACCAACTTGTTGCGTCATTGCAGTCTTGGCATCAATGCGGCATCCACGGTTTCGTTGGAACTTTTAATGCACAACAAGCCGGTGATCAACTTGGGATTCGATCCACCAGGTAGTCATTTACCAGAACATCTACATTGGAGTCGGCATATAGAATTTGACCATTATAAGCCGGTCGCCGAGAGCGGTGCAGTGATGGTGGCTAGATTGATCGAAGATTTAGGCGATATGATCGCAGAAGGATTGATAGAATCAAATACAGGGTGTGAAAGTCGGCATCCTTTTATTCAGGATATGCTTGGTAACTTTTTCGATGGAAATTCGGGCAGGCGCGTAGCAGAGCAACTAGTGACACTTGCCGAAACAAGGAGTCGATAGAGTTGGATATATCATTGTACAAAGCAAGCCAGATTCTTGGTGTTCCACCAAGTGTTTGGACAGTTCGCAATCCGCTTAAAATATACGAGTTCTTCGAAGTTACGAGACCTTCTGGGTTAAGGCGAAATCACTCAATCCTTGACTTTGGTTGTGGGAAGGGTCATTGGACATTAGCGTTAGCTAAACATTGCGCTAATGCCATTGGTATTGATACATCGGATACGCGAATTGCGGTAGCTCGAAGCTTTTTACAACATAGTGGGCTTAAGACCAAGGTGCAGTTTCTTTGTGCGCGATTGGAAGATGCCAACATACCATCTGCGTCGTTGGACCGTGTTTTTAGTTTCTCGGTCCTTGAGCATATTATAAATCGTGAAGAGGCGTTATCTGAAATAGTTAGAATCCTCAAGCCAAAAGGTGAGTTGCATATATCGGTAGACTCGCTGGCGAATCTAAAGGATATAGATCTGTTGATCAAACATAAACACGATCACTCTGTCGTGCAATATTTTACGGAGAATAGTCTGAGACAACAACTCCATGAAGCGGGTTTGGATGTTATTGAAATTCACGCAATAATGCACAGTCAGTACGCTCGCCAAGAATTCATGAGGCGCATCAAACCTAACTACAAATATGATTTGGTTCGACGTATTCTTGTTTACCTGCGTCTTCGGGATGAAGACAGACGTTCAGAAAATTGTGAGGGAATGATGCTTATTGGACGTGCCCGGCGTCCGTCCACATAGTGACCGGAGAGTGTAGTTAAATTGCCAATGCCAAAACTGCTTATTCTTTCCCATGTGTTTCCATTTCCGCGTAAGGCGGGGCAACAACAAAGAGTCTATTATACAATAAAAGCCCTAAGAGAGTTCTTTCATATAACCTTTTTGGGGATTAGTGAACATGCATTTGCAAAGGATATGCAAGAGAAACTTTCGATTGCTTGTAATGATGTGATAATTCTCTCTGCTAGATATTCTCAAAGCCAAATTGGAAGGGTATGGCATAAGGTTGCAGGGATATGTTATTCTGCATATACCGGGCTTAAATTTTCGAACTATGTAATTGGAAAACTCGAATTGAATCCTTCTCGATTAGATCCCCTTTTTAAATCTACGCATTTTGATTGTGCTTTGTTTGAATACTGGCATGCTGTAGATTCAACCACCGTTTTTCATCAGCGCGGGATTCCAGCCGTGCTTGATACACATGATGTGTTATGGCAATCGTATGAGCGTGATTTGAATGCTAAACCAATCTTGCCAACGTGGTACAAGCGGCGAGCCATTGCCGCGTATAAACAGCGAGAAGAAGACGCCTGGAATAAATTCGATGCGCTTATTGCCATCAACAAGGAAGAGGAGAAGTATATACGCTCTGTCATCGCGCCGGAGACGCCAATATTCTACGCACCAATGGGAGTTGATCTTGACCACTGGTCTTTCTCTTGGCAACCGGCTAATCCACCGCGCGTTGCATATTATGGTTCACTTGGTAATGCCAATCGCCAGAGAGACGCGCTTTCTTGCTATGAATCAATTATGCCGCAAATTTGGCAGACTTGCCCAAATACCGAATTTTGGATCATTGGTGCTGATCCTCCTCCGATGATTTGCTCGCTCGCGTCGGATCCGCGTGTCAAAGTAACCGGATATGTAGAACGTGTGCAAGATATTCTCAAGACCATATCAATCATCCTGTGCCCTTGGACAGGCACCTATGGCTTCCGTAGCCGATTGGTTGAAGTAATGGCTCTAGGCGTTCCTGTAGTTGCCTCGCCAGAAGCGACTTACGGAATGGATTTGGATGTCGGACGTGGTATCTTTTTGGAGGAAACATTGGAAGGTATGGGAAGAGTTTCCATCGGTTTGCTTACCAACGCGCCGACTTTGAGAGAGCAAAGTCATTTAGCACGCGTTCAGGTAGAAAGCAAGTTCGGATTCGACGCGACTTATGGACGGATGGCAAGGGAGTTGTATGATTTCACCCTTTGCAATATGCAAAGGACTCGGAAGGAAAATCGGTAGATTCCAATATGCAACGCTTGATCGCTAGGGTGCGTCAAGCCATTGTCGTTTTAACGCAATCACTGGAGACGCGCACATACTTTTGGTTGACTGTGATCGTATTGTTCAGTCTTTTGTTGAGGATGATTGCATGGTTTGTCGTTCCTGTGCCAGAGGTCGGGGGACGTTGGTATCGGATCGCAGTCAACGTTGCGGAAGGTAAGGGTTATGTAGATTGTATTCCTGGATATTTTCCATTCTGCGGACCGGAGAACAATCAGACCGCAACTTCGGGACCTGTGCCGATTCTCATTTTCGCCGCACTGATTTTTCTGTTTGATGGTTTTGCGGTTTATCCTACGCTCTTTTTTCAGATGTTTCTCGGTTTGATGACGATCATGCTGGTCTATTTTATTTCGCAAGATTTGTTTGGAAAACGTACTAATGCACTTGTAACTGCCACGCTTTGGGGGATGTACTATCCGATTCTTTCTTTGGAGCGTATCTATACGGGTGAACCCATTGCAATTTTTTTCCTCTGTCTTTCGATATTAGCATTGCTCAAAGGTTATAAGCAAGGAAAACTTGTTATGTGGTTGCTCGCAGGCGTAACGATGGCATTTGCGGTATTATCGCGTTCCGCATTTACTTATTTCCCATTATTGATACTGCCGATTGCATTGTTGCAGAATATCTCTTCGTTTCGCCGGAAATTTGTGAATTACGTGGCAATGCTTTTAGTTTTTGTAATGTTGCTCTCTCCCTGGGTTCTGCGGAATTGGCTGGTGTTTGGCGGATTTATTCCTGGGATTAGTCTCGACGGATACAATCTGTTTCGCAATCATTACTTTCTTTCGCAGGATGATTACTTGGGATTAAACCCTTCTGCCAATGATGCTAGACAAGCAATTGCCGATTTGATTACAAATTGCCAAGACTTGGTTGGAAATGAAAATGAATTCGCGATGGGCAAAGTATATCAACAGGAGGCATTCAGAATCATTCAAAGATACCCGGATCGTTATTTAATGTTGTCCGTGTACCGGTTCATCCCTTTTCTAACTGACTATGGCGTCCATGATATTTCCCAAAACTTATTTTGGACACTAGCGGGTTTGGAAAATATAGGTCTCTGGTTACTGGCAATTGGAACAACTCTCAGGCAACGCAAGGATTTTCACAAGTTATTCCCGGTTGTGTTCTTGCTTGGATATTATGCGGCTGGTCATTTGTTAATCAATGCACAGTTAAGGTACATCGTTCCGATAATGCCGCTGATTATGGTCTTGGCAATCGATCAACTTGTTGTTCTTGGTAACGCATTTCTGGCCGTTGCCAAAGTAAAGTAGATTGGTATGAAGATCGAGAGAGCAAATATTCAAGAGCGCGCATTAGTAAATCAGGCGAGAATACTTTGCGATAAAGCAAGTGCTGGTTTCAGTGACACCACGTTCACTTCGTGGACAAGATGGTCGGTGAGTTTTGCCACTCGGGAAATGGTAGAACAGGCAAGAGGAGAAAATCCCGATGGCGAATTAGTACTTGGAAGTTTCGATGCTGACGGACGTTTGCTAGGTCAGTTTGGCGAATTGCCCGGTCTCCCCAAAATTGATTCTAACTTGTTTGTCCAAAGAAAACGCTATGACTTGAAAATTGTATTAATTGGAGACCAAGTTCTTGTCCGCAAGGATTTTCAGGGGGAACGTTCAGGTTTTGTGGGCGAGTGGTACAGCCACTCGCTTGTGTATGGTTATGCTAATGTTCCCGCTATATACCGCGTAGACGAAGACCGATGCATAGTATACAAAAATCTCATACCCGGCAAAACGATCCGCTCAATTCTGGTCGAAGCAGGCGCGAAAATTCTTGGAACGCAAACTAAAGATGATCCAGACCTAGCACATCTTGATGAGGCGGCTCGAATAAGAACAGTGTGGGCAAGGGGACGCGCGCTGATTTCTACATGTTTTTCTGAATCATTCCTAGTGGAACTTGAACACCAATTACAAAAAATACATGCTCAGGGAGTTACCGGCGTCAGCGTAACGTTTGGCAATATTATCGTTGATGCAGATCGCCGACCTTGGTTGATTGATTTCGACAAAGCACATGTAGACAAGCCAGGAAGTTGGATTTGGGTATGCCGTAAAAATGATGATACCATAAAATTCAATCGAATCTATGGACGTAATCTCCCAGTCCCAAGTTTATGGTGGATGGGCTTGGGTAACAAGATTGCCAATTATCTGGAGTGATATGTGAAACTTGCTGTTATTTCTCACAAGCCGTGCTGGACTAGTTCAAATTCTGCTTCTGGATATGCCACGGACGGGGGCTTTCCTTATCAGATGTGTGCACTGTCAGAATTGTTTGATGAGACACATCTAGTAGTACCCTGTTCTACAACAAACAATCTACCAGGTGAGATTTCGTTGCATGGACATAATTTGTCAGTACGATCATTGCAGAATCCGTACGGAAGTGGCATTTGGCGCAAAGTCTTCATTCTGCCTTGGCTTGTGTTGAATGGTCCGATTCTGTTTTGGGAAATCCTACAATCTGACGCAGTGCATACGCCTATCCCTGGCGATGTTGGGACAATTGGAATGGTTTTATGCGTACTGATGCAAAAACGGCTTTTTGTGCGACATTGTGGCAATTGGTTTGTCCAGACTACGGTCATAGAGCGTTTTTGCAAATGGTTTATGGAACGCTATGCCGGTGGTAAAAGGGTAATGCTGGTTACCGGTGGTTCTTCGCAAATTCCCTCGCCGAGCAATCCTGCAATTCGGTGGATTTTTGCGACAACCTTATCGGAGCAAGAATTAAAAATATGCAAAGCGTCGCGCGCACTCTCAACTCAAGACAGTGTTCGTTTGATTATTGTTTGTCGGCAAGAATGGGATAAAGGAACAGACGCGGTCATTAAGAGTATGCCTATCGTTTTGAGCCATTTCCCAAAAGTATCGCTTGATGTGGTAGGCGATGGAAGTGCATTGGGGGGATTAAAACGACTGGCGAAAGATTTAAAAGTACATGATCAAATAATTTTTCATGGTCGTGTGGATCATCAGCAGGTTCTGCATCTTTTAGGTAGAGCTCATTTGTTTTGTTATCCCACAAGTTCGTCTGACGGTTTCCCCAAAGTAGTTCACGAGGCGCTCGCGTGTGGTTTGCCGGTAATAACAACACGAGTTTCTGTGTTGCCTCATTTGCTTGAGGCAGGATGTGGCGTGTTAATAAATCAAGCAACGCCTGAGTTAGTTGCTGACGCAATATGCAATATCCTGAGAAATTCAGACAAGTATATCACCATGTCGGCACATGCTTTGGAAACAGCTCAAAGATACTCTCTGGAAAAATGGCGTGACACGATAGGCGATATGCTTCAGTCCTCATGGGGAAAACTAAAAACGAGTGATTAATCTTTCTGGGGTACAGATTTGTTTCTTGGCTGGAACACTAGGACAGGGAGGGGCAGAGAGACAGTTATATTACATACTGCGATCAGTTAGTCAACTAGGAATAAAACCGCAGGTTCTCTGTTTTAGCCGAGGGGAATTCTGGGAAGATAAGATTCGAGAATTAGGTATATCGGTAACATGGGTAGGTCAACACAAGACAAAAGTATTGCGCTTGTTCCGAATCTTGTCACTTTTGCGAGCCAATCCTCCCGATATTATCCAAAGTCAACATGCTTATACCAATTTATATGCCGCGATAACCGCGAGACTGCTTCATACGCGCGAAATAGGTGCGATTCGAAGTGATGCTATTCATGAGATTCACGATATTGGTATTCTCGGGTATCCCAGTTTGTCCATGCCTCGGATAGTTATTGCAAATTCCCAGTCCGCAATAGAAAACGCGATCAACGCCCGCGTGCCCGCAAAGCATTTGCACTACCTACCCAATGTTGTAGATACCGAACAGTTCCGCCCCAGGATCAAGCGTGAAAAAAATGCTATTTTGCATATTATTGCCGTAGGAAGTCTGGAAAAACCAAAACGATTTGATCGCTTTATTAGAGCTATTTCCCGTCTGCGGTATTTGGGCAAACAAATCAAAGGTATTGTAATTGGAGACGGTGCTCTGCGTACACAGTTGGAACAGCAGGTGCTTGATCTAGGATTTGGAACTTTAGATATTGAGTTCAAGGGGCGTATTTCTGATATGGCTCCAGTGTATCGCGATGGAGATATTCTCGTTTCAACTTCTGATTGGGAAGGGACCCCTAATGTTGTGCTGGAGGCAATGGCTTCTGGAATGCCTGTAGTTGCTACTAATGTTGGTGGGATAAGAGAGATAGTTCATCATGGTGAGACAGGATTTCTATGTGAACCTGAGAATGAAAAGACACTCACTGACAATATTTTGCGGTTGATTGATGATACGCAATTGCGATCTGATATGGGGTGCCGTGCTAGGGAGCATGTTGTGGGACATCATTCATTGTCCCATTTACCGCTTGCACTAGGAGAGCTTTACAAGGTGGTCTTTTCATGAGTTATATACCCGCAGATTATTCTTCAACAGCCCCCTCCCCTAGTGACTGGGTAAACCAAAACAATTCTGATCGGAGCAGTACATACTCGGTAGTCGTATTTTTTTTCTTAGCACTGCACATTCCGATTGGCGTTATTATGAAACAGAATCCGATGCTCGCGGCTGTACACGCTTTTGGTTCTCTTGGGATTGGGTTACTGTGGTTAGCAATAGATCGTCAACCATTTAAATTAATTTATATCACTGCATACATAACAGGATCGGAAGTTTTATGGCGCGCGAGCAACGCGCCTATTTTCTGGGAGTTTGGCAAGTACGCTGTAAGTTTACTACTCGCTTTAGCGATGTTCAGGTATCATAAACTTGCCAATGCGAGCAAACTAGGGTTGATGTATTTTCTTTTGCTCGTACCCGCGATTGCCTTGATGCCAACGTTTGATCGCGAGGCAATTTCTTGGAGTCTTTCCGGTCCATTTTCAATGGCAATAGCCATTATGTTTTTCAGTACTGTGCATCTGACCAACTATCATCTACGACGATTGTTATTGGCGCTATGCGCGCCTGTAGTTGGATTAGCTTTCCTAACTGCCTTTGAAACAATATCGGCTGGAACAATCGCTTTTCGGGCATCCTCTCTTTCTGTAACTTCGGCTGGATATGGACCTAACCAGGTCTCGTCTATTTTAGGGTTAGGTGCTTTGGCGGTGCTGTTGTATATTTTCAGTGACCAAGACGGGTACATTTCTCTCAAGGTTATCTTGGTAGGGTTAGTCATTTGGTTGGGTGTGCAAAGCGCTCTTACTTTTTCACGGAGTGGATTATGGACGATGCTTGGAAGTATCGTCGGGGCGTCTGGGTTTCTCTTTCGAGATTCCCGTTCACGGATTAATTTCTTGGTAACCGGGATAGGTGTTTTCTTTATCGTTGCCTACCTAGTTTATCCTTCTATCAATGAATTAACTAACGGTACTCTGGAAACGCGATTTCTCAATACTGAACCGACCGGCAGATTGGAAGCGATTGCGGCAGACTTGCAAGCTTTTCAGGATCATTGGTTGACGGGCATCGGAGTCGGACAAGCAAATGATTATCATGATGACTTGGGACTTGCGGCGGGTGTTCATACCGAATATTCAAGGTTATTGGCCGAACATGGTCTATTTGGATTTGGCGCATTGTTGATGCTATTTTTTTTGGTTGTGCAACGACTTCGGCTGGGCTTACCTCCATTGGAAAAAGCGTTCATTATTTCAGTAACAGTTTGGGCTCTGTTATATATGACTCATGCGGCGATGAGACTGGTAGCTCCTTCGCTTATGTTTGGGCTTGGCTCTGCAGTATTTAGTGAGTATGAAGATCCAGTTGAGAGAACTCTTTCAGAAGGAGGTAGCAACGGGTGAAGCCATCCTCAGTGTTTCTCGTGATTGGGGCTGATAGGAAAAACGGATCGCCTAATTTGCCAGCCGTTGTTAATGAAACCGTGGATGTTTTGAGAAGTGTGGGGTGGAGTGTTTCAGTAGGTGTGGTAGATGATCGGACTTCGGTTCTCGGGATTCTACGCAATGTTCGAATACTAAGAAATGAGGTGGCGCAGACAAATCCCTGTATTATACACGCACAATACGGTTCGGTGACCTCTGCTGTTGCTCGCCTGATTGCTGGTTCATTGCCACTGGTTGTATCGTTTCGTGGCGACGATCTTCTTGGGACCCCAATTCCCGGCGTCGTCTGGCGTGTTCGAGAGCGCTTGGCGAAATGTATTGGAATTTGGGGCGCTTGTGATGCCTCCGCTATCATAACGGTCAGCGAAAACTTATGGACGGCGCTGCCTGGTGAGTTGAAAAGCAAGGCGAGGATTCTGCCATTTGGAGTAGATATTAATTTTTTTAGACCAATGGATTCTGACGAGTGCCGGAGGAAACTAGGATGGGATAGAAAATCAAAAATCATATTGTTTAACGCAAGCAGTGGTACTAATCAGAATGTAAAGAACCTAGCACTAGCTCAGGAGACTGTGACACGTCTTACAAAATTGATTCCAAACGTTAAATTACATTCGATGTCAACTGCGAATAGGCAAGAAGTCTGCTGGATGATGAATGCATCCGATTGTCTTTTGGTAACATCATTACATGAAGGATCGCCAGGTGTAGTCAAAGAGGCGATGGCATGTAACTTGCCGATTGTTTCGGTTCCATGTGGCGATGTCGTACAGCGATTAAATATGGTTAAACCGGGAGCAGTTTGTCCTTACGATGTTGCTGATTTAGCGGATGCGATACTTAAGGTGATCCAAAATGGAGAACGTTCGAATGGACGAGACCAAGTCTTTCTACAGAAGCTGACTCGCCAAGATTTTGGCCAACAGCTGACTCAACTATATTGCCAAATTCTAGCAAACACTAACCAAGTACAAGGGCTAAAATATTAATGTGTGGTATTTGCGGTTGGCTCCGTATTTCAGGAATACAATTGGCTGACATCAAGCAGATGAATCATCGTGCGGCACACCGCGGACCGGATGGTGAAGGATATTGGTTGTGGGATGGACAATCAACGACAGGCCAATTTGTAGATGTTGGGTCGGGCGAAGTTGAAAATCGCGATGGAATTCTGGGGATGGGTCATCGTCGCTTGGCGATTATCGATTTGTCAACTGCCGGAATTCAGCCGATGTCGTCCCATGACAAAAAGGTATGGATTGTCTATAACGGCGAAGTCTATAATTACCTTGAACTGCGCACTCAGTTGAGTAATCTGGGACACAAGTTTCATAGCAGCTCCGATACCGAAGTGGTTTTGGCGGCTTATGACCATTGGGGCGTAGATTGTTTTGCACGTTTCAATGGCATGTGGGGAATGGCTATTGCAGATCTGCGACGTCGTGTGCTGGTGTTTTCGCGCGACCGCCTGGGAATCAAGCCACTGTACATTTGGGTAAAAGATGGCGGGTTGGCGTTTGCTTCGGAGCTCAAACAATTCTTCGTTTTGCCCGGCTTCAAGCCCATTGCGAATCTCGATGCGGTGGTGGAATACATTGATACTGGTTACGAATATCCACCTGCAACGTTTTTTGAAGGACCGCTTGCCTTCGAGTCAGGGTGCTGGGCGGAGGTTCCATTTGCTCAAATTGCGAGTCCGGTGTTTCAGCGTTATTGGCATCCCGAACGGCTTACTCTAACACAGGCGAATCATTCGGAAATACTTGAGCAAACTCGAAATCTATTCCAAGATTCAGTACGGCTTTGCTTGCGATCTGATGTTCCCGTTGGTGTGTGTCTCTCGGGTGGCTTGGATTCTTCGGCGATCTTTGGTCAAATCCAGCGCATCAAGAAGAAAGACCCTGCCCATCCCACCTTTGCCTTTTCCGCCGCATTTGATGATCCGCGATTCGACGAACGTCCCTTCATTGAAAGTGTACGGCGAGAATTTGGTGGACAGGGTTTCTATACTTTTCCGACCGCTGAAGCGTTCCTGGCTGATTGCGACGACTTTATTTTTCTGCACGACGAACCCCCCGGTTCGTTGAGTATGTATGCCGCTTGGTCAGTGATGCGGCTCGCACGGCAATGGAAGGTCCCCGTGCTTCTTAACGGACAGGGAGGCGATGAGCTATTCTCCGGTTATTGGCCCGCGTATTATCTTTTTCTTCGCCAAACATTTACACACGCGCCTTGGCGGGCAATGAACCATTTGGTCGGGGCGGTATTACCCGGCGGAAATCCCTCTTTGGTTGGACAATTGGCGCCGCACCTAGCACAATATCAATATCGCAAAAAACGGAACAATCGCGGAATGTTGTGCCACTCGCTACATTCGCGTGGATTTTCGCGCAATAGCAACTGGGCGATTGTCGCGCAACACTTGACGCCTGAGCAGTACCGCCTGCGAGAAATCAGGCAGGTTCACCTCCCGCGCCTACTCAAATGGGATGATCGCAATTCGATGGCTTTTAGCATTGAAGGGCGCTACCCGTTCCTGGATTACCGGTTGATTGAGTGGGCATTGAGTTTGCCACCGGAGATTAACTTGAAGCGCGGCTGGAATAAATTTATTCTGCGTGAATCATTGGCGCATGTTTTGCCGACTAGAATACAGTGGCGGCGGTCGAAAATCGGATTTGAAACTCCCCAATCTGAATGGATTCGCACAACTCTGGCAGCTACCTTGCGAGAGTGGCTCGCGCATCCTTCCGAGCGGCTCGGTGGAATTTTAGATTACTCTATGATGCGCCAATTTGCCGATGACTTAATGAATGTGAATCGGCTCCACCGAATGGACGAAAGACAAATTGTGCTAGTGCGCTTGTTCTTTCTGGATCGCTGGATGAACCGTTTCTGTGTCGATGTGGAATATTGAGTGTTTATGTTCGTGTCCGTTATGTGCCAGCAAATGATTTTACCCCAGAAGCCGGCGAGTCCATGGTTGCCCGTTTGCGCGAGCGAATGGGACCGGTTAAAGTCGTGCTGGAACCGGTTGGACAAATTCCGCGTGAACCCAATGGTAAATTCCGCGCGGTGGTGTGCCATATTCCCCAGCGCGAACGCAACAACCTGAAAACGGAGAGTTCCCAAAATTGATTAACCAAACCATCAACTTCGCCCTCATCGGTTGCGGCAGAATCGCGCCGCGCCACGCCCAAGCATTAGCCGAATTGCCCGATGCCAAACTGGTCGCGGTGTGCGATGTCGTCGAATCGCGCGCGCGCCAGTTCGCACAAAAGTACGGCGTGGAAGCGTACACCGACTATCGCTACATTCTGGA
>Ga0233425_10004248_pt1 | contig 24394 bp, 18 predicted proteins | sample Watercolumn_Towu_2_FD_181712 | JGI IMG/M metagenome (GOLD analysis project Ga0233425, IMG submission 181712) | Freshwater microbial communities from Lake Towuti, South Sulawesi, Indonesia - Watercolumn_Towuti2014_140_MG | ecosystem: Environmental > Aquatic > Freshwater > Lake | place... | reverse complement strand
AGATGTCAGTGATCGATTCCGAGGCCTTGACGCAAGACATCATCGCGCTCTTCGACGATCCCAGCTTTGCCCAGCTCGACTACAACGACCGCGCTTGGATCTTCGCACAAGTCCAACATATTTACGCAAAGACCGGGCATAGTAGCGGGCTACGCATCATTCCCTCGGCCGAGCGACAGCTTGCAATTGTCGCCGATGAAGCGCAGCGCACGCATCTGACCGCGCTCGGTACGGCTTATGATCTCCTCTATTTCCTCTATTGGTGCTGGAACAACGACATCGCCGCGCAGCGCGGTTTCGCCGACAATGTCGTGCGGCCCTTCGCGGCCGCCATCCGGCGCGAAAATCCGACGTCGACGCGCCAGCGCGCGCCAGTTCGGAAAAAGCCGGTTGTCGGACTTTTGGCGCAATTCCTGTCGCCGACGCCCGGCAATGCGCTCGCCACCGTGAACCAACTGGTGTTGAGGTCCGTCATCGCTTCGGGCTTCAAGCCCGTTCTCTTCGCTTGGGCTCAGCACGATCCGGAAACGCTAATGAAAATCGAGGCTCTGGGCGTCGAAATCCACGCCTTTACGCAGAGCGTCACCACAAATTCACTCATCGATTGCATCCGCGATACCGAAACCACCATCCGCAAGGTCGATCCGGACATTCTCATCACCGAGATGAACTCGGCCCTGCCAACCGTACTCTACGAGAGGCGCGTCGCCAAGATTCAAATCTTCTACCAATTGGGTCTGCCCTATTGGCCTCTCGCCAATCTCGACGCGATACTCAACTCCTGGGGGGTCGATCCGGGCAAGCTCGAGATGGTCGCGGAGCGTTGCTTCTCTCTCCCGACGCCATTCAATCTGCCGGAATACGCCAAAGAGATCGATCCGGCGCGGATCCGCTTGGAAAGGGACAAATTCCCGCCCGGCAAGCTGATCGGATCCTACGGGCGCATCAGCAAAGTCACGCCGGACTACATTCGTACGGCGGCGGCCATCGTCGACGGGATCGAGGGCGTCACGGTACTCCTTGGCGGCCCTGGCGACGCCGGTCCGGCGCGGCGCGCGGTCGAAGAGACGGGCCTCGCGGATCGCTTCGTCGTCGTCGAGGGTTTCGTCGACGGACAGCTCTGGGGCTATCTTCTCGACTTCTTCCTCGACACCTATCCCCAGCCAGGCGGTTTGGCGGTGATGGAAATGACTGCGAAGGGCAAGCCCACAGTCTATATGGAGGATCCCGACGTGCCCAATTTTACGGCGTTCAAGGTCGGGGAACTGACGGCGCGCGATCCCGAGACCTACGTGCGCATTGCGCGCCGTCTACTCACCGACGACGATTTTTGCGAACAGATGCGCGCCGCGACGCGGTCGCTCTCCGCCGATCGGCCGAACGAAGCCGATTATGCGGAGGCGATGGGACATGCGCTCACTGCCAGCATTCGTCGCTACGAACAGGAGCGAACGCGCCTTGGTTAGCAGCGACAGGCAGGCGCCGCAATTGGACCCGGCCCGCGAAATGCACTATAGCTCGGCCCTGAACGCAAGATTTCGACGCGAGGAATTTTGACGCCACGTCCGCATATCCCATTCTATCGTCACGACCTCGGCGAAGCGGAATTGGCAAGCGTTAGAGAGGTTCTCGCGCAGCCTATTCTCACCACCGGCGCGTTTGTCGAGGCCTTCGAACGCCGCCTGGCCAGCAATCTTGGAGTGGAACGCGCCCTCGCAGTGACGAGCTGCACCGGCGCCTTGCACATGGCGCTTTTGGCCTTGGGCGTCGGTCCCGGCGACGAGGTCATCACGACGCCGATGACCTTCATCGCTACGGCGACGGCGATCATCGAAGCGGGAGCGACGCCCATATTCGTCGACGTCGAGCCCGACACCGGCAATCTCGACGCGAGCATGGTGGAGGCGGCCATCACGCCGCGCACCAAGGCTATTCTGCCGGTGCATCTCTACGGCCTCATGGCCGACATGGCGGCGCTGAGGGCGATCGCCGATCGCCATGGCCTCGCGATCGTCGAGGACGCTGCACATTGCGTCGAGGGCGAGCGCGACGGAATAAGGCCTGGCGCGCTCAGCGAGGCCGCTTGCTTCAGCTTTTACGCGACGAAAAACCTTACCTGCGGCGAAGGCGGAGCCGTCGTCACCAACGACCCCGTCCTCTTTGAAAGAATGCGCCTGTTGCGTCTGCATGGCATGACCAAGACTGCCAACGATCGCGCCCGCGAGGGATACGTCCACTGGGACATGCCGGTCTTCGGTTGGAAATATAATATGAGCAACATCGAGGCAGCCCTGCTTTTGCCACAATTCGACCGGCTCCATGAAAAGCTCGCCTCGCGCCAGCAGATCGCCGAGCTCTATTCGCGACGTCTCGCGGGGATTCCTGGCATCACGATTCCAGCCCAGACGGCGGGGTCGAGCTGCATCCACGCGCATCATGTCTTTCCCATCTGGGTCGGAGACGGCCGGCGCGACGAACTCCTGAGCCATTTGCAGGCGCGCGGGATCGAAGTGGTGGTGAATTATCGCGCCATTCACCTACTGACCTATTTTCGCGAACGTTTCGGGTTCCGGGAAGGCGCGTTCCCGGTCGCCGAAAGAATCGGCGACGCCACCATTTCGCTGCCTTTTTTTCCTGGCATGAGACTAGATTGGGTAAACAATGTCGCTGATTCTGTTGAGAGCGCGTTGTCGGAGCCATTGAGTTCCTGACGCCTCAAAATGCAATGTCAGCGAACATGGCTGTCCGCGACGACCAAGCCAGTCCGACGATTGCTCGGAGCCATTTGAATGGAGGGTGCGCACGTGGTCGATTTCTCGAAAAGGCCCAAGCACATAGAGGATGAGGTCCGCCGCAGCGAACTCTTGAGCATCGAACGTGATCTCAAGCAACACGCATTTCCGCCGCAGCTTGTGGTGGAAAACACGTCAATCTGCAATTTGACCTGCATTCATTGCAGCCATCACGAATTGAAGCGGGTCAAACGGCACATGCCGCGCGCGCTTTGGAACCAAATTGTCGAAGAAGTCGGGCGCGAGGGGCCGGACACGGAAATCTGGCCGACCTTCTATGGCGAGGCCCTAATCATGGGCCACAAGAACGAGCTTTGGGATCGGCTGGACTACGCCAACAGCGTCGGCTGCCGCAATCTCGTGCTGAACTCCAATGGCACACTGCTGGAACGTTGGGACAATATTGATCGCGTTCTCGCTTCGCCGTTGAAGCGCTTCATCCTCTCACTCGACGGACTCTCCAAGGAAACGTTTGAATTGATCCGCGAAAAGGCGAAATGGGACGTCGTCTATCCGGCGGTCGAGCGACTGTGCGAAGAGCGGGAAAAGCGCAATCAGAAATATCCGATCATCGTTGCTCAGTTTTCGGTCATGCCGCAGAATGAGCATGAGGTCGAGAGATACCGCGCCTATTGGAGCGCCCGTGGCGCGGAGGTAAAAATCCGCCCGATGCTTGAGTGGACGGCGACGGGAACGGTGAGAACCGACACAATCGTCCATGAGACGCAGTTTCGCATCGCCTGTCCCTGGGGCAACAACACAATGGCCATCCATCAGGACGGATCCGTTGTCGCCTGCGCGGTGGATTACGAGGGTCGCGGCAAGATCGGTAACGTTAAGGACATTTCGATCAAGGAGGCGTGGGCGCGTCTTGACGAGGCTCTGCGCCGGCCCCATCGCGAACACCGCTGGAACGACATTCCCGAAGTTTGCAAGGGATGCGGCGACTGGCAGGTCGCTGGCGCGCAATATGAAGAAGAGCAGGTCGAGGGAACACGCCCCTTCTGGTATTATGAACGAAACGACGCTGAGACGGCGAACGCTTGCTGATCTCCTTTTCATTCGAGGGCCGGTGAGATGCTGAAAGAAAAAGCAATCGAGCATACCCAGGAGGGTTATGGACTGCGCAAGGACGCGTATGAGTATCCGATGATGCTCGTTCTGTCCTTCGTATACCCCTGCAACGCTCTGTGCCCTCACTGCCCTTACACCAATTCAAACATTAGAAAAGAATATCGCGACATGCCCTTCATGCCGCCGGAGATCTTCAAGAAGATCGCCGATGAGTCTGGCCCTCACCAAGCCTTCTTACGCATTTCAGGTGGCGGCGAGCCTATGTTGCATCCCCAGGCTACTAAACTTTTGGTCTACGCGAAGGAACAGGGATGTAGAATCGGCTTGATCACAAATGGCTCGCTGTTCAATGAAGAGAATTCGCGCGCACTGCTGTCGGCGGGCGTGGACATGATCGAATTCTCCGTCGACGCCTGCGAGCCGGAAAGCTATTCCGTGGTGCGGGCGGGGCTGGAGTGGGATACGCTCATCGAGAATTTCGAGCGGATGGTCGCATTGCGATCGAAACTGAAAAGCGCGTCAAAGATTGTTTGTTCGGCCGTGCATCAACAGGGCATTGACATCGACGCCGTGGAGAAATTCTGGGTCGAAGGAAAAGGCGCCGACTACATGATCAAGCGTAAGTTCCTTACCTGGGGAATCAACACGACGCTCGATGATGCGCGCTCCGCCGATCCTGCCGCCTATCTCGAGTCCGAGAACGTACCCTGTCCTTTCATTTTCGAGCGTCTTAACATCGACAGCCGCGGCAATGTGATGGTGTGCGGGTACGATATCTCGGCCAATACAAGCATGGGCAACGTCGCAACCGAATCCGTTCGCGACATATGGCGTGGTCCCGGTTTCGAATTTTACCGCCAAAAGCATCTGGAGGGAAAAGGCGCAGACATCCCACTTTGCAGTGGTTGCCCCGATTGGAAATACAGATCGTGGAAGCACAATTACTGGAAGGCGGTTTCCGAGGCGGAAAGGAAATATCGTCAGAAATTCGGATCGCTGAGCCTGCACGAAGATCACCAGTCTGCGGTTGAAAACTGAGAAAATTGAATGGGACTAACAATCGGGAACCATCTTTTCTACGGTCCCTTTCCAGTAGAAAAGGTGACCATCCGCAAGAACCATCATCCGGCCATTTTTGCAGTCGTGTCTCGCTCAGGCGAGCCTTGGAATCCAACGTTCCGCCTGCTGGACGTTGGATACAGCGGCCCCGACGGAATAATTGTCGCTGAGCATCCTCGTTTACGACAATGGCTGCAAGAGAATGACGGATCACTGCAAATCTACCTCTACGATATGGATCCGAAGATTGGCGATTCGGCGCACCGCGCAGCGCGCATTGTCGACGAATTGATCGCGCTTTATTCCCCCCCGCGAGGCATAATTTCAATCGGAAAATAGGTCTTAGGCGCCATCAGCATCAATTCGCATCGCTTTAGCGCTGCGAGCGACGCGATATCTAGCGAGAGCGCGTTCGGAGAATAGCTTGGAGATAGCAAACTAACGTTTCTGCACGGCCGAATGGGCAAGCGCGCATCCATTGTCAAACGCGGCCCAGTCTGTCCGCAGCCCGCAAATCTCCACGCAACGGCCGGCCGATTGAACCACCCGCAAATCAATTAGGCCAGAGGCAATTTCTGATCGAGGAAGAAAGGCTCGCAACCGCAGGCGGTCGGCGGCGCCGCAGATAGTAACATCGAGCTTTCTATCGCCACAATAGAGTTCGATCGGCAAAGGGTCTCCTTGAAATTCATCTTTCAATTCGAGCTCCACCCACGACGCGCCGCAGCTTGCGACAATGGTCGGCAGCATGATCGACTGATGCGAGCGAAGGGGCTCAGATGGGTAAATCTCCCTGCCCTCGCGGCGACCCCATTCGACGTAATGCAGCAAGGGATTCAACCGCCAGCTTCGCACGTCCGGATTGGCTTTGAGATAGCGCGATCCTGAAAAAAACGGGCTTGGGTCGTATTTTCCCTCGGCGCCGAAATGAAAATAGTGGTCGAGCGGATTTTCCCCGGTCTCACGCAACTCTCGCTGGTTGTCGAGGTACCAATTGACGCTAAAGAGCGGACTTGGGTCAAATCCTTTGCGCACGCCATAGCGATCGTAATGGCGAAACGCTTCGACTCCCGACTGGGCGGCCTCGGGATATTCGGAAAGGTACCATTCAGCGTCGAATAACGGATTGGCTTTCGCCCAGGCGAACCATTTATGCAGGGGCGATCGATACCCCGAAAATAGACGCGTCATGAAATCGGAGATGCGCGTCGCCATCCCCCACCCCCGGGACGTCTTTTCGGAGCGAACAACGAGCCCTTGGTTGGAGAACTCCCAGTTGGCGAATATGCGTCGTCCAAGAACGTGGGCCTCGGAGCTCAGCGGCACTATTTGCGTGACGATGGCGTCTCTTACCTCGCCGCCATCCAAGAGATCGAGCGCAACAAGATCGGGTTCGTCGCCTACGTCGCCGACAAATTCCCAGCCGATCGCGCCATACTCTCTTAGACTTCGTTCAAAAGCGACGCCAAGCGCCTTGGGCTGAAGGTTGTTCAATCCGCTATCGGCGCCTTTCGCGACAACTGCGCCCGAAAAACGCCTATTGAAAATGAGAAGCGGTCCGCAACCGCCATTACGAGCGGCGGCCGAGCGCTGCTCAAGGACGACGTCCGCCAAGCGCGTCACTTCAGCTGCGCCGCATATCTGGCGAAGCTGCGTCACGCGCGCGAGTAAACCGCCATCAACGCGTAAGAGCGGCGCGGAGACGCGGTCGATGAGACGATCAGCGACCCGCGCAACCAGCCCAATCCCTTTGTCGGGAAGCGCGGCAAGTTCCTCCAGTCCGTCGAGCGGTTCATTGGCGACGTAGCTACGCACGAACCTGTTAGCGGCTCGAATGGCTGACCCCCATTCCAAGGGTCCGTCAGGAAAATTGTGCGGTTCAGCCTCGCCAATGGCCGTGGCGGGGCGCGCGAAGGACGGCGCTGGGAATAGCATGTTCAGGGCGACGCTTGCTTCCGCTGCACCAAGCCTTTCGGCGGCTGCGTATGAGTGTTCAGCGGCCCGAGCGCGCCGCGCCGGCGAATCCAGCAGACCGATGATCGTCTCTGCAAGAGTGCGCGTATCGTCTTGCGCCTCGAGCCGTTCGACTCCTGCAGCAGAAGCCGCCGCGGCCGTCGTTACCACTGGTTTTCCTTTGGCCAGCGCTTCGAACAGCTCTAGCGTAGCGTCTTCGCCTCGCCTCGAAGGTACGACCACAACCTTCGCTGCGGCATACAGGGGGTCTCGATTGGCGACGGCCCCGACAAATAAAACATTGTCGATATCCTCGTTCGAGCCGACGTCGCCGATCACGAGGGTCAAGGCGCCGCGTCGCGCCAAGAAGGGTCTGTAAACGCCCTGGAGGAACCAGCGCGCATCCTCGGCATGTGGGCAGACAAGCAGAATATCAACAGCATGAAGCGATTTCAGCCACGCACACCGGCTCGATCGCTCGAAGAGCGGCTTCATCTCGATGCGGATGTCAGGGCGCAGCGGATTGGCGCTAGCAATGAGTTCAAATCCGTTCACGGGCCCCGCAACATCATCCAACCGCGGAGGCCGCAAAGGAAACGGGTAAGCGCAATAGGCGTTTGAAAGCTTGGGATTGCGCGCTCTTGCCGCTTCGAGATCTCTAGCCGATGAGAAAATGAGGGCGACGCCTGTCATATCGGCAAAATCCGAGCCCGCTTCGCGAACAATTGGCTTGCCGCCAAGGCCGAAACTTTCGAGCAACCCCTTGCCCAGATCGCGTGACAAGTAGACACCCGCCAACGGCTCCTGCGCCATTGAGGATGGCTTGTCTCCCGGATCGCCGGTCGGGCGCACTGACACGATCGAAGTGGACTCGAGAGCATACGGTCGAAGGGCATCAGCTATCCGGCGCCTTAGTTCGGCGTCCTCGTCCGCGCAACAGCAGATGAGCAGCGCCCTGACGCGATAGCCGGCCTTCGTGCAGTAATTTAATCGATTCAAGAAAACCTTGGCGCTGCACCTCCCGGCGGCAAGGGCCTCGCCATCCCCAATCATGAGCAGTACCGGACGTGTGTCGGCGTCGGCGCGAGGCGTGCTATGTTTGATAAAATAGCTCGCTAAACTCGCAGGATCGCCAGAGGCGATCGCTTCCGCCTGGCGTGCCCCCGCGCCGTGACTCAGTTCCGCGAAGCGCTCCGCGGCCTCCGCAAGCGCTGGGCCAAGCCCCAAAGCGTTAGAGTAGCAGACCGCATTGTCAGGACCGACCTGGCTCGCCATCCACGAACCTTCTCTGGTCACGATGACCTTCCCTGCGGCCATCGCTTCCACAAGAACGCTCGAGCTGCGGTAGCGATAGCTGAGCGGCGAATAGGAAAGGAGCACGATGTCGCTGCGCGCCATCAATGCGCAATATTTCTCGTGATCAAGAATTTCCTTGATTAGATGCACCTTATCATCGAGGCCATGCGCTCGAAGAAATTCTTCGAGCTTCTTTTGATAGACACTAAGTCCAGGTTCACTCTTGAGACTGCGATCGCTGCACTGAATAACAAAATGCAATCGATCCGTGGAAACGTAGGCCTCTCTCAGGAAAGCAATGGCGTCCAACAGCTCGCGGTAGCCCTTTTCGCTGCGCGCAGTGCCGAGATAGCTCGCGACCAGTGGCCGGACGTGCGATTTATCCGATTGCGTTTCGGAAAGCGCAACAAGAAGTCGCTTGAGATCGATTGGTATCGGACAGATACCGAAGGGTACCGCGAACAGCTTGGAAAATGCGTTTGCCAGTTGTTCCGTATCGCTATGGAAGCGTATCTTTTCTCTCAGCAACGGCGAAAGCGAGAGCGCATCGAGCCGCTGCATGATGCGGCTCATTCGATAACGAAAAACATCGGGATCATAGCGAATGACAACGTGGTATGTCGGCAGATCACGTGCGGGCGGCAACATCGTTAGGTAATCGAGCGCTTCCACCAGTTCGACGAAATGGCAAGTATGGACGATGACAAGGTCCTGCGGACCTAGCTGAAGAGGGTCGAGCGCTCTCTCCAATTCGAAGCCGAAATGCCCCTCCCCATAGGGAAGCAGATTGTGCGCCGCCGCTTCTCCCTCCGTGTAGCTGAACGTCCGCCTCATGTCGTACGGAGCGGAGAAGGACTCGATTTGACACCGCTTGTTCCAAAGTACGAGCACGTCGCAGCCGATCTCTCGAGCGGCGCGCGCAAGCGTATCGGTATAGGTTTGAAAGTGTCCTTCAGCGGAGACCGCGTTCTGGTCAGCGATGACAAACCTGCGCTTCATCTAATCACTTTCCGCCTATGCGAGTGGCCGGCCTCGGCGGCCAAAGTCAGACTCATAACTCTATCATCGACGCGACACGCCTGACGCGCGAGCGCGACAATTTCGTCAGTCTCGGTCATCGGTGGCGATGGCCAACTTGCCACACTTCCAATTTGAAACGCCGCGTTCGGCGTAATAGTCGTAAAGAAGCCTGCGCCCCTCGACGCATGAGCGGCGCTTGAGACTGTCTGACCGGTAATAAATCCTGCTGCGGATCACCTTGTTGCTGCGAGACGAGATTCCGCCGCCGATCCGCGATCCGGTTTCGAGCACGACGACTTCCTGGCGCCGGCGACTGTGTTCAGCGGCGACTGCAAGGCCGATGACGCCCACACCGACAACGAGATGCTGAATTTCAACCTGCTCCACGTCCACCCCGTCCGCGCTTGCTATATTCGGTTTCATAGAGACGCCGGAGCCCATCGATGAGACCATAACGGGGACGCCAGCCAGTTCGCTCCAGGAAGCGCGACGAGTCGAGCACTTTGTAGCTCGCCCCCTTGAACGAGTGCTCGGGCGAAATGATCGGCGCGCGCCAATTCAGCACTTCGAGAATCGCGGCGGCCGTCTCGCCGATCGTGGTTGGCGTGTTCGCGGCGCAGTTCAGAATTTCGTTTTCAAAAGCGGCATCAGCCGCCAGAATGGCTTCGATTTGATCCTCGACATACAGTGCTTCGCGCACCGCGCCTGGATCGCCCCATACTGAAAACGACGTTTTTCCCGCGCGCATTTCGGCGACCGCGCGATGCAACATCGCGCCGATGAAATGGCTGCGATCTTCCTCGACATGGTCGTGCGGGCCATAGAGCGTCGCGAGTATGCAATGCAGATGGCGAAGACCATATTGCTCTGCATAACTCTGCGCGCCGATTGCCAGTACTTGCTTAGCGAGCCCATAGCCTTTCACTGACGGATGCAACCGTCCGCCTTGGTAGGACCGCTCCGGCAGTGGCGTCTGGGACTCTGGATAAGCGCAAGAGCTCCCGGTCGAGATCAATTTCGCTTGAGGCTGATGAAGACGCCAAGCCTCCAGCACGTTGAGGTGCAATCGGGCGTTAATGGCCAGCAATTCGCCCTGAATGCCGAATTGCACGGCGCCAGTCCGCTGTCGTGTCGCGACGTGGAATACGCGCTCGACTTTTGGCGCTTTGGCGAAGAGCCGGTCGACAGTCTGCCAATCGGCAAGATCGCCTTGAGAGCGCCCAATGCGCGCCACCTGGCGGCCGCGCGAAACGAGATATTCCTCGAGATTGCAGCCGAGGAATCCGTCCGCGCCGACGACGAGATCATCCGCCTCCGAGCGCATGCGCATACCATTCGACTGTGGGCGCGAGTCCTTCGGCGAGGCTCGTGAAATTGCTTTTGCCCGTGGCTTCGATCACGGTTTCGTTGGTTGAAACGCGTGCGACGACGCCTTGCACATTTACGTCGCTCGCGATGATGGGGCGCTTGTCGCTGACGAGCTTCAGGATCGTTTCCGCCAGCTCGTAAAGCGTGTGGGTGCGACCCGCGCAGAGATTCATCGCCATCGTCCTCTCGCGCCAGGCGAGAGACGCCTCGAAAACCTCGCAAACGTCGCCTACATAGATGAAGTCGCGCCGCACGGTGGGGGCGCCCTTGATGACGAAGGAATCCGCCGTCGTCAGCGCCCGAAGCACGAAGGCCGGTACCACATGGGCGCGCGCTAGATCAGTGGAATCGTGCGGGCCATAGGGATTGGATAGGCGGAAGGAAACCGTCGAAACGCCATAGCGGTCGCGATGCAGGCCCGCAAGAATCTCGCCCCAGCGCTTGGACCAAGCATAGAAGGATTCGTTGGGGTGAGGCGGAGCATTGAGATCGACGGGATATTTGTCGTCGAGCACAGCGAGCTCCGCGGGATAGACCGCGACGCTCGAAGCCGCACGCACCTCGCGCAGCCCTCGTTCGACGCAAAAGCGGTAGACGGCATTTGCGATCTCGACATTCGCGGTGAGAATGTCGGACTGCGCCATCTCGAAGCGGCTGGCGTCGTAGCGCTGCGCGGCGAGATTGACGAGGATTGTCTCCTTCGGCAGCGACGCAATGTCGGTGAGCCTGTCCATGGCGGCGCATTCCAGTGCGCCGGCAACGGGCGCACCGCTGCGGCTGACTGCGACGATCCGCCCGACCTTCTTGACGAGATGCGCCACGAGATTGCGTCCAACGAAGCCTGTCGCGCCAAAAATGACGACCGCCTCAACCATTGTCGCCCGTCCCTTTCAGATCAGCGGCGGTCAAAACGCGCAATTCCGGCACCGGAACGATAAATGCTCCGCCAGCATCCAGATATGCGCGCTCCTTTTCTATAATTTCGTCGATGAAATTCCAGGCGAGCAACAGATAGGCGTCTGGCCGTTCGACGTTCGCCTCGTCCACAATCGGAATGCGCGCGCCTGGGATCATGAAGCCGAATTTGAGCGGATTTCTCTCCACGGCGAGCTGCAGGAGTTTTGTGTCGATGCCGAAGGAATTGAGTAGCGTTGCGCCCTTTGCCGGCGCCCCATACGCGTAAACGCGCTTTCCCGCAGCGGCGTATTCGCCGAGTACCTTCAATAGGTTGGTCTGCAGGTGGCGTACGCGCTCGGCGAATTTGACATAAGTCGCGAACTCGCCGTAACCGCGCTCCAGCTCATCTTTGCGGAGCGCATCGACGCTTGGCGCAATCGCATGCGCGCCCTTATGGCCGATATGCGCTTCGAGCGACCCGCCATGCACCGGCACTAACTGAATATCGAAGACTTCGAAGTCGTGCATCGCGAAGAGCGCTTCGAGCGACTTCAGCGTATAGTAGCAGAGATGTTCGTGATAAATCTGGTCGAAGGCGGTGTTCTCGATCATCCCGCCGAGATAGATCGCCTGAACGCAAAACACGCCGTCCGGCTTCAACAGCTTCTTGACGCCTTCAACGACACTGTGAAGCTCCTCAAGGTGGAAGAAGACGCCCGCAGCCGTCATCAGGCTGGCCTGACCGTATTCTTTCAGTATGGATTCGGCGGTCTCCTCATTAAAGAAACGAACGACCGTCTCGATGCCGGCCTTCCGCGCCAAAACGGCGACATTCGTCGCGGGTTCCACGCCGACGGTCCGCAGGCCGAAAGGCCGATATTGCTTCAGCCATGTGCCATCGTTCGAACCAATGTCGACCACGAGATCGGACGGACCAAGCCTGTATGTTTCAACGAGCCGCTGCGCGGTCTGGCGGAAATGCTCGACGAGGGTCTTCGTCGTCCCCGACACATAGGGATAGTCGGAGAACATGTTTTCCTTTGGGATTGTATAGTCAATCTGTACCAAGGAGCAATTGTGGCAGAACCCTGTTCGCAATGGGAAATGCGGCTCCCTGCGATCCACAAGAGCCGGCGGAATCAATCTGTTGCAATGCGGCTGGTCGCCGAGATCCAGAAATTCCTCCAGCGTGCGTTCGCCACACACGCGACATTGCATATCAAGTCGTTTTTGCATCGGCTCTCCAAGGTGATTGCGGCCTTCATCGGGTGCATCGTGTCAATTAATGCAGGAGTAAGCCGAGCGGCCCACGCGTCTCGGTACCGACGCAATCCCCGATTTTGCTCCCGGATCGGTTGACTCGCAGGCCGGGGTCACGAATATGGCCTGCCAATCTAGCCCTCCCCGGGTCTGAGGCGTTTCCCGCGATGGATTCAGCGAACCGAAATCTGCTCGGAATCGACATCGTTACAAAAAAGCCCCTCGCCTATGATTTGCCAGACCACTTGCGACCCCGGGGCCGTGCAGGAGACAACTCGACCAATCCACGCTTCCATCGGAAGCTTTATGCGATCTTCCCTTTCTTGCAAAGGCCGCTCCGGGTCCTGGATCTTGGCTGCTCGGACGGCAAGTTTATTCGCAGCTGTCGCAAGGAGGGCTGTCTTTGCGTTGGGCTAGAGGATAGCGATTACTCAAAACGCATACGCAGAGCCAGATGGGCTTATCTCGGCGATCGGTTCACCACTGGCCTGACCTCGCCCTTCGAATTGATGTGCCGTTACGACGGTGACGCTTCGGAACATACCGTGTTTAATATTATCGCGTCTTGCGACGTGCTCGAACTTATCTGTACGGACCAGGGGGAGCGGTGGTTCGGCTCCCGCCTTTACCCCGCTATAAAGGACCTTCTCGAGCGAGTCTGACGCTCGAAGGTAGATTATCAAACTTGCGAGGACCAATGGAGCGCGTTCTCATCACCGGCGGCGGCGGCTATATCGGAGGCATTTTAGTCCCGCTTCTTCTCGACTCGGGCTACGAGGTCACGGTCGTCGACACGTTCGCGCACGGCGTCAACACGCTCGCGGCCTGCTGCGCCAACCCCGCCTTCGACGCCTATCGCATCGACGCGCGTGAGGAAGCTAAGCTCCGCCCACTCGTCCAGAAGGCGGAGTGGATCATCCCCCTCGCCGCCCTCGTCGGCGCCCCACTCTGCGACCGCGATCCACTCGGCGCCACCTCGATCAACCGCGACGCGGTGAAGATGCTTCTTTCGCTGCTTTCGCCGCAACAGCGGGTGCTTTTCCCCGTGACAAACAGCGGCTACGGCATCGGTGAGTCCGGCAAATATTGCGACGAGAATAGCCCTCTGCGGCCAATCTCCGTCTATGGCCGTACGAAAGTCGAGGCCGAGGCCGCCGTTATGGAGCGCGGCAACGCGATCGCCTTTCGTCTTGCCACCGTTTTCGGCATGGCGCCACGCATGCGCATCGACCTCCTCGTCAACGATTTCACCTATCGCGCCATGCGCGACCGCGCTGTCGTGATCTTCGAAGGCCACTTCAAACGCAATTTCATCCACATTCGCGACGTCGCGAATGGCTTCCTCTTCGGGATGAAAAACTTCGACCGGATGAAAAACGAGGTTTACAACATGGGCCTCTCGGACGCCAATCTCTCCAAACTCGAACTCGCCGCGGCCATTAAGAAGGAGGTGCCCAGCTTCACCTACCTTGAGGCGCAGATTGGGGACGACCCCGACAAACGGGATTATGTCGTCTCCAACGCCAAGCTCGAGGCGACGGGCTGGGTCCCGAAGCATAGTCTGGACGCTGGCATCCGGGAGCTCGTCAAGGGCTACCGCACGCTTCGCAACGAAATTTGGGCGAACGCGTAAAAAAGGGCGTACGGAGAGGACGCAAGAGATGGACGCGCGCCTGACCGAGTCCGACGTCGCCGGCGCCCGCGTGCGAGAGACCGCTGCGCGCGCCAGAGACTGGTTGTTCTCCGACTCGCTTCCGCTTTGGGCTGCGGTCGGCCACGACAACTGCCATGGGGGCTTTTTCGAACAAATCGATCTCGCAACCGGCGCCCCTCTCCCGCTTCCCAAGAGATGTCGCGTTCAGGCACGCCAGAGTTACGCCTTCGTCGAGGCGGGTCGCCTCGGCTGGAGCGGGCCATGGCGCGAGCGCGCGGAGAGCGGCCTCTCCTTCATGATGCGCCATCACTTGCGCCCCGACGGGCTCATGCGCTTTAAGACGGCCTTGGACGGCACGGCCTTCGACGACAGCGTGGACAATTACGATCAAGCCTTCGCCATGTTCGCGCTCGCGCACGCCCATGCAATGGGCGCGCGCACGAATCGGACGGCGCTCGATCTCCTTGCCGCGCTGAAGCGCGAGAGAGGCCATCCGCTGGGCGGCTTTCGGGAGGGAAAAGCGGGGCGCGCGCCGCTCCTATCGAATCCTCATATGCATTTCCTGGAGGCGGCGCTGGCCTGGCTCGACGCGGCGCCGGCATCGCAATGGCACGATCTTGCCGATGAGATCGCGCGCGCCTGCTTTGCCTATTTCATCGATCCCCAAAGCGGCGCGCTGCGCGAATACTTCGAAGCGGACTGGACCGCGCGCGCCGGAGAGGACGGCCGGATCGTTGAGCCAGGTCATCAGTTCGAATGGGCGTGGCTGCTCGCTCGTTGGCGCGCGCACGGCGGCGATGTGGATATTTCCGTCATTCGCCGCCTCTACGATTTCGCCGACCAGTATGGGATCGATCGCTCAACGAGCCTCGCCGTCTCCGAGTTATCGATAGATGGGGCCGTGAAGAATCGGGGCGCACGCCTATGGCCTCAAGCCGAGCGCATGAAAGCTGCTCTGATGCTCGCGCAATTTTATCCCCAGGAACGGTCGCGCTTCGAGGAAGATGCGATAGATTCCTGGCGAGGGCTCGAGATTTTTATTTACCCCCAAAATCCGGGCCTGTTCAGAGACAAGCGTAATTCCGACGGAACCTTCATTACTGAAGGCGCCTTGGCGAGTTCGCTCTATCATGTCATAGCCGCGCTTTCGGAGCTGATAGCTTATGCCGCGGGTGGCGCAAGATGAGCGAAAGCCCCCGTCCCATGCCCGCGCCGCGCGTTCGCCAAGCTGTCATTCTCGTCGGCGGCAAGGGAACGCGACTGGGAGATCTAACGCGCGCGACGCCAAAGCCGCTCATGCCGATCGAGGAGGACCGGGTCTTCCTCGACCTCCTCCTCGACAATCTGGTGCGGCAGGGATTCGATCGCATCCTGCTTCTTGCGGGATATTTAGGCGATCAAATCCAGGCGCGATTTGACGGCCGCAACATCCGCGATGCGACCGTCACGGTGGCGATTGAGTCGGAACCCCAAGGAACGGCGGGCGCATTGAGGTGGTCGCGCGACCGGCTGGAGGAATGTTTCTTGCTCCTCAACGGAGACACTTATTTCGACATGGGCTATCGTGCGCTCGAGAAGGCGCTGAACGATGCGCCCGACGCGCTCGCAGCGGTCGCCCTTCGCGAGGTTCGCAATGCGGAGCGTTACGGCTCGGTGGATCTCGAGGACCGACGCATCACTCGCTTCCGCGAGAAAGTCGACTCTGAGACGCCCATTCCCGGTCTAATCAACGGTGGCGTCTATCTCATGCGACGGGACGTCATCGATCGACTTCCGGATGGACCCTCTTCGCTCGAGGCCGACCTTTTCCCGAGCCTCGCGGCGCGGGGGTTGCTGTTGGGCGTGCCGCGCCGCGGCTATTTCATCGATATTGGCTTGCCCGACACATTATCGCAGGCGCGCGCCGAACTACCCGCGATCCAGCGGCGCCCGGCGCTCTTCCTCGACCGCGACGGCGTCGTCAACATTGATCACGGCTATGTCCACAAATGGAGTGAGCTAGATTTGGCCCCCGGGCTTGCGGAAACAATCGCTGCATTCAATGACGCTGGATGGTTTGTCTTCGTCGTCACCAATCAAGCCGGAGTAGCGCATGGATATTATCAAGAGTCGGACGTTCAACTGCTGCATGAGCAAATTCTCGACTGGTTGGCAAGCAGAGGCGCTCACATAGACGACTTCTATTATTGTCCTTACCACCCGAAAGCGGCGATCGAAGCCTATCGCGCCAATCATCCCGATCGCAAACCGCGCGAAGGTATGTTATTGCGCGCCTTCGCCGAATGGCCCATCGTTAGGGAACGATCGCTTCTCATCGGTGACCGATGGACAGATTTGGCCGCAGCGAACGCGGCGGGAATCAATGGACATCTATTCGGCGGCGGTCATCTCGACGCCTTCATTGTCGCCCAGGGTTTATGGCCCGAGCGACTGCAAGAGGCGGTCTTGCAGCAAGTATAGAAAATAGAGACCATTCATGCTCTGGATGACGAGAACGCCTCTGCGCGTCAGCCTTTTCGGCGGCGGCACTGATTATCCCGAATATTTCCACCGCCATCCTGGCGCGGTGATCGGCTTTGCGATCAATCAATATATCCACATCGCAACGCTGAAACTGAATCCGTTTCTCGGCTATAACTATCGGCTCGCTTACTCGAAATTGGAAAACTGCGAGCGCGTCGACCAAATTCAGCATCCAGTTGTTCGCGAGGTATTACGCTGGCTGGAAGTAAAAGAACATCTCGACATTAGCGTGATGTCAGATCTACCTGCCTCTGGAAGCGGACTTGGCTCTTCGTCTGCATTTACAGTGGGATTTCTCCGACTTGCATATTCGATTCTAAATCGGCCTGTGACCAAGATCGAATTAGCACGTTCTGCGATTTACGTTGAACGGAATCTCCTGAAGGAGAACGTCGGCGTTCAGGACCAACTTCACACCGCATTCGGCGGAGTCAACAAGTTCGAGTTTGACGGAGATCGCATTCGCGTAACGCCATTGCAGCTATCTGGTGAGATGCTCTCCACCCTCCGAGAAAGCATGGTCCTTGTGCATACAGGGATTGGCCGGCGCGCGACCGAAACTGCGGCGATGCAGGTCGAAGAGATCAAGCATAAGAGCATAGATTCTAATCTCGACGAAATGTTGCAGCTCGTTAATGAGTGTGTAGGCATACTGGAGTCCCAGCACGGCAATTTCCTAGTTGAAATAGGCCGCATGTTGAATCAATCGTGGCAAATCAAACGCAGCCTTTCGAAAGCGATTACGACTGAGTCCATCGATCGAATATTCGAGATAATCATCGCCTCGGGAGCATATGGAGCCAAGCTTTGCGGCGCTGGAGGCGGCGGCTTTTTCCTCGCCCTCATCTCTCCAGATCGCCGCCAGCAACTCCAGACGGCAGTCGCACCTCTTTCAGTTGTTCCGATAGACATCGACGTAGACGGAACTAGTCTCATCTATCCCGCGCAGGCAACGACCTCCTTAAGGTCCGAGCTTAGAACCAATAGCTGAAGAGGGCGGTCTCGGCGCACCCTTAAACGCAGATATGATGCTCACAAGTCGAGATATTAGATTCGCCGTAGCGCCGATGATGGACTGGACGGATCGGCACTGCCGATACTTCCATCGTCTTTTATCGCGCCGCGCCCGCCTTTACACGGAGATGCTGACAACGGGCGCCGTGATCCACGGCGATCGGGCGCGGCTGATGACGTTCGATCCGTTCGAGCGGCCTGTCGCAATGCAGCTCGGCGGCGCCGAGCCCGCAGCGCTGGCGAAGGCGGCGGCCATCGTCGAGAAATTTGGCTACGCGGAGGTCAATCTCAACGTCGGCTGCCCGTCAGATCGCGTGCAGGATGGCGCGTTCGGCGCTTGTCTGATGCGCGAGCCGGCGCTCGTCGGCGACTGCGTCAAGGCGATGAAGGACGCCGTCACCATTCCGGTTACAGTGAAATGCCGCATCGGCGTCGACGACCAGGAGCCGGAACAGGCCCTGTTCGCGCTTGCTGAGGCCAGCGTCGCAAACGGCGCCGACGCGCTGTTCGTGCATGCGCGAAAAGCCTGGCTCAGGGGTCTCTCGCCGAAGGAAAACCGGCATGTGCCGCCCTTGGACTATGCGCTCGTGCATCGTCTCAAGCGGGCGCTGCCGGCCGTTCCGATTGCGATCAACGGCGGACTGACTCACATGGCGGAGATGCAGGAGCAGCTCAAATTCGTCGACGGCGTGATGATCGGGCGCGCCGCCTATCACGATCCGGCGTTGCTGCTTGAGGTCGATCCGCAATTGTTCGGCGAGCCCGCGCCTATGGCGAACCTCTTCGAGGCCGTGGACGCCTTTCTTCCCTATGTCGAGCGACAGTTAGCGAAGGGCGAGCGGCTCGCCGCCATGACGCGGCATCTTCTCGGACTTTTCGCTGGAATGCCGGGCGCGCGGTCGTTCCGTCGCCGACTGGCGCTCGAGGCCGTCAAACCCGGCGCCGGAGTCGAAACGCTGCTGGGGGCCGTCGATGAAGTGCGCGCCGCGATGTTGCGCTTCGCTGAAGCGGGGAAACTCGTCGAACCGGCTGAAACCGGTTGATGGATCACACGGCCGACAGCGCAGCCAGGATGGCGATCTCCGCAGACTGCTGCGCGGCGCCGAGCACGTCCCCCGTATAGCCGCCGATCTGTCTTTTCGCGAGGTTCGCGACAACAGCCGCCGCGATGAAGGCGGCGATGATCGCGGCAATAATCTGACTTGCGCCGGCGCCTGCGAGCCATGGCGCAAGACCGAAGGCGGCGGCGACGAACCAGGCACACGTCCAAATCTCGCGCGAGGGCGACACGACTGTCGCGCCTAATCCATCGGCGCGCGCTGGCGGAAGCCACATCATCGGCGTCAAACCGGCGACGCGCGACAAGGCTCCGGCAAAGACGAGCGCGCAAGCGGCAAGCAAGACGCTTCGCTCAAAGATCGACGCGATCGCAGCGACGCGCAGCAGAACCGAGAAGCACAACGCCAATGCGCCATAAGTTCCGGTGCGGCTATCGCGCATGATCGTGAGTTTCAATTCTCGCGTCGCGCCGCCGCAAAAACCATCGGCGACATCCGCGAGCCCGTCCTCGTGCAGCGCGCCTGTAACGAGCACGAGGACCGCTACGGCGATGAGCGCACAGACCAGCGGCGGAAGATGACAGATACGCGCGACGATCAAGCCCGCAGCGCCTGTGGCGCCGATCAAAGCGCCGGCGATCGGCAGCGCCGGCGCCATGCGCGCGAAATCAAGCGGCGCATGCGCGCCGTCGCCAACCGGAAGGCGCGAGTAGAACCGCAAGAAGCTCAGGACGTCGGCGAGAAGCGAACGCTGCATCGGTCCCATTTTCGGCGCTCTGTCCGATTTGTTGATATCCGCAGCTCTAAATCGTCTGATTGTAGGCGCCGACCTCAGGATTCTCGCGCAGCACGGCGTCGATCGCCGTAAACATCTCTTTCATGCGCGACTGCGACACGGGGCTTTCCACGACGACGACAAGCTCCGGTTTGTTTGACGATGCGCGCACGAGGCCCCAAGTGCCGTCGGCGACCGTTACGCGCACGCCGTTGATGGTGACGACGTCGCGGATCGGCTGGCCGATGATCGCTTCGCCGCGCGCGCGCATCGCCTCGATGCGCGCCGTCACTTTTTCGATGACGCCATATTTCTTTTCGTCGTCGCAATGCGGCGACATCGTCGGCGAACCCCAGGTCTTCGGCAGCTCGGCATAGAGTTCGGCCATCGACTTCGTCGGATTGCGGTCGAGCATTTCGAGGACATGCACGGCGGTGAGCAGCCCGTCGTCATAGCCGCGTCCGATCGGCTCGTTGAAGAAGAAATGCCCCGATTTTTCGAAGCCGGCGAGCGCCTTGCGCTCGCTGACGCGGCGCTTGATATAGGAATGTCCGGTCTTCCAATATTCGGTGACCACGCCACGCGCGACGAGCTCGGGGTCCGTCGCAAAAAGGCCGGTCGACTTCACGTCGACGACGAATGACGCGTTCGGGTGGACCTTGGAGAGATCGCGCGCAAGCATGACGCCGATCTTGTCGGCGAAGATCTCCTCGCCATTATTGTCGACGACGCCGCAGCGATCCCCGTCGCCGTCGAAGCCGAGGCCGACGCAGGCGCCGGTCTCGCGCACCTTGTCGGCGATGGCGTGCAGCATGTCCAAATCTTCAGGGTTAGGATTGTATCGCGGGAATGTGTAGTCCGGCGTCACGTCGAGCGGGATCACTTCGCAGCCGAGGCGCTCCAGCATTTGCGGCGCGAACGCGCCGGCGGTGCCATTGCCGCAGGCGGCGACGACTTTCATCTTGCGGGTGAACGGCGGCCGGCGTGTGAGATCGTCGATGTAGCGCGCGCCGAAATTTTCAATGTAGCGGTAGGAGCCGCCTTCGGCTTCGTGAAATTCGCCGGCGAGAACGATTTCCTTCAGACGATTCATTTCCTCCGGCCCGAAGGTCACAGGCCGACGCGCGCCCATCTTCACGCCCGTCCAGCCGTTGTCGTTATGCGAAGCCGTCACCATCGCCACGGCGGCGACATCGAGATCGAACTGGGCGAAATAGGCCATCGGCGACAAGGCAAGGCCGATGTCGCGCACGCGCACGCCGGCAGCCATGAGGCCGCTCACCAGCGCCAATTTGATCGATGAAGAATAGCTGCGATAATCGTGGCCGACGACGATTTCAGGCGCGACTCCCATTTCTCGCAGCAGCGCGCCAAGGCCTATGCCCAGCGCCTGCACGCCCATCAGATTAAGCTCGGCGCCAAACAGCCAGCGCGCATCATATTCCCGAAAGCCGGTCGATTTGATCAGCGGCGCCTCTTCATATTGGAAAGTGTTGGGGCGCAAATTCGGAACGGGCTTGGGAAACATCAACGGTCCTTCGCTTGGGCGAGCGTCGCCTTGGCCGCCTTGGCATAGGCGAAAATCCGCGCCACGCCAAATCTGGGCTTGGGAGATGTTTCAATTTTTGCTTGCAGAGCGAGGAACGCGCTCGTAGGGTTTTGGTTTGCTGCGGCTATTTGATTTTTTCTTTTCGAGGTTTTGATATGGCCAAAAAAATCATTTTGCTCGCCGACGGCACGGGTAACGGACTCCTCGTCCAGGTCTCGAATATATGCCGCATTTCCAAGGCGCTCGATCTCTCCCGCGACAATCAGGTCGTTTATTACATTCCGGGCGTCGGCACGCAGGGCTTTAAGCCGCTGGCGATGCTTGACGGCGCCACTGGTCTCGGCGTCCCCTCGAACGTGCGCAAGCTCTATCGTTTCCTGTCATGGAATTGGGAGCCCGGCGAGCCGAGCCCAGCAATCTACATGTTCGGCTTCAGCCGCGGCGCATTCACCGTTCGAACGCTCATAGATTTAATTGCAAAAGAAGGTCTGCTACCGACCTATGTGAACGGGCGACGCGTCTCCCACCGCGAGATGGTCCGCAACTCTAAAGCTGCATGGCGCGCGTACTGCGCCAAGGATCCCTCGCGCGACACGAATATTTGGGTGAAACTTGGCGCACGGCGCGTGCGAGATGCTGTGTTGTGGGTGTGGCGAAAACTCGCCGGCCAGCCAAGCTATGACGAGATTCGCGCCGCCGCTACCCCTGAGCGAGCTCCAGGGGAAATCAACATCGACTTTCTAGGGCTGTTTGATACCGTGGAAGCGTATGGCGTGCCCGTCGAAGAGATGCGCGAAGGGGTGCATCGTCTGGTCTGGCCGATCAATTTCGGCGGCGATCATTCCATTTGGCAGAATGTAAAATGCGTTCGTCAGGCTTTAAGTCTCGATGATGAACGCCGCACCTTCCATCCGATCCGCGTATCTCTACTTGAGAAGGACCTGAAGGACGATCCGAAGTCCAAACGCGTCAAGGAAGTCTGGTTCGCAGGCGTTCACTCCGACGTTGGCGGCGGCTATCCCGACGATGCGACTGCACATGTTCCGCTCCTCTGGATGCTTGGAGAGGCCGCGAAGTCGGCAGCCGCGGACTCTACGCGAGAGCTCGTTTTTCAAGACGGGGCCCTGAGTGAGTTCCGAAAAATCGCAACGCCTTTCGGACCCTTACATGACTCGCGCTCCGGCCTGGCGATACTTTATCGTTACGACCCGCGCGCCGTTACCAAAAAAGACGCGGCGGGCAATGCTTATTTCCAGCCCACCATTCATCACTCGGTCGTTGAACGACTCGTCAAAGGGCACGAGGAATATGCGCCGATCGCGCTTGGCGCCGCAAAAGTCGAAGAAGACGAGGCGGAAGTGGCGATGCCCGATGGGTCCGTAGCGAAGCCGCAGACTGGCCCAGGGTATAAGCCCGTCACGCCTGCCGACGAAGCGACTGTGCCGACATTCCTGCGCGCAGGACTCTGTGAGAGAATGCAGCGAGCGGCAGCGGCGTTAAATCGGCTTGACGATCCCAAACATGCGGAAATGGAGATCGCACGCGATTTCGTCTGGCTGAAGCGAATTCTCTATTTCTTTTTTTTCGGCTTATTCGTCGTCGTTCTCCTGCTGCCCCTCACCGCTGACGTCATCGATTGGAAGGGCGACTCGGCGCCAGCCCGTACGCTGGCTCCTGAAGAGAACCTTATGCCCTGGCTTCAGTCCAACCTCAAGGCGCTAGCGAACATGCTCCAAGGATTGGGTGACGCAATTCTATCCCTTACCCCCGCCTGGCTCAGTGCGCATGTGCAAGCCGCGATGCAGCATCCGCTGTTCGTTATCGTGCTTATTGTCGTCTTTTTCGTTCTGAGCGCGCTAAACGATATATATCAGGACGCCATTCAGTATCACGCCCGACGCGCATGGAACGTCCAGGGCGAAGAAAACAGGAAGGTTGCCGGCGTGGCGCCTGGGCCGCTTTCGCGCTTGGTCCGCTGGCTTCGCAACAGCCCTGCCCGGCGCGAATTGATCACGATTGCGCGACCGGTTCTGCCGGTCGTTTACGCCCTTGCCTTCCTCGTCGCTCCCGTCCTCATTCTCGCGAATCGCGCTGGATTCAATTTCCTCGTCGGGAAGGGCTCGGTCTGCACCTCCAAAGGGGCGAAATGGCTCGGCCCGCAGGCTAGCTCAGGCGAGTTTCACACCAGTGATCCGTGCTGGGCGAGCGGCTGGATGCTTGAGCGCGGCGCCGCCTACAGACTGACGATAAATATCGATCCCAAGAAGGGCGCCGCGCCCTGGCTTGATCGATTGTTCCTGACAGATCCCTACGGCTTCGATAGTCCTGGCCTGGTTCTTTCGGCCGCTACCGTTCTGCGGCGCTGGCCCTCCGTGGCCTGGTTCCATCCGATTGCGCGCATTGGCGGGAGCGGCGAGGTCGAATGGCCCCTCGTTCCAGTCGATGGCGGCGGCGCGTTGCAATCTCGCGGCCGGCGCTGCACCCGCCTGCCGATCCGTTATGATCAAACCCCAGAGCACGCGGAATTTTGCAGGTCGAGGCCGACAGCTACTTCTTGCGATGCTGGGATGGGGATGTCGGTCAGCCATCCGTTGCCGCCTGGTGAACTCGACGCGGCGAAACGCGCCTGGAGTCGTGACACTTTCGAGCTCGATGGGCGCAGTTGCAGCTCTCCGTTTCCGCGCACGACCTTCGTGTCCGAATTCATCGCGCGCGATGCGGGGGAGTTGTTCCTCTTCGTCAACGACGCCGTGCATATCGCCTGGCCGGCGCGCGCACAGATTTTCTATCAAAACAACACTGGCGCGGCGACCGTCACAATTGAACGGCTCCCGCGTATGGAAGCGCCTGCGACGACCGCGAGCAGCGCGCGTTGATCCACAGGCGCACCTGACTCAAGTCGGGCTGCGCCTCGTCGCGCTGGTTACGAGCCCCGTGGCTTGGCGCGGGTCGTCGGCTGGGCGGCCGCCGGATCGTCGGGCCAGAGATGGCGCGGGTAGCGCCCTCTCATCTCCTTCTTCACCTCGTTCCAGGAGCCTTTCCAAAAGCTCGGGAGATCGCGAGTCGTCTGGATCGGCCGATGCGCCGGCGAAAGCAGTTCCA
>Ga0233425_10004247_pt1 | contig 24396 bp, 23 predicted proteins | sample Watercolumn_Towu_2_FD_181712 | JGI IMG/M metagenome (GOLD analysis project Ga0233425, IMG submission 181712) | Freshwater microbial communities from Lake Towuti, South Sulawesi, Indonesia - Watercolumn_Towuti2014_140_MG | ecosystem: Environmental > Aquatic > Freshwater > Lake | place... | reverse complement strand
CTGCGCACGCGCGCGGTGCGCGGCGGCGCCGTCTACCGCGTTACCGGCCAGAAGATTTGGACCACGCTCGGCCACTTCGCGAACATGATGTTTTGTCTCGCGCGCACCGATCCCGAAGCGAAGCCGCAGGAGGGAATCTCCTTCCTGCTCCTGGACATGACCAAGCCGGGCGTGTCGGTGAAGCCGATCGTCACCTTCGACGGCTGTCACTCGGTCAATTCGGTCTTCCTCGATCAGGTCGAAGTGCCGGTCGAAAACCTGGTCGGGCGCGAGGGCCAAGGCTGGACCATCGCCAAATATCTTCTCGGTCATGAACGCACCAAGACCGCGAATATCGGCCCGGCCAAGCGTCGCCTCGCGCTGCTCAAGGAGATCGTCGCCAAGGAAGGCCTGGAAAGCGACGCCGCCTTCGCCGAGAAGATCGCGGCCGTCGAGGCCGAGCTCCGAGGGCACGAACTGACCGCGCTCCGCGTGCTGGCCGATCAGGCCAAGGGCAAGCCGCCGGGCGCCGAGGCCAGCCTACTCAAGCTCCGCGGCACCGAAATCATGCAGAAATTGACCTTGCTCGCGGTCGAGGCCCTCGGCCCGCTCGCGGCACCCTACGAATTCGCCGTGCCCGGCTCGAACGAGGCGCCGGTCGTTCCCGAACACGGCATCGGCGTCATGGAAAACATGCTCGGCTTTCGCGCGGCGACGATCTACGGCGGCAGCAACGAAATCCAGCGCAACATCATCGCCAAGATGGTGCTAGGCCTTTGAGGCCGGCTTGGTCGTGACCGCGCCTTCGGCTTCGAGCGCGGCGATCTCCGCCGTGCCGTAGCCCAAGTCGCCCAAGACCTTGCGGCTGTCGGCGCCGACCTCGGGCAGCGCGAAACACGGCCGCGCCGGTTCGTCGGCGAACTTGATCGGCGGGCCGACATGGCGATGGCCGCTTTCGTCGCGGAGCACCATGCCCCGTTCCGTCGCAAGCGGGTGCTCTATCGCTTCCATCATGTCGAGCACGGGGGCGAAGCAGACGTCCTTGTCCGCGAACCATGCCGTCCATTCGTCGCGCGTCCGAGCGAGGAAGACGTCGGACAGGAAGGCGCGGAGCGGCGCCTGATCCGGACCGAAAGGCTTCTTGGCGAGCGCGATCAGGTCCGGCCGGCCGAGCGCGTTCAGCAGATTCTCGGCGAATTTGAGCTCGCTGCCGCCGAGCGTGACGAACTTGCCGTCCTTGGTCTTGTAGGGCCGGTAGAAAGCCGCGCCGCCGAAGATCCGCATGCGACCCGGGACCGGCGCCTCGCCGCGACCGAAGACCTCCTCAAGGCCGAGCGTCGACCAGGCGAAAATCGAATCGTACATCGCGATGTCGATGCTATCGCCTTGCCCGGTCGTCGCCCGGCGAAAAAGCGCCATCAAAATCGCCGAAAGGGCGGTCATGGCCGACGTGACGTCCGCCGAGGGCGTTCCGGGATTGACCGGCGCGCCGTCGCCGCCGAGGCCGAGCGACAAGTGCCCGGCCAGCGCCTGGACGGAAAGATCGTGCGCCGGTCGCTCGCGCCAGGAGCCCTGCTGTCCGAAGGCCGAAATCGAGCAATAGACGAGGCCGGGTGCCTGCGCGCGCAGCGCGCGCGCGCCGATCCCCAGCCGGTCGGCGACGCCCGGGCGAAAGCTCTCAAGCACGACATCGGCGCGCGCGCAGAGACGCAATAGCACCTCGCGCGCCGCCGGTTTCTTGAGGTCGAGCGCGACGCTTTTCTTGCCGCGCTGGGTATTGCGGAAATAGACCGACGCGCCGTCGACCGTCGGGCCGATCCGGCGCGAGGGTTCCGGCGCGCTCGGGTTCTCGATCTTGATCACCTCGGCGCCGTGGTCCGCCATCATCATGGCGATCAGGGGACCGGGCAGGAATTGCGACAGATCGACGACGCGAAGACCTTGAAGCTTCATGGCCCGACGCTAGCACGCTCTTGGCGCGGGTGCGATTGAAGGCGTAACATTGGGCTATGCCGCATTTGATCATGCTTTTCGCCTTCCTGCTGATCGGCGCCGTGGTGAGTTGTGTTCTGTTGTGACCGCGCTTGGGCGCGCGCGGGCGTCGCGCTCCTGATCGCGCTCCTTGCCGCCTGTCAGCCGGTACCGCAGCCCAACCGTCCGGACAGCAAGAGCCGCGAGTTCGGCGGCCTGCTCGATCTCGGCCCTCGCGCCGGCTTGACGGTCGCCCCGGTCGGCGGCTTGCAGGGCGATCTCGGCGCAAGATTCGCCGAGGCGCTTGCCGTGTCGCTTCAAGGTCTCGACGTCGCGGCGTCCGCGCGCAAGAGCCATCGGGCGAGCTATCTGCTGACCGGCCAGGTGCGCGCCTTGCCGCCCGAGCGGGGCTTGCGACAAATCGCCTTCGATTGGCGCATTGTCGATCCGCGCGGTCTCGAAGTCGCAAAGATCGACCAGATCGAGATCCTGCAGGAGGGCCAATGGCCGCCGAGCGACGGAGCGCGGCTGCGGGCGCTCGCGGCCGCCTCGGCCGAGAGGGTCGGGCGCATCGTCGGGCTCGACCCGGAAATTCCCGCGCCGACCACCGGCGGGGCGATCGCCATCGAGGCCGTCACCGGCGCGCCCGGCGACGGCAACCGAGCGCTCGCCGCGGCCATGCGGCGCGCGCTGCGCGGCCAGGGCGCGCGCATCGCCGAAACCGGCGCCGATGCCGCCTTCACCCTGCGCGGCGTGGTCCGGGTCGGCGATTTCGGCCGCGACCGACAGAAAGTCGAGATCGACTGGATGGTCTATCGCCTGGACGGCGAGGAAATCGGCACGTCGTCTCAGGCCAACCTGATCCCGCTCGGCGCGCTCGACGCCCGCTGGGGCTCGGTCGCCGAAGCTGCGGCAGAGGCCGGCGCCGAGGGCGTCCTGCAAATCGTCAAGGCCGCGACGCCAAGGAGTTAACCCACTGTAATCAATGGACGATTAGTCTTTTGGCACAGTCGGGATCGATTCGGCGACCGACCGGCGCCGATGATCCGACGGGCGCTTTACTCCCCCCACCCTCCATGATAGGAGTCCGCGCCCTTCGCGCCGCGCGGCGCGCGGGCTTTTCGTTTTTGGCCTGCCCTCCGAGGTCTCCCATGAAGATCGTCGCCGGCAATTCCAATCGGCCTCTGGCCGAAGCCGTCGCCGCATCGCTCGACATGCCGCTCGCCAAGGCGTCAATCCGACGCTTCGGCGACATGGAGGTGTTCGTCGAGATCCTGGAGAACGTCCGTGGCGAAGACGTCTTCGTCATGCAATCGACGTCGTATCCGGCTAACGACAACCTGATGGAAATCCTGATCACCATCGATGCGCTGCGCCGTTCGTCGGCCAGGCGCATCACCGCGGTGATCCCCTATTTCGGCTATGCCCGGCAGGACCGCAAACCCGGCCCCCGGACGCCGATTTCGGCCAAGTTGGTGGCCAATCTGATCGACAAGGCGGGCGCCGATCGCGTGCTGACCCTCGATCTTCATGCCGGCCAGATTCAGGGCTTTTTCGACATTCCGACCGACAATCTCTATGCCCAGCCGGTCTTCCTCAAGGACATCCACGCCAAGAACCCGGGCGGCACGAGCGACATGATGGTCGTTTCGCCCGACGTCGGCGGCGTGGTCCGCGCCCGCGCCCTCGCCAAGCGCCTTGACGCCGATCTCGCGATCGTGGATAAGCGCCGCGAAAGAGCCGGCGTTTCCGAGGTCATGAACATCATCGGCGACGTGTCCGGCCGTCGTTGCATCCTGGTCGACGACATCGTGGATTCGGCGGGCACCCTCTGCAACGCGGCGGAGGCGCTTCGCAAGAACGGCGCGAAGTCGGTTTCGGCCTATGTGACGCACGGCGTGCTCTCCGGCGATGCGGTCGCGCGCGTCGGCGGATCGAAGCTCGAGGAACTGGTGACCACCGACAGCATCGCCGCGACCGATGCCGTCAAGACCGCGCGCAACATTAGGCGGGTATCGATCGCGCCGCTCCTGTCCGAAGCGATGAATCGGATCAGCGAAGAGCGGTCGGTGTCCAGCCTGTTCGACGATTGAGATCGAGGAGCACGACCATGGCCAAGACCACCACCATCGCCGCCGAGCCCCGCGAGGGCCTGGGCCGCGGCAACGCCCGCGCGACGCGCCTCAAGGGCCGCGTGCCGGCCGTGCTCTACGGCGACAAGAAGGACGTCAAGTCCTTGACCGTCGATCGCGAGCAGATCAACCGCGAATACCGTCGCGGCGGCTTCACCTCGAAGGTGCTCGAGCTCAAGATCGGCGCGGCGACGGAAAAGGTCATTTGCCGCGAGGTCCAGCTCCATCCGGTCACCGACCGTCCGGTCCACATCGACTTCATGCGCCTCGGCAAGACGGTTCGCCTCTACGTTCCGGTCCAGCTCGTCGGTCAGGCCGACAGCCCCGGCATCAAGCGCGGCGGCATCGTCAACGTCGTCCGCCACGAGATCGAACTGGTCTGCCCGTCGGATGCGATCCCCGAGAAGATCGTGGTCGATCTGAGCGCACTCGACATCAACGACTCGATCCACATCAGCGCCGTCAAGCTGCCGGCCGGCGTCCGTCCGACCATCCGTCGCGATTTCACCATCGCCTCGGTCGTCGCGCCCGCCGCCGAAGAGAAGGTCGAGGTCGCGGTCGCCGCGACCGCCGAAGGCGCGGTTCCGGCCGATGGCGCGGCACCCGCGGAAGGCGCCGCGGCGCCTGCCGCCGGCGCGGCCCCGGCCGCCGGCGCGGGTCCGGCCGCTGGCGCGGCCAAGGGCGCGGCGCCTGCCGCCGGCGCGGCCAAGGGCGCGGCGCCTGTCGCCGGCGCGGCCAAGGGCGCGGCGCCTGCCGCCGACAAGAAGGCGCCCGCCGGCAAGAAGTAGCGCGAACCGTCGTCGGGATTCCGACCGCCGGACATGCTGCTCCTCGTCGGCCTCGGCAATCCGGGGCCGGACTATGCCGGCCATCGGCACAACATCGGCTTCGTCGCGCTCGATGCGATTTGCGCGCGCCATCGCTTCGCGCCCGAGCGCAAGAAGTTCCGCGGCCTGATCGCCGAGGGCGAGATCGACGGCGTCAAGGTGCTCGCGCTCAAGCCCCAGACCTACATGAACGAATCCGGGCAAAGCGTCGGCGAGGCGATGCGCTTTCACAAGATCGCGCCGGCCGACGTTCTCGTCATCCATGACGAAATCGCCCTCGCGGTCGGCAAGCTCCGCGTCAAGACCGGCGGCGGCAATGCCGGGCACAATGGCTTGCGCTCGATCGATGCGCATATCGGCCCGAGCTACCGGCGCTTGCGCGTCGGCGTCGGCCATCCCGGCGATGCCGATCAGGTCAAGAATTTCGTGTTGCAGGATTTCGCCAAGGCCGAGCGGCCCTATTTCGAAAAGCTGGTCGAGGCCATCGCCGAGGCGGCGCCGCTCCTGGCATCGGGCGCCGACGCGGCCTTCATGAGCAAGGTGCAGCACGCGGTCAATCCGCCGCCGCCCAAGCCGCCCCGCAAGGCCGCCTCGGGCGGCGAACCGAGGAGTTGAGATGGGTTTCAATTGCGGCATCGTCGGCCTGCCCAATGTCGGCAAGTCGACGCTTTTCAACGCGCTGACCGCCACGCAGGCCGCCGAGGCGGCCAATTATCCCTTTTGCACCATCGAACCCAATATCGGTCGGGTCGGCGTCGCCGATCCCCGGCTCGACGAACTCGCCCGCATCGGCAAATCGGCCAAGATCGTGCCGACTCAGCTCGAATTCGTCGACATCGCCGGCTTGGTGCGGGGTGCCTCGAAGGGCGAAGGCCTGGGCAATCAGTTCTTGGGCCATATCCGCGCGGTCGACGCGATCGTCCAGGTGCTTCGCTGTTTTGAAGATCCGGACGTGACCCATGTCGACGGTCGGATCGATCCGATCGCCGATGCCGCCACGATCGCGACCGAGCTGATGCTCGCCGATCTCGAGGCGCTCGAAAAGAAGGCCGCCAATCTCGCCAAGAAGGCGAAGGGCGGCGAGAAGGAAGCGAAGATCGAGCATGGCATCGTCGAGAAGGCGCTCGCGCTGTTGCGCGAGGGTAAGCCCGCGCGCCAGATCGAGCTCTCGGCCGAAGAAAGGCCGATCTTTCGCCAGCTCCAGCTCCTCTCGGCCAAGCCCGTCCTCTATGTCTGCAACGTCGAAGAAGCGGCGGCGTCGACCGGCAACGCGCTGTCGGCCAAGGTCGAGGCCATGGCGCAAGGCGAAGGCGCCGTCGCGGTTTCGATTTCGGCCAAGATCGAGGCCGAGGTCGCCGCTCTCGGCGATCCGGCCGAGCGCGCGCAGTTTCTTGCCGATCTCGGGATCGCGGAAAGCGGCCTGGCGCGGCTCGTTCGCGCAGGCCAGGCGCTGCTCGATCTCATCACCTTCTTCACCGTCGGCCCCAAGGAAGCGCGCGCCTGGACGGTGCGCCACGGCGCCAAAGCGCCCGAGGCGGCCGGCGTCATTCACACCGATTTCGAGCGCGGCTTCATTCGGGCCGAAGTCATTGCTTATGACGATTTCGTCGCCTGCGGCGGCGAGACCGGCGCGCGCGATGCCGGCAAGATGCGGCTCGAAGGCAAGGATTACGTCGTCCTCGACGGCGACGTCGTGCATTTTCGCTTCAACGTGTGAGCTGGCTCCAAATTTCGCGTCGCGCCGTTAGAGCGTGATCGGATCGAACGGGATCGACAAGTCGATTCCATTCGATGCTTGAATCCCGCTCACCATGAACAAGGAGGGCAAGATTCACCGATCAAATGTCCGTTTCGCTTTCATTCGGCCCGATCAGGGTCTAAGGCGCGGTGTCGGGGCCTACCCTATCGCCGGATTTGATAAAGTCGGCCATCTTCATCGCGTATCGCGTCGACCCCAAATCATTCCAATGCGGGTCATTCTTTAGATAGTAGTCGCGCACAAGGTCTTCGGATCGCACCGAAGAGAACACTCGCTCGCCGCTAAAGAACCGAATTTCGTGATGCGAAGCATATGCTCGGAAGATCTGATCGAACTCGGATGTGCTGTTTCGTTTGAGTGCTTCCGACAGCAGATCCTTGTCCGGAATTGAAGACAATATGACCTCGATGCCATTCTGCTTACAATAGTCGATGATTTCTTCGAGGAGCGCGACGCCCCAAGGGACCGTCAAACGCTCGAGTTTTTCCTTCGGAGTCCGGCCCGGCAATGAATCCTTGCTAGGCGCCCCTTCGCCAGGCGTGCTCGTGCGAACTTCAGGAGCGCGAAGCCAATTGAGTTCGCCGTGAATCGCAAGGGAGACCCCGCGCAAGGCCGCCGAAGTGCCGTAAAATCCGAAATAGTCATACCGCCAGTACTCGCCTTTGCGAGTTGCGTCTACAAACCCGTCTATTTCGGCGTCCGTTCGAAGCTGCCCCAAGACCGAAATTGGTCCGCGCCTCAACGGTCGAAGGAGTGACGGAAAATTGGCTTGCACTTCCTCTGGGGTTGGAATGCTTGGAAATCTCATGAAATACAATCGGCCTTCGATCGGACCAAAGCCGCCGACCGTATGCTTTACACCGTATCGACGCGAAAGATCGTCATGGTAGACTGCGACGATCAAGGTATCCGGCGTGTATTTTTTCGCGATGAGGCCAAAAAATATCGAGTGCCAATTTGCGATGCCGTTTGCCTCCTGGCCGAAATTGTAGATTTCATATCGAGGCCCCCCTTCATCGGCATTCAAGGTGGCCCAAAGCGCATCGGGCCAATTTTTCGGCAGAAAGGATGCCGCCGTAAAAGAATCGCCGAGTACGGCTATGCGACGCACATTGGGGGCCTTCTGTTCGGCAAAATCATACCGTGAAACGAAGCCCGCATTATTGATTGGCACCATGTTGTCATACGATACGATTCCGCCTGAAATATGGACTGTCCTCAATTCCTTTTTCTTGTATAGATAGCCGGCGATCGGATCGTAGGTAATCGAATCGGACGAGACAAAATATTTGTTTAGAGTCGGCAACGTAATGATCCTGCTGTGCGGCGACAAAATCCCAAGAGACACCAAAACTGCATATCCAAAGGCCATCATTTCGACGATCAGGACCGAAACGGATGCGACGATGACGACGCTGGCTACCGTGTAGGCCAATCGGATTTTCATTACCTGCCCTGCGTCCGGAAGAGAGAATGGCCAATCCTATAAGTGTCGCGATGATGCCGCAAATTTCAGATTGGATCGGATCCGCGATCTCGGAGCTCCGAATTGTTCGATTGGCCTTGTAGTCGGTTGACCTGACCGAATTCTGGTGCGTTGCCGAAAGGGAGAGAATCGCTTTGCGACGACCGGACTGGGACGAAGTCTTCGCTCGAACACCCGTCGTCAATTTGCGACATTGCGATTTTGGGCCGAAAGCCACAAAAGCCCGAATAGGGAAACCACAAGATTGAGCACGCGACTCGGAAAATGTCGGCCAAACGGAAACTGAACCCTGACTGCTACCTAGTGCGTCGCTTGTTTTTTCGCTTCAACGTGTGAGACCATGCGCTATCTCGACGATTTCGCGGCGGGTCAGGTCTTCGATCTCGGCGTCAAGACGGTGACGGCGGAGGAGATCGTCCGCTTCGCGAAGGATTTCGATCCCCAACCTTTTCACCTCGACGAAGCCGCCGGCAAGCGAACGCATTTCGGCGGCTTGGTCGCGAGCGGCTGGCAGACCGCCGGCTTCCTGATGCGCCTCTTGGTCGACGCGGTGCTGCGCGAGAGCGCGAGCCTCGGCTCGCCCGGCGTCGACGAAGTGCGTTGGCTCAAGCCGGTCAGGCCCGGCGACACGCTATGCGGCCGGCTCGAATGCCTGGGCGTCGAGCCGTCGCGCTCCAAGCCCGACCGAGGGATCGCGCGCTTCGTCTACGAGCTTTGGAACCAAGGCGGCGAATGCGTCTTTCGCATGAAGGGCATGGGCCTGTTCGCGCGCAAGCCCGGGGCCGCCGCGCCATGACCGATACGCGCAAATACTTCGAGGACATCGCGATCGGCGAGCGGCGCGACTGCGGCGGCAAGGTCGTGACGAAGGAGGAGATTGTGGCCTTCGCGACCGAATACGATCCGCAGTCCTTCCATATCGACGAGGCGGCCGCCAAGACGTCGATTTACGGCGGACTGATCGCGAGCGGCTGGCACACCGGTGCCATGGTCATGCGCCTGATGGTCGACAACTTCGTCAGCAATGTCGCGAGCGTGGGCTCGCCCGGCTTCGACAATCTGCGGTGGGTGAAGCCGGTCCGGCCGGGCGACACGCTTCATGTCCGCTCCGAATGCATCGAGAAGATCGAAAGCAAGAGCCGGCCCACTATCGGCATCGTCAAGTTCAAGAACGAGACTTACAACCAAAAGGGCGAAACGGTCATGACGATGACCGCGATCGGCCTATACTTGCGTCGTCCCAAGGACAAGACAGCGAAGGGAGAAGTCATGGGGGAGTACGTCACGCTCAAGGCCGAAGACGGCCACGGCTTTCCGGCCTACGTCGCGCGGCCTGAGGGCAAGGCCCGGGGCGGGGTCGTGGTCATCCAGGAAATTTTCGGCGTCAACGCCCACATCAAGCAAGTCACGGACGGCTTCGCCAAGGACGGCTACCTCGCCGTCGCGCCGGACATGTTCCACCGCGTCCAACAGGGCGTCGATCTCGGCTACACCCAGGAAGAAGTCACCAAGGGCCGCGAAATCGCCATGAAGGCGGCGGGCGAGAATCTGCTCCGCGACGCCGAAGCGGCGCGCGCCTACGCGGCCTCGGCCGGCAAGGTCGGCATCGTCGGCTATTGCATGGGCGGCTCGGTCGTTTGGTCGGCCGCGGCCCACGGCAAGTTCGATTGCGCGGTCGGCTACTATGGCGGGCGCATTCTCGAGAACGCCGCGCTCAAGCCGCGTTGCCCGACCCTGCTCCATTTCGGCGAGAAGGACGCCGGCATCCCGATCGACAAGGTTCGGCCTTTCATCGCGCAGCACCCCGAAGTCGAAAGCCACATCTACGCCGCCGATCACGGCTTCAACTGCGATCACCGCCATCACTACGATGCCGCTGCGGCCAAGCGCGCGCGCGAGCGCACGATCGGCCATTTTCGCCGCCATCTCGGGTGAGGGCCTTCGCACAACCCCTTATAAATATTGTTAAATGCGCGACGGAAAAACGTGCTAGGGTGACCCCGATTCGGCTCCTACCGTGATCCGCAGGGGGGTGACGCAGCGGCATGAGCTTCAAGGTCAAGTTCTGGGGCGTCCGGGGCAGCATCGCTTGCCCCTCGCCGCGTCATATCGCCTTCGGCGGCAACACGAGTTGCATCGAGGTCGCGATGTCGGGCCGTCGCGTGATCTTCGATGCCGGAACGGGCATCCGCAATCTCGGCCATTGGCTGTCCAGGAAGAACGTACGCAACGCCACCTTGATGCTGTCCCACACGCATTGGGACCACATCAACGGTTTTCCCTTCTTCTCGCCGGCCTTTCGCAAGGACCACGAATTCGACATCTATGCCGGCCACTTGTCGGACACCGGCGGCATACGCTCGATCCTGTCGACGCAAATGGCCTTCCCGACCTTTCCGGTCCCGCTCGACAAGATGGGCGCGACGTTCAATTTCTTCGATTTCCGCGGCGGCGACACCTTCAAGCTCGCACCCGACATCAACGTTCGCACCGCGCCGCTCAATCATCCGGCGGGCGCGACCGCCTATCGGCTCGAACACCTCAGCAAATCCTTGTGCTACGTCACCGACACGGAACACGTCGTCGGCAAGCTCGATCAAAACGTGCTCGGCTTGATCGAGGGCGCCGATCTGGTGATCTACGATTCGACCTACACCGACAAGGAGTTCGTCTCGAAGGTCGGCTGGGGTCATTCGACCTGGGAAGAGGGCGTCAGGCTCTGCCGCGCCGCCAACGTCAAGCTGCTCGCGATTTTCCATCACGATCCCGAGCACGAGGATCCGGCGATGGAGCGGATCGAAAGCGATGCGCGCCACATGTGGTCGGGCGCCATGGTCGCGCGCGAGAACATGCGTCTCCATCTCTGAGTTTCGGACGCCGCGAATTCAGAAGCGCTTGAGCAAGCGCTCGATGTAGTCCCGCTCGATCTTGGGCCGATCCGGCTGCGCCGCGCGGCGGTGCAGTTCCTGGAGAATGTCGCGGGCGCGCTGCATGTCGGCGGCTTCGGGAATGCTGACATCTTCGTGGCTGCCGATGCCGCTCACGGCGTTCAGATCGCGGCCGAATGGATCGGCCTGGCGCATGGCGCGGTCGCTCGCCCGGGGCTCGCCATCGGGGCCGGTCTCGCCCGCCTGTTCCATCAGTTCGCGCATGATCGATTCGGCGCCGAGGCGCATCTGATCGAGCGCCTGGGTCTCGGGATTGACCGCGCCGCCGGGATCGCCTTGGCGAAGCGACCGCTGGGCCTCGTTCATCGCGCGCTCGGCCCGGGCGAGCGAGCCGGGGAGATTGCCGCCCTGCTGCAGTAGCCGGCGGATCAGATCGTTGAGCGACTCGCGAATCCCTTCTTGATCTCCCGCCAGGCCGTCGGAATCGTCGTCGCCCTCGCCCTCGCCGGGCTCGCCCGACTGACCGGGCTGCCCCGGCTGGCGCTGGCCGCGTTGGCCACGCTGGCCGGGCTGCTGCTGACCGCGCTGCGATTGGCGGAACGTGCGGTCGAGCAATTGCTGCTGACGGCGCATCAGATCGCCGAGCTCGCGGAGCGCGTTCTGACCGCCCTGCCCGTCGCCCTGGTCGCCGGCCATGCCTTGCTCGGCGGCGCGCAGGTTTTCCATCATTTCGCGAAGCTGGTTCAGGAGATCGCGCGCTTGCTGCTTGGCGCCCGAGCGCGCCATGTCGCGCAGGCGGTCGAGCATGCGGTTGAGATCGTTCTGCGTCAGCGTGCGCGCGTTGCGATCGATCGGCTGGCGCTGGGCGCGGTCGCGATTGTTCAACGCGTTCTCGGCCAGCGCCTGCAGATAGCGCTCGAGCGCGTCCTTGAGCTCGGCGATCAGGCGCTCGATTTCCTCGTCGGGCGCGTCGCGATTGAGCGCATCCGCGAGCGCATCCCAAGCCCGACGCAGATCGCGCTCGGCCGTCGAGAGCGTGCCCTCCTCGATCCGGAGCGCCGCGTCCCAGAGGAGTTCCTGGCCTTCGGGAATCGCATGTTCGGCGCGCAAGTTGAACAGGCGCTCGCGCGCGAAACGCATCAAGAGATGCGCTACGACGTCGTTGCCGTAGCGTTCGGGCTGCTGGGTCAGGACGTCGAGAAAGACCGCGACGGTGCGGCGTTTCTCGGGATTGGTCGTCAGGGTCTTGCGCTGCTCGATCAGCGCGCGCGCGACCGGATGATGGAACGTCCGCTCGGGCAGGACGATTTCGATCTGCTCCGACAGGCCGACCTGGTCGAGATCGTCGCGGGCGTTGAGCTCGACGATCACCGGCAAGCCGGCGAAGGGATGCGCCGTCAGGTCGTGAAAGCTCGCGTCGCGCGCCTTCTTCGGCCGAACGCCGGGAACCGGCAATTCGAGCTCGATGATGCCGTCCGCGCCGGCGGTCTCGGCGCGCCAGATCTGCGCCTTGGCCGCGGTCAGGCCGTAATCGTCGCTCGCCTCGTATTCGAGGCGGAGCGCCGCGCGCTGGCTTGCGGCCGGCGGCTTGGCGAACTCGATCTTGGGTCGCTCGTCGGGAATGATCGACACGGGCCACGAGACGACCTCGCGCCCGCCCTGCAGCACGGCGATGCGGCGCGCATCGACGATCTCGGCCTCGATCTGGTGATTGGCGGCATCGATCGCCTTGAGCGGCAGGCGCGCCTCGTCGATCGCCAGCTCCGCGGCGCCCCGTCCGCCGAAGACCTGAAGCAGCAGCTTGCTGCCGACCGGTACGCGCACCGGATCGAAGGGATTGATCCGGTCGCGCGCGAGAAAGATCGGCGCAAGCGTCGTGTATGCCGGCGGTGAAATCCAGCCGTCGACCGCAGTCGCCGGCAAGGCGAGCGCACCCGCGCGCGGCAAGAGCGCATCACGCAGCCGGTTCGGCGCATCCGTCCCGGCACCGACCAGGCCGACGGTCAAGATCAGAAGCAGCGCGGCGCGCAAGGCGTAGGGATCGCGCCCGGTCCGCGCGAGGCCGGCGAGCGGCCAGCCGATGCGCTGGCCCTTGGCGAGTTCGGCCATGCGCGCGACATGGAGCGCCCAGAGCGCGCGCGCGCCCGGATCCTCGGCGCCGCCGGCCTGGACGTCCCGGAGCGCGATCAAGGGACGATGCGCGAGGCCGCCTTTGACCTCGAGCCGACGCCGGGCCTCGTCCTCGGTCGGCGCCTTGAAGCGAAGAATGGCCAAGATGGCGAGCGCGCCGACCGCGCCGACGACCGCGACGACGGCGCCGAGATGCGCCCAGAGCGGCAGGCGTTGCCAGACTTCGAACAAGGCAAGCGCCGCGAAGGCGCCGGCGACGCCGATGGCAGGCCAGAAGGCGGGCCAAAGGCGTTCCCAAAAGAGCGCGGCTCGGGCCAGAACGAGGCGCCGTTTCGTCGATGTGTCGAAGGGCGCCGGGGCGGTCATGTCAGGCTCGATTGCGCGAGGTCGGTGGTCCGCCCAGCCAATCCGGAACGCGGTCGCGTGCGATCAATTCCTCGATCGACTGGCGCGGGCGCACGACGGCGAACTCGCCGCCTTTCACCAGAACCTCCGCCGCCAACGGACGCGCGTTGTAGCTCGACGCCATCACCGCTCCATAGGCCCCCGCCGAAAGTATCGCGACCTTTGAGCCTTCCCGCAAGTCTGGAAGCGGGCGATGGCTGGCCAGGATGTCGCCGGTCTCGCAAATCGGGCCGACGACGTCGGCGGCTTTGCGGGGCGCGCCGGGCGCCGGTTCCTCGATCGGCAGGATCTCGTGATAGGCCTCGTAGAGCGTCGGCCGGATCAGGTCGTTCATCGCCGCGTCGATTACGACAAAACGCTTGCCCCCGTCCTTGACCAAGATGACGGAGGCCAGGAGCGCGCCGGCATTGCCGACCAAGGAGCGTCCGGGTTCGAGCGACAAATGGCAGCCGAGGTTCCCGACCTCGCGGCGCGCCGCTTCGGCATAGGCCTCGATGCTCGGCGGCGCTTCGTCGCGATAGACGATGCCGAGCCCGCCGCCGAGATCGAGCCGCTCGACCGTCAGGCCTTGGGCGCGGACATCGCGGGTCAGGCGCCCGAGTGCCGCGAAGGCGCTTCGGTAGGGCGCGAGGTCGACGAGCTGCGAGCCGATATGGACCGCGAAACCGACCATGCGTAGTCCGGGGAGGTTCGAGCCCCGCGCGTAAAGACCCGGCGCCGCGTCGATCGCGACGCCGAATTTGTTTTCCTTCTTGCCGGTCGTGATCTTGGCGTGGGTCTTCGGATCGACGTCCGGATTGACGCGCAGCGCGACCGCGACCCGCTTGCCGAGACCGGCGGCCGTCTCGGACAACATCCCGAGCTCGGCCTCGGATTCGACGTTGATCTGGCCGATCCCGGCCTCGATCGCCCGGCGGATCTCGGCGCGGCTCTTGCCGACGCCCGAAAAGACGATCTTGTCGGAGGGAACGCCCGCCGCGAGCGCGAGTTCGAGTTCGCCGCCCGAAACAACGTCGGCGCCCGCGCCCTCCCGCGCCAGGAGCCGCAGGATCGCGAGGTTGGAATTGGCCTTGAGCGCGTAGCAGACGTGAGCGTCGGGAAAGGCCGCGGCATAGGCGCGAAAGCGCGCAAGGATCGCGCCGCTCGAATAGACGAAGACCGGCGTGCCGACCTCGGCGGCGATGCGCGCGAGCGCCACGTCCTCGCAATGCAACGCGCCGTTCTTGTAGGCGAAGGCGTTCACTCGTCGTCCTTTCGCTCGAATTCGGGGGGCGGCGGACGACTGCCGACGGGCGAGGTCTCGTCGTCCTCGTCCTCGCCCGGCGCGCGCTTGGGTCGGCGGGGCGAGCCGCGCCGGCCGCAGGCGCCAAGCGCCGCCGCGGCGACAAGCGTCGCGAGGATGGCGCGTCGGTTCATGCCGAGTGCCGGCGACTCGCCTTGAGCGCGGCACGAACGCGCGACGGCGCGGTTCCGCCCTGGCTCGTCCGGCTGGCGACCGATGCCGCGACCGAGAGGACCTTGCGCGCCTCCGGCCGGAGCCGCCGGTCGATGGCCGCGAGTTCGGCGGCGGAAAGCGCGTCGAGCGCGACGCCCTTCTTCTCGGCCGCCGCGACCACGCGACCGACGACGTGATGGGCATCGCGAAAGGGCAGGCCGGCCTCGCGGACCAGCCAATCGGCGAGATCGGTCGCGGTACTGAAACCCGATCCTGCCGCCGCCGCCATCGCCGCCGCGTTCGGGCGCATGTCGCGCACCATGCCGGCCATCGCCGGCACGACCAGCGCCAGCGTATCGACCGCGTCGAACAGGGGCTCCTTGTCCTCCTGCATGTCCTTCGAATAGGTGAGCGGCAGGCCCTTCAGCATGACAAGCAGCGCCTGCAACGCGCCGAAAATGCGTCCGGTCTTGCCCCGGACCAGCTCGGCCGCGTCGGGATTGCGCTTTTGCGGCATGATCGAAGAGCCGGTGGTGAAGGAATCGGACAGCCGGACGAAGCGGAACTGTGCGCTCGACCAAATCACCAACTCCTCGGCCAAGCGCGAGAGATGCACCCCGAGGATCGCGGCGGCGGCCAGGAATTCGAGCGCGAAGTCGCGATCGGCGACCGCGTCCATGGAATTGGCCGTCGGCCGGTCGAAGCCGAGCGCGCGCGCCGTCGCCGCGCGGTCGATGGGAAAGGAGGTGCCGGCAAGCGCCGCCGCGCCGAGCGGGCTTTCGTTGAGGCGTCGCCGCGCGTCGGCCAGGCGCCCCCGGTCGCGACCGAGCATTTCGACGTAAGCGTGGAGGTGATGGCCGAAGGTCACGGGCTGCGCGGCCTGCAGATGGGTAAAGCCGGGCATGACCGTCGCGGCATGCCGCTCCGCCTGGTCGAGCAGTGCCCGCAGCAGATCGCGGATGTCGGCATCGACCCGATCAATCGCGTCGCGGACGAACAGCTTGAAGTCGGTCGCGATCTGGTCGTTTCGCGACCGCGCCGTGTGCAAACGCTTGGCGGGTTCGCCGATCAATTCGGCGAGGCGAGCCTCGACATGCATGTGGATGTCTTCGAGGCGTCGATCCCAGCGCAGCTTGCCGGCGGCGATCTCGGCCTCGACCTTGTCGAGGCCCGCGAGGATGGCGCGCGCATCGGCCTTGGAAATGATCCCTTGCGCGGCGAGCATGCTACAATGCGCCCGCGAGCCGGCGACATCCTGGGCGGCGAGACGCTTGTCGAAATCGATCGACGCGTTGATCCGCGCCATGATCTCGGCCGGACCGCCTTCGAAGCGCCCGCCCCAAAGCGCGTTGGCGGCGGCGCGCCGGGAAGGCTGTTTGTTCTTGGTCTTGCGGGTCATGACGTGCGATCGGGCGGAAGGAAGGGCATGAAACTGTTTTTCGCGGCGGCGGCGGCGTTGGCCTTTGCGAGCGTCGCGGCGCTCGGATCGGCGCCCTCGGCGGCGGCCGACGGCATCGGCAAATTTAGCCTCCTCAAGGAGCCGAAGCCAGTGCCGCAGGTCGAATTTCTCGACGCCGAGGAACGCAAGATCGGCCTCGAGGCGTTTCGCGGCAAGATCGTCGTGCTCAATCTTTGGGCGACCTGGTGCGCGCCGTGCCGCGAGGAAATGCCCTCGCTCGATCGCCTTCAGGCGAAATTGGGCGGCCCGGACCTCGAGGTTGTCGCGCTCTCGGTCGATCGCGGCGGGCTCGCGAAATCCAAGGCCTTTCTCGACCAGCTCGGCGCGACGAATCTCAGGCTCTACGGCGATCCCAGCATGAAGGTCCTGCGTCTTCTCGGCGTCCCCGGCTTGCCGGTGACCATCGTCATCGACCGCGAAGGCCGGGAACTCGGGCGGCTGCTCGGCACCGCCGAATGGGACGGACCGGCCGCGCTCGGCATGCTCCGGCGCTTCATGGGTCAGGGCATCTTGCCCGGCGCGAAGACAACAGGCGCCTTGCCGCCACTCCAGCCAACGGACAGGACATGATCGAACTTCCCGCCACGCGCTACCTCTCGCTCGAGGCCGCCAAGGCCATGATGATCGCGGCCGAAACCGAAGCCCGCAAGAACGGCTGGAACGTTTCGATCGCGATTTGCGATGCCGGCGGCGATCTTGTCCATTTCTCGCGCTTCGACGATGCGCATACGGCCTCGGCCAAGATCGCCCAGGGCAAGGCCCGAACGGCGGCGCGCTTTCGCCGACCGACCAAGCCGATCGAGGAGTCGATCAATTCCGGCCGCACCGCCTTCGTGACCGTCGATGCGACCGACGGCCTGACGCCCCTCGAAGGCGGCCTGCCGATCGTGGCCGGCGGACGCGTCGTCGGCGGCATCGGCGTCTCGGGCGTCGCTTCGGCCCAGGACGTCCAGATCGCGGCGGCCGGCTTGGCGGCGCTCGGGCTCTAGCGCCCTTGTCCCGCAACTTCGTCGCCGAGGCCCTGGCCGAGCACAACGCCGGGCGCCTCGACAAGGCGCAAGAGCTTTACCGCGCGGCCATCGCGAACGATCCCGACGACGTCAATGCCTGGTATCTGCTCGGCGTCGCGCTGCTGGGCGCGGGGCGCGCGCAAGAAGCGCTAGGCGCGCTCGATGCCGCGCTTCGCATCGCACCGGATGCGGCGGAACCTCTTTACAACCGGGCGCTGGCACGGCTTGCGCTTGGACGAAGCGACGCCGCCGAAGCCGATCTTCGTCGCGCGGTCGCATCGCGGCCCGACATCGCGGAGGCGCAGGCCTTGCTGGGACGGCTCGTCCGCGAGAGGGGCTTGCCCGGCGAAGCGGTGCCGCGTCTCGAGGCGGCGCTCGCCGCCGCGCCGGGACACAAGGGCGCGGCCGTCGATCTCGGTCTGGCGCTGCAAGAACTCGGACGCACGAGCGATGCCATCGTCGCGTTTCGTCGCGCGAGCGCGCTCGTGCCCGACAATGCCGACGTCTGGCGCTGCCTCGCCGGTCTCTTGACCGAGACAGGCGGCGGCGCCGAGGCCGCCGCCGCGGCGAAGCGGGCGACCGCCCTCGATCCCGGCAACGCCGCCGCCTGGTATGTCGAAGGCGCGGCGCGTCAGACCGTGACGGATCTCGACGGCGCGACGGACGCCTTGGAGCGGGCGGTCGCGCTCGCGCCCGACTACGTCGACGCCGCGATCCGCTTGGCGCATCTCAAAGCCAATCGTTGCGATTGGCGGGACGGCGGTCTTGCGGCGCGGCATCTGGTCGAACTTTCGCAACGCCTTCCGGTTTGGCCTTGGGCGGTGGCGACGCTGCCCTCGAGTGCGGCCGAGCAACGCCGCGCGGCCGAAATTTGGGCCCGCGCCAAGACGCGTCAGGACGCGCCGCCGCGCCCGCCGCGCCGCCGCGCGCCCGGCGAGCGCTTGCGGATCGGCTATCTGTCCGCCGATTTTCACCAGCACGCAACCGCGTTCTTGATCGCCGAGGTCCTGGAGAAACACGACCGCAACCGGGTCGAGATCGTCGGTTACTCGCTCGGGCCCGACGACGGCTCGGCCATGCGACGACGCTTGGCCGCGGCTTTCGAGCGCTTCGTCGATCTGGCGACCGAGACCGACGATGCCGCGGCCGCGCAAATTGCGACCGACGATCTCGACATTCTCGTCGACCTCAAGGGGTGGACCCAGAACGCTCGACCCGCGATCCTCGCCGCGCGACCGGCGCCGTTGCAAATCGCCTGGCTCGGCTACCCAGGCGCCATGGGCGCCGATTGGATCGACTATGTGCTCGCGGATAGGATCGTCTTGCCGCCGGCGCTCGCGCCGCATTTTTCCGAAGCCGCGATAGGCCTGCCCGACAGCTATCAGCCGAACGATGCCCGTCGCGTCGTCGCACCGAGGACACCGCCGCGCGCAAGCCACGGCCTACCCGATCGGGGCTTCGTGTTCTGTTGCTTCAACAACGTCTACAAGATCCAGCCGGCGACGTTCGACGTCTGGATGCGGCTTTTGGCAGGCGTGCCGGGGAGCGTGCTCTGGTTGCTTTCCCCCTACGACTTTCCCAAGCCGCATCTGCGCCGCGAAGCCGAAGCGCGGGGCATCGATCCGGCGCGGTTGGTCTTCGCCGAGGCCCTGGCGCAGGACGAGCATCTCGCGCGCCTCGCGCTCGCCGATCTCTTTCTCGATACCCTTCCGGTCAACGCCCATACCACCGCGAGCGACGCGCTCTGGATGGGCCTGCCGGTCGTGACTTGCGCGGGCGAGACCTTCGCCGGACGCGTCGCGGCGAGCCTGACGGCAGCCGCCGGCGTTCCCGAGCTCGCGGTCGGCGATCTCGCCGCCTACGAGGCCATGGCGCTTCGCCTGGCGCGAGAACCCGAGGCGCTTTCGGCGATCAGGACGCGGCTCGCCGTCGCGCGCAAGACCTCGCCGCTGTTCGATGCCGGGCGATTCGCACGCCATCTGGAAGATGCTTTCGCGTTCGCCGTCGCCCGCGCCGACCGAGGCCTGCCGCCCGCGCGTTTCGACGTCCCGCCTCGCTCTTGAGCCGGATCAGACGCCCAGGATGTCGCGCACGGCCTTGTGGATTGCCGGATCGCCGGCGGCGATCACCTTGCCGTCGCTCGCGAGATCGAGCGCGCGGCCCTCGAAATCGGTGATGATGCCGCCCGCGCCCTCGACCACCGGCACAAGCGCGACGTAGTCGAACGGCTTGAGCCCAATCTCGACCACCAGATCGACGAAGCCCGAGGCGAGCAGCGCGTAGGGGTAGCAGTCGCAACTGTATTGCGCGAAGGCGACCGCGCGTCGCAAGCGCTGAAAGCGCTCCTCGAATCGTCCCTCGAAACATTCCGGGGCGTTGGCGTGAAAAGCCGCGCGCGCGAGGTCGGGGCAGGCGCGCACGCGGATCGGCGTGCCGTTGAAGGTCGCGCCCGCGCCCGCGACGCCCGTCCAGCGTTCGCGCGCGATCGGCTGATCGATGATGCCGAGCGCGGGCCGCCCGCGATGCAGCAGCCCGATCAGAATTCCGAAAGTCGGCCGGCCGGTGAGAAAGGGTTTGGTGCCGTCGATCGGGTCGATCACCCAGACCCATTCGGCATCGATCCTTTCGTTGCCGAATTCCTCGCCGAAAATGCCGTGGCTCGGCGCGGCGCGCGCGAGCTCGGTCCGGATCATTTCCTCGATCGAGCGGTCGGCGACGCTGACCGGCGTGTTGTCGGCCTTGATGTCGACCGCGACGGGCCTGCGGAAATAGCGCCGCGCGATCTCGCCGGCGCGGTCGGCGAGTCGCTCGGCGAGATCTCGAAATTCCGCCGGAACTTGCGCGCTCACTTGCCGGGAATGGCGAGCGGCTTGTCCGATTGGGCGTTGAGATAGGCGAGGAGGTCGGCGCGCTCGGCGCCCTTCTTGATGCCGGCGAAGGCCATCTTGGTGCCGGCCGCGTAGCCCTTCGGATTCTCGATGAAGGCGTCGAGATCCTCGAAAGTCCAATTGCCGCCCTTGGCCACCAGACCGGGCGAATAGGCGAAACCGGATGCGCGGCCCTTCTTGTCGCCGACCACGCCGTGGAGGTTCGGGCCGATCTTGTTCGCGCCGCCCTTGTCGACGCCATGGCAGGAGGCGCATTTCTTGAACGCCTTCTCGCCGTCCGCGACCTTGGCCGCGGCGAGGCGTTCGGGCAGCGGCTTCGCGGCTTCGGCCGCACCGCCGGCGGCGGCGCCGGGCTTTGCTTCCTCCTCGACCTGAACGATGACGACCGCGTTCTGGGCGAGCTTCTTCGGCTTGACCAGGAGGTTGCCGATCTCGTTCACCGCGGCGATCGCCAGCATGGTGCCGAGAACGGCGCCGATCACTTTGTTGATTTCGAAGGAATCCATCACCCTGCTCCGGCCGGAAAACCTGGCCAAAATAGCGGCTTCCGCCGCCCGAGCGCAACCCGTATATAGCGGCGGGCCGCGCCCCGGCCCGACCGAGGCCCCATGACCGGACACCGTCTTCCCACCAACCCGATCGTCGTCATCCCGGCGCGCATGGCCTCGACGCGCCTGCCGGGCAAGCCGCTCGCCGACATTCACGGCGAGGCGATGATCGTCCATGTCTGGCGCCGGGGCATCGAAGCCGGGCTCGGACCCGTGATCGTCGCCTGCGCCGAGGCCGAAATCGCGAAAGCCGTCGAGGCGGCGGGCGGACGGGCCGTCCTGACCGATCCCGCGCATCCCTCCGGCTCGGACCGCATTTTCGAGGCGCTCGGCAAGATCGACCCCGAAGGCCGGCACGACGCCGTCATCAACCTCCAGGGCGACCTGCCGACCATCGACCCCAAGATCATTCGGCGCTGTCTCGATCCGTTGGCCGATCCGGCGGTCGACATCGCGACCTTGGTCGCGGGCATCGTCGAGCCCCGCGAGATCCACGAGCCGAGCGTGGTCAAGGCGGCGCTCGCGCTCGATCCCAAGACGCGCCTGGGTCGCGCGCTCTATTTTTCGCGCGCCGCCATCCCCTCGGGCGAAGGACCGCGCTATCACCACATCGGCCTCTACGCCTATCGACCGGCCGCGCTCCGGCGCTTCGTCGCCCTCGCTCCGGGCATCCTGGAGACGCGCGAGAAGCTCGAGCAGCTTCGCGCGCTCGAAGCCGGCATGCGCATCGACGCCGCTTGCGTTGACACCGTTCCTTTCGGTGTCGATACTCCCCAAGACCTCGAACGCGCGCGCTCGATGCTCGCGCCCGCCAATCGGACCCCATGAGCGATCCAGAAACCACCATCGCCTTTCAGGGCGCGCCCGGCGCCTATTCGCATCTTGCCTGTCGCGAAGCCTTTCCGGCCATGACGCCGCTGCCCTGCGTCAGTTTCGACGACGCCTTCGCGGCGGTCGCCGAAAAGCGCGCCAAGCTGGCCATGATCCCGATCGAGAACTCGGTCGCGGGGCGCGTCGCCGACATCCACCACCTGTTGCCCGAATCCGGCCTCAACATCATCGCCGAGCATTTTCAGCGGGTGAACCACCACCTGCTGGCACCGCACGGCGCCACGCTCTCGACCATCAAGGTCGTGCGCAGCCACGTCCAGGCGCTCTCGCAAGTCCGCAAATTCCTGAAAAAGCACGGGCTCAAGCCCGAAGTCGTCGCCGACACGGCAGGCGCCGCCAGGGACGTCGCGATCGCCAACGACGTCTCGGTCGGCGCGGTCGCCTCGCGTCTTGCGGCGGAGACCTACGATCTCGCGATCGTCACCTCGGACATCGAGGATGCCGCCCACAACACGACTCGTTTCGTCGTGATGTCGCGCGAGCCGCTTCGGCCCGACCCCGGCACACCCTGCCTCACCACCTTCGTCTTCAACGTCAAGAGCGTCCCTGCCGCGCTCTACAAGGCGCTCGGCGGCTTCGCGACAAACGGCGTCAACATGACCAAGCTCGAGAGCTATCTCGCGGGCGAGCGCTTCGAGGCGGCGCAGTTCTACGCCGATGTCGAGGGCCATCCCGATCAGCCGGCGCTCCAGCGCGCCCTCGAGGAGCTCCGCTTTTTCTCGACCTCCCTCAAGGTCCTGGGCGTCTATCCGTCGAACCCCTATCGGCGCAAGCATTAGCCCGGCGCGGGTCGACGCTCAGCCTCCGCTCTTGCGGCGCTCGGCGCGCCTCTTGCGCCTGGCGATGGTGACGTTGATGCCTTCGACCATGACCGAGAAGAGCATGGCGAAATAGAGATAGCCCTTCGGAATATCGAAGCCCATGCCGTCGGCGACCAGGGCCGTGCCGATCAACAGCACGAAAGCGAGCGCGAGGACCTTGATCGTCGGGAATTCGTGGATGAACCGAACGATCGCGCGCGAGGAAATCAGCATGATGATCACCGCGAGAACGACGGCGGTCGCCATGATCCAGATCTCGCGCACCATGCCGACCGCCGTAATGACCGAGTCGAGCGAAAACACGAGGTCGAGCATGAGAATTTGGCCGATCGCGCCGGCGAAGCTGCCGGCCTTCGGCGGCGCCTCGGTCCGGTCCGCCTCCTCGACGGAATGATGGATTTCGCGCACCGCCTTGGCCATCAGGAACAGGCCGCCCGCAAGCATCAGCAAATCGCGCCCGGTGAAGGCGTGGCCGAGGACCGCGACCAGCGGCTGGGTCAGCCCGGCGATCCAGCCGAGGGAGAGAAGCAACAAGAGGCGCATGATCAGCGCGAGCGACAGGCCGACGACCCGCGCCCGGTCGCGCTGATGCTCGGGCAGATTGCCCGCGACGATCGCAATGACGACGATGTTGTCGATGCCCAGGACGATTTCGAGCGCCGTCAGCGTCAGCAGGCTCAGGACTATTTCGACTTCCATGGCGCGGTTCTAGAGTATCCCTAGCGCGGCGGCCCGGCCTTCGACCCAGCCCTTGGCCAGTTGGTGCGCAATGGCCAAAGGCGGCGGCAGGCGGAGCCCGTCGCCGCCTTCGACCGCGCGCCGCAGCATCTCGCGCAATTCGTCCTTGTGGAACCAGCGCGCGTCTTCGAGTTCGTCGCGGTCGACCGCAATGCCCTCGGAAGCGGCTTCGGCGAAGCAGCCGATCATGAGCGAGGAAGGAAAGGGCCAAGGCTGGCTCGCGAAATAGGCGACGCGACCGGTGCGAATGCCGGCCTCCTCGAAGAGCTCGCGCGCCACCGCTTCTTCGATGGTCTCGCCCTGCTCGACGAAACCGGCGAGCGCCGAGAACGTGTTCGGGACGAAGCGGCTCTGGCGCCCGAGCAGGCAATGCTCGCCCCGGATCGCGAGCATGATGACCACGGGATCGGTGCGCGGGAAATGCTGGGCCTGGCAAGCGTCGCATTTGCGGCTCCAGCCGGCAGCCTCGACCTTGGTCGGCGCGCCGCAATTCGCGCAAAAACGGTGACGAGCATGCCAGTCGATCATGGAACGCGCCTGGGCGAGCATCGCGGCGTCGCGCCCATCGACCGACGGCGCGATCGAGCGCACGTCGATGATCTTGATGCCCTCGCCTTCCGGCTTCGAGTCGGCCGGCATGGCCAGCGCGAAATGGGGCGTCTCGCCCTTGAGCCCGAGAAAGACCAGCGGCGCCTCGAAATTTGGCGCCGGCACGACCTCCGACAGCTTCGCCCAAGCGATTTCGGCGCGTGGCTTGAGGCGGATCGGCGGTTTCAGATCGTAAAGCCGAAGCGCGAGCGCGTCGGGACGAAGCGCGAGCGCCGCCATCTTGGCGGTGTCGTTCCTGAGCTGCGCGGCGCGGTCGAGGGGATTGCCGGAAAAGACGATCAGCGGGTCCATGGGCGAGCTCAGACTGGCACAGGGTCGGCGAACGGGCTAGATGTTTATGATGAAGCCGCTCGCCGCTTTCGATCCCGGTGTCCTGCGCGCCGTCAGGGGCGTTCTTTGTGACATCGACGATACGATCAC
>Ga0233425_10004246_pt1 | contig 24398 bp, 19 predicted proteins | sample Watercolumn_Towu_2_FD_181712 | JGI IMG/M metagenome (GOLD analysis project Ga0233425, IMG submission 181712) | Freshwater microbial communities from Lake Towuti, South Sulawesi, Indonesia - Watercolumn_Towuti2014_140_MG | ecosystem: Environmental > Aquatic > Freshwater > Lake | place... | reverse complement strand
CTCTACGCGGGCGGTTCGGACGCGCGGGCTCCTCCTTGTCTCCCTGCCGCTCTGCGCCATCACGATCGCGGAAGTTCTCAAGCAGGCCATTGCTCGGCCACGGCCCATGAGCGCGGCGTACGACCTTGCGGCCCGCGGCCTCAACAGCGCGGAGCCGCTCATCGACGGGCGCTCGTTCCCGTCGGGGCATGTGGTCACCACGGCGGCTGTGCTCACAGCCTTCGTGGTGCTCTTCTCAGCCAAGCGAGCTTGGCGCTGGCTCCTCCTAGGTGTGCCCGTGCTGATGCTGGATCGCCTCGCGCTCGCGCGACACTTTCCTTCGGACGTGCTGGCAGCAGCCGCCCTCGCCTTTGCGACCGCTGCTCTGCTGTTGCACATCCTGCGCAACGGCATCGGGGAAGTGCCCGCGCGTTGGAAGCTGGCCTTCGCCTTGCTGCTCGCGTTGAGTAATGGGTTTGCCGTGGCCAAGCCGTCGCGGGTGTTGGACGCGTGGGGTGCGTCGGTTGAGGGCGTCTCGAGTGCGCCGCAATGGCAGCGACTCGCCCTCGAACCCATCATGGGACCAGCCTTGGCCATCGCGCGAGTGGCAGAGCCGCGAGCCTTTGCCATGGCGCTGTGGCCTTGGCTCGGCGTTGTCTTGCTGGTCGTTGCATTGTTGCCCGCTGACTCCCTGCGTCGGCGTGGGCTGCGTTGTGCGGGTTGCTTGCTGTGGGCCGCTCTCGTGGGCACCGTGGGTTACTGGGGGCTCGCTCCTGGCGATCGATGGCACGCCACGAGCCCTGGCATCTTCGTTGACCTGCACACTCACGGAGGAGATGCCGTGGATGGCACGATCTCAGCGCACGCGTTGGTGAGTCGAGCCTCTGCGCGGGGAGTGGATGCCCTCGCGCTGACACATCACGATGCCGTGGCAGGCCCGCAGAAGGTATCCGAGGATGTGGCTGTGCTGTCTGCTCTCGAGTGGAGTGCTGACGTCCTGAATAAGCATGGCGTGATGCCGCACTTCCTTGTCTTCGGTGAGTCTGCCGCACTGAGCACTGCGGCGGTGCGCGCAAAGGAACTCGCGGCTCAAGATCGCGTCCGGCCGGAAGAGGTTCTTGCAGAGATCCGAGTCATGAAGGCCATGGATCTCACCGTGGTGGTGGCTCATGACGTGGCTACGCGCTCGGCTTGGAGCGAGGGCGGGCGCCTCTTGCGCGTGCCCACAGAACGCGAGTACATCGATGCTGGCGTGGATGGGTTCGAAGTCCTGCATCGCGCCGTGCCGACTTCGAGCCGCGTGCGCGCCGCCAACGAGTCTCTCGCTGCACTGTGTCGACAATCCGGGTTGCTCGCCCTCGGCAGCACGGATGCCCACGGACCCTTCGCTGGTTCGCCGTGTATCACGTTCTTGCCCGGTGTTTTCAGCGCGGATCCACAGCGTCGGGCGGAAGAAGTCCTCGAGCATCTGAGGACGCGCAAGGCGCATCAAGCTTTATTGCTCGCTCAGCCGAGCGCGAACTTCCGCGGAGGCGCAACGCTTCCCCTCGAAGTGGGATGGGACTACTTGCGCTCCATGCCCGGGTTCGCGCGCCTGTCTTGGCTGGCGTGGGCAGCGGTGCTGACGTGGCTCTTCAGCGCGACTCGCCGAGGATCTGAAGCACCTGCTCCGGCTTCTTCGCCTCGATGATGCGGCTGCGCGTCTGTTCGGATTTCAGCACGTTGGTAAAGCGCGCGAGGATGCGCAGATAGTCTTCGTTCTGACCTTGTGGCCCGGCGATCATGACCACGATTTGGACGGGCTTGCCGTCCAAGCTCTCGAATGGGATTCCGCCCTTGCAGATGCCGATGGCAGCGATGAACGCCTTGACGCTGGCGATCTTGGCATGAGGGATGGCGATGCCGTAGCCGATGCCCGTGGACAGGATGCGCTCGCGATCGGAGATCGCTTTGGCGAGTTCCTTCTCCTTGGCGACCACCGTAGTTTTTCCTAGCACCTTCACCAAGGCTTTGAGGGCAGCCTCCTTGTTGGGCTCTTTCAAGGTGATGATGCGATCAGCTGCGAGAAGTTGCGTGAGTTCCATGGTCGGTTCCGGGCCCGCGCACCATACCCGAGGCCCGTCAGTGGTCAAATCCTGCGTGGATCAAGTGTAGAGGGCGCGTAGCATTCGGGCGAGGGCTTTCATCATGTCTGAGCGCGCGAATGTTGTGATCATCGGATCGGGGCCAGCGGGCTGGACTGCGGCGATTTATGCGGCGCGTGCCAACCTTCAGCCTGTCTTATTCGAAGGCCCCCAACCCGGCGGGCAGTTGACGATCACCACCGAAGTCGAGAATTTCCCCGGCTTTCCCGAGGGCATCATGGGGCCGGAGCTCATGCATCGCTTTCGTGCCCAAGCCGAGCGTTTCGGGACGGTGATTCACTCTGAATCCGTGGTGGAGGCAGAGCTCACACGCGGGGCTCCCTTTGTGGTGCGTAGTGCGGAGCGCACCATCGAAGCGCGGACGGTCATCATCAGCACAGGAGCCACCGCTCGCTTACTCGGGCTCTCCGACGAGGGGCAGTTCATGGGCTATGGGCTTTCCGCCTGCGCCACTTGCGACGGGTTCTTCTTCCGCAACAAGCGCGTGTTCGTGGTGGGAGGCGGCGATTCCGCCGCAGAGGAAGCCAACTTCCTGACGCGCTACGCCTCAGAGGTCATCTTGGTCCACCGCCGTGACTCTCTGCGAGCTAGCAAGATCATGGCTGACCGAGTGCTCGCGAATCCGAAGGTCCGCGCCCGTTGGAATGCCGAGCTTGTGCAGTATCTCGGCACGCCCGGAAAGAAGCTCACGGGGGCCAAGGTGCGGGACACGATGACAGGAGCCATTGAGGATGTGGCCATCGACGGCATCTTCTTAGCCATCGGCCACGTTCCGAATACGCAACTGTTCCAAGGCCAACTGCCCTGCGATGAGAAGGGATATCTAGCCACGGTTCCTGGCAAGACGGCGACAGTGATCCCCGGAGTGTTCGCCTGCGGCGATGTGCAGGACTCGTACTACCGACAGGCGATTTCCGCCGCGGGCACGGGCTGCATGGCAGCAATCGAAGCCGAGCGCTTTCTCGAATCGGCGGGGCACTGATCGTGGGCTGCCTAGATCGCTTGATGGTGAAGGCCTTGCCGCTGGTGCCCAAGTGGGTGGTGCGTCGAGTCGCCAAGCGCTACGTGGCAGGGGAGACGTTGGCCGATGCGATGGCTGCAGTCACGCGCCTGAACGCAGATGGTTGCGCGGCGACTGTGGACTTGCTCGGTGAGTTCATCACCCGCGAAGCAGAGGCCGACGTCACGCGGGACGGCTATCTCGAGATGCTTGCCGCGATCGCGGGTAAAAAGCTCAACTGCAATGTGTCTGTGAAGCTGACAGCGTTCGGTTTGCTCCTCGACCGCGACCGTTGTTTTTTGCGCGTCCGTGAAGTGGTGGAAACCGCCAAGCGCTACGGCAACTTCGTGCGCATCGACATGGAGGATTCGCCCTGCACGGATCGCACCATTGGCATCTATTGTCAGTTGCGCGCTGAAGGCTTCGAGAATGTGGGCCTCGTCTTGCAAGCATGTCTCAAGCGCACCGCGGAAGACATCCGCGCGATGGCACCGCTTCTGCCTTCGTTCCGCCTGTGCAAGGGCATCTACATTGAGCCCGAGACCATCGCTTACCGCGGGCTTGAACCCGTGAGATCGAACTACCGCCAGTTGTTAGCCGCCATGTTTGCCACGAGCGTGAAGCGCGTGGCCATCGCGACCCACGACCACGTCTTGGTGGAATACGCTCAGAACTTGATTCGCGAGCAACGCATCCCGCGCGAGCGATACGAATTCCAGATGCTGCTCGGTGTGACGGAACAGCTCCGCCAGAAGCTCATTCGCGAGGGCGAGGCCGTGCGGGTGTACGTGCCATTCGGCAAGGACTGGCACGGCTACTGCACGCGGCGTCTCAAAGAGAACCCCGCCATCGCCGGACATGTGCTCAAAGCCCTGCTCGGCTTTGGTGGCTGAACGCGATTGAGAATGCTCACGGTGGGCCTCGAACCCACACTTGGGGGATTTTAAGTCCCCTGCCTCTGCCAATTGGGCTACGTGAGCGTGGGCGCAGTCTAAGTGCGCGAAGAACAGGAGTGCGCGTCAGGAGCATCGGGCATCGCGGCGAGGCGCTGAAGCCCCGCAGCATCTAGGCGATGCAATAGCCATTCCTTCTTCACACTCACGCCATGGCGTTCGTAGAACTCCAAGGCGAGTTTGTTCCAGTCAAGGACGATGAAGTCCATGCGTCCGCAATTCTTCGCCACCGCAAGGCGCGCGCAGGTGAGCAATAGGCGGTGGCCCACCTTGAGTTCGCGGAAGTCCGGCAGCACGAAGAGATCTTCGAGATAGAAGGTCGGCTTGGCTACGAAGGTGGAGTAGGCGAGAAAGTGAGCTGCGTAGCCGATGAGGTGCCCCTGATGCTCGGCCACCAACAGCCCGTAGTGCGGCCTGACACCAAACAGATGCTCGATCAGGCGCGCCTTGGCCTCGGCATCGGGCGCAGGCATGTTCTCGTAGCGCGCGAGGGCATCCACGAGCTGCAAGAACTCTCCGGCGTCTTCGATGCGCGCGGGGCGAATTTGTATCGAATCTCCCGTCACTTGCTGCCCCTCTCTCTGTCTTTGTCAGAGCTCCAGTCCTGATGCGCGCCGCCCGTCTTTTCGGAGAGCCGACGCATCCAGGGAGTCGCGCGGTCACCCACGTTGATGGTGTGCACGCGGATCATCCGCCCGATATTCCAACGCAGAATGGCCTCGCACAACTGCGTGACCTGCGTGATGAGGCCTGCGGAAGGGGCACCATCCGAAAGCAAGAACACCGTGTCGGGGCCCTCTAGTGCATCTTTGGGGTCGGGTTTCTTGTTGGGATGGAACGCGAGCTGGAGCCCCGCATGAACGTTGGTCCTCTGCGAGGCGGTTTGTGCGCGGATTCGGCTCGAGAGTCTCTCCCGTGTGCTCGCGTCCAAGCGTTCCAAGCCATTGCTCAGCCACAGCGCTTCATCATTGAAGAACACGATGCCCACGCGCGTGCCCTCGGGAAGCTTCTCGAGGAGATGCACCAACTCGGCCTTGAGGAGGTCGAGGCGCGTGCTCAACTCGAGGCTCTTCAGGTGTGGGGTGGCCTTGATGTGTTCGGAAGCGAGTCCGCCACCGATGGGTTCGCGCATGGAGCCCGAGCCGTCCAGCACGAACACTAAGCTGCCTCCGTCGGTGCCAATGCCGTAGAAAGTGCCGTAGCGCGTGGGCTCGCCATGTCCGGCCGCAGGGGGAGCATTCTTGCGGGCGAGCCAAAGCTCTTTCCAAGCAGCCGTGTCTTGGCCGAGATCCGTGCCGAGGCGACGAATGAGGGCGTTGACCGCCACGCTTTGAACGCGAGTGGACTCGCCCTTGCCGGTGCAAGCAATGACCTGCTCCATGCCGGCGTCACAGTCGCTGTAGAGGGCGGTTTCGAGCAATGCCGCGCGCAGTGGCCACGCGCTGCCCGCGGGTGCGAGAGCAGCCACGCTTGGGTGGATGCGTCCCGATCGCGCCAAGCCGCGGATGATGGCCACGCGCGCTGTGAGCGGCAACTTGCTGTCTTTCAGGAAGCGCTGCACGTGCTGTGTCGCGGATGGCGTGCTGTTGGCGGCGAGGATCCACAGCAATTCGTCGCGCTCGGGAACGGACTTGTTGGCGCGCTGCGCGATGGCACCAAGAACGCTCGTGTCCGAGCAGCGCCTCAGCAACGAACGCAGCCGGCGGCGTTCATCCTCCAGCACGGAGTCGGTGCCGAGTTGTTCTAGGGCTTGCAGCTCTGTCTTGTTCGAAGTGGCGCTCTCGCCACTGAAGGCCACTGAACCCACGGCAAAGGCGGCCGCATCCTGATCCGCGCGTCGGGACAGACGGATGCGCGAAATGCCCTGAGTGAAATCCAGGCCGCGCTCGCCCTTCCTGCTCTTCAGGCCTTTGAGAGTCAGTTCGAGGCGTTGCAGTCCTGGCTTCAGTTCCACGTCCATCCAAGCCGCAGCGTCGTTGTTCTTGCGGCCTTCAAGGTCTTCCACGCGCCACTGGAACTTCACCGGCTTGGCGCCCTCAAGGAATGCCTCGGCATGGAGTTTGTCCGGGGCTTGCCCCATCAAGTCTTCTAGGGTCAGGCCGTAGAAACGCTGTTCTCCGGGAGCCACCCGCGTGAACCAGCGCTCGCCGACGGCCAAAGCGCCGAGCTTGCCTTCGTGACTTTGCCCTTCATCGGGGGCGCCATCGAGGAGCAGCACTGTGCGCGGCGACTGCCCGAGGGCCGCGAGTGCGAACAGGCAAAAGAGCATTCCGGCGCGGATCATCGCGCCCGATGATACTCAGCCTCGCTTGGTCAGGGGGCGGATCGCGCCTCAGTCAAGGTGTGGGCACTTTCAGTTTGTCGTAGGCCGCAAGCACATTGCGGCGTGCAGTGTCCATGCGAACCAAGGTCGCGGAAGCGCCTGCGACATCGCCTGCGGCCTGATAGGCCGCCAATTCCTTCCCCAAGCGTTGGCGCGTTTCGCCATACCAGATCACGAGGTCCTTGAGTTCCGACGGGGCTGGCGGAACCAAGGAGTCATCTGCGGCTGCGCGACTTGCTGGGGCTTGTGCTTCCACAATCGGACTCGGCTGAACCGGAGCATCTGGATCTGTGGGTTTCGCTGGTGGTGTGGGCTCCTGCGCCAAGGCTGCGGCGCCTAGAAGCACAAAGAGCATGAGTGACGAGTGCGTCATGGGCGATCTCCTGCACCCCCATCCTAGCCCGCGGGGGAGTACCATGCGGCCGTGACTCAGAAGGCGCGCGTGATCTTGGGTTTGGTCTTGCTGCTCAACTTTGCGCTTCTCGTGGTGATTCACGAGCTTGTCGTTCATGAGCGGCTCACCTTGGCGCAATCCGCGGCCGACGCACGAGAGGTCGGCAAGGCAGAAGACTTGGAGCGCGCACTGCGCGAAGACGTGCGGCAGATCCTCGATGCGCGGCGGGAACGCATGACAGTGCGCTTGCAAGAGGTGATGGAACGCGAAGCACTAGCCCTCCCACCGGAGTTGCGGGCTCGTTGGCGAGACGGATTCGCGGCGGAAGTTGCTGCGGCCAAGGTGGCAGATCAATCCCATGCGCAAGTGTTCACTCTGCCGCGGGCACCCCAAGCGGAGGAATCCGTGGATGTGGAAGCTCCGCGGGGCTCTCGCCTTTGGTTGCTGCTGCCATGGGGCCTCGTCACTGCGGCGAGTTTGCTCTGGTGGTGGCACGCGCACTGGACCAAACCCATGCGCGCGCTGGAAGCCTCGCTAGCCGAGAGAGGGTGCGCCCGCAGCCTGCCCTCTGACGAACTCACGCGCGCTTTCGCCCCAGCGTTGCTCGAACTCCGCGATGCGCGCCAAGAGCTTGAACGGCGAGTGGATGCCAAGACTGGACAACTAGCGCGAGCCCTCGAAGTGCAGCGCGAGCAAAAGGAAGAACTGGCGCGATTGCTTCGCGATCTAGAAGCCGCACGCGAACAGTTGGTGCGTCAAGAGAAGCTCGCCGCCATCGGAACCTTGGCAGCCGGTGTCGCTCATGAGTTCAACAACATCCTCGGGGGCGTGCGCGGATGTGCGCGGGAAGCCCTTGCGCACAAGCCCTCCACCGATGTCACCGAATGCCTCGACATGATCGTGAGGGCCACGGAGCGCGGACGCGGCATCGTGGACGGATTGGGACAACTAGGGCAGAAGAACCCCCGAGTTGCGCAAGCGCAGTTGTTGGGGCCCATCGTGAACGAGACGCTGCGGTTCTTGCGTCCGGCAGCCGTGGAGCGCTCCGTCCGACTCGAAGCCCACTGCGATCATGCTCCCGCGGTGTTTGCGGACGCCCTTGCGGTTCAGCAAATGTGCACGAATCTCGTGAAGAACGCCATTGAGGCGTCGCCGGCGCAAGGCCTCGTGCGCATCTCGGCGGAGGTTCACGAGGGCTCTGTGCAAGTCTCAGTGGACGATGAAGGCGACGGCGTCGCAGCAGCGCATCAAGCGCGGTTGTATGAACCGTTTTTCACCACCCGCGAGAAGTCTGGTGGCACTGGCCTCGGACTGGCAGTGACCCATGGACTTGCCCTCGCGCAGGGAGGCACCACTGGCTACGCTCCGCGCACGCCACGCGGCAGTCGTTTCTGGTTTGAGGTGCCGCTCGCGAACAAGCCTTCATGACCGAGCGCCCCACACCACTCGCGCTGCACGTGCTCGTCGTGGACGACGAAGAGTCGATGCGCTTTTTTGTGAAGAGCGCGCTCAAGCGTGCGGGGCATCAGGTCAGCACAGCTTCGAACGGGACTGAAGCGCTCGGCGTATTGGACCAATCACTCGTAGATGTCGTCGTGACAGACTTGCGGATGCCCGCCATGGATGGGCACGAGCTCTTCCGCGAGATCCTCAAGCTCAAAGCGCCACCGCGTGTGGTGTTGATGACGGGTTTCGGGTCGATCAAGGACGCGGTCTCGGCCCTAGCTTCGGGGGCAGAGAACTACCTCACGAAGCCATTTGAGGCCGAGGAACTCCTCCTCGCCGTCGAGCGTGCGGGGGAGAAGGCGCGCCTAGAACTCGATGCGGCGGCATGGAAGGCCAGCGCTGCTGATGGTGCGTTCGAAGGCTTGGCCGGACGTGCCGACGTCATGCGCGAACTTGCGCGCACCATCGCCCGTGTAGCGCCTCGCCGAGGCCCGGTGCTCATTTGCGGCGAATCAGGAACTGGCAAGGAATTGGTGGCGCGCGCCGTGCACAAGCGCTCCGAGCGGAGCGGGCCCTTCGTCGCCGTTCATGCGGCGGGTTTCCCCCAGGGCCTTTTGGAAACCGAGCTCTTCGGTGTGGAGGCCGGTGCCTTTACGGGTGCCGACCAATCCCGTGCGGGCTATATCGAGCGTGCATCCAACGGAACCCTCTATCTCGATGAAGTGGGCGAGATCCCGATTGAGGCTCAGCCTTCGCTCTTGCGCTTCTTGCAGGAAGGGGAGGTGGTGCGAGTTGGTGGAACGGAAGTGTTGCGCCCTGATGTGCGCGTGGTTGCGAGCTCGACCCATCCATTGCGTGAACTTGTGCAACGGGGGCGACTGCGCCAAGACCTCTTCTTCCGACTCAATGTGCTGCCCATTGAGGTCCCACCACTCCGCGACCGCCTCTCCGACATGCCCCTGCTGGTGCAGGCCATTCTGACGCGCTTGGGCCGCGGTGGCACCGTGGTGACTCCCGCTGCCCTAGCCCTCCTTTGTGCTCGACCGTGGCCGGGCAATGTGCGCGAACTCGCCAACACCATCGAACGCTCTCTCGTCTTGAAACCAGAGGGTCCCTTGGATGCCGGGGACTTTCATTTCGATGAGGCCACCAGCCTGCCAGAGGGCGGTGAGCGCAGCTATCGGGAAGTGCTTGAGGATTTCGAGCGGCGTTTTCTAGAGTCCATTTTGCTCTCCACGGCAGGGAATCTTGCTGAAGCGGCCCGGCAGATCAGGCTGCCTCGGCCCACCTTGCACGCACGGGTGGTGGCGTTGGGCATCGACCTCCAACGCTTCCGCACTCGCGGCGGCGATAGCTGAACGCGCCGGTCTTGAGCCCCCGTTCAAGTTGGCGCCACTGAAGTCCGACATTCTGAAGACATGTGCTCAGTAGGTCAGCGCCCGCGGCCTCTGAGTCTGAGTGAGAGCATCCGCAATGAGCAGAATGACCCGGGCTGCATTGGACGATTTAAGAGAGCAGTTGCTCACGCGGGAGCATCTTCTGCAAGCAGAGGTCGCGGAGCAGGGGGCGTTTGTGGCAGTGAGCGCGGAGCCCGGCGACGATGTGGATGCAGCCAGTTCCGTCCTACGTCAGGATGAGGCCCTCTCCTGCCTGCGGCGCGAATGCGAGGAACTGCAAGCCATCGAAGGTGCTCTAGCGCGCATGAATGCTGGTCAGTATGGGATCTGCACGGATTGCAACAAGGACATCGCAGTACGACGTCTTGAAGCACTGCCCATGGCTGAACGGTGTTTGAGTTGTCAGGAGAAGCGAGAGCGACGCGGGCGCTAGAGCGGCAGGGCAGGCACTGCCGCATTGGCAGGCTCTAGGTGCGGCTAGCTGTGCGGCACGGCCTAAGTTGTCGCTAATCATGCTTGTTCCGTTTGGCCCAGTGTTTGCATTGATGCCTCCACGACCCACTCCTCTCAGAGGCGAGGAAGGTGGGTCTTGGAGGTGGTCCGATGCAAATGGAACAACTCACCGTAAAGGTGCGCGAGGCGTTGCAAGAAGCTACCGAGCTCGCCCGTCGCCGTGCGCATCCTGAAGTCACCGCAGCTCACGTTTTTCTCGCGCTCTGCGAACAGCAGGATGGCCTGTTACCCGCAGTCCTTGAACGCCTCGGCGTTCCCACAGGGCGATTCTCGGACGCCATGGATGCGGAGCTGAAACGCTTGCCGGCCCAGCAGGGAGGCACGCTGCATTTCTCGCGCGATGCCATGGGGCTCTTGGATGCTGCGGACATGCGGCGTCAGAAGCTCAAGGACTCGCATACATCCACCGAGCATCTCTTGCTCGCCGCTGCGGACGGTGAAGGAGGCGTGGTTTCGAAGGCGCTCAAGGCGCTAGGGCTAGACCGCGCACGCATCGAAAGCGCTGTCTTGCCACTGCGGGCTGGCGGGCGTGTGGAGAGCGAAGATGCGGAGAGCCACTACCAGTCGCTCAAGAAGTACTGCCGCGATCTCACGGCCCTTGCGCGTGAGAGCAAGCTCGATCCCGTGATCGGACGGGATGCTGAGATTCGCCGCGTCATGCAGGTGCTTTCGCGGAGGACCAAGAACAACCCCGTGCTTGTGGGCGAGCCAGGGGTGGGCAAGACCGCCATCGTGGAAGGGTTGGCCTTGCGCATCGTGGAAGGCGACGTTCCCGAGTCCTTGCGCTCGCGTTCTGTGCTGGCCCTCGACATGGGCGCCCTCGTTGCAGGCGCCAAGTTCCGGGGCGAGTTCGAGGAGCGCCTCAAAGCGGTCTTGAAGGAAGTCACAGCCGCCGAGGGGCAGGTCATCTTGTTCATCGATGAGCTGCACACCATGGTGGGCGCTGGAGCGGCGGAAGGGGCGCAGGACGCCGCGAACATGATGAAGCCCGCCTTGGCGCGGGGCGAATTGCGCTGCATTGGCGCCACGACCTTGGATGAATACAGGAAGCACGTGGAGAAGGATGCGGCTCTTGAGCGCCGCTTCCAAAAGGTCTTGGTTGCAGAGCCGGGTGTGGAGGAGACGGTGGCGATCCTGCGTGGCCTGAAGGAGCGCTACGAGGTTCATCACGGTGTGCGCGTGCGCGACGCGGCACTGGTTGCTGCCGCGCGCCTCTCGCAGCGTTACATCTCCGATCGCAAGCTGCCGGACAAGGCGATCGACCTCGTGGACGAAGCGCTCAGCCGCGTGCGCATGGAAATCGACTCCACACCACAGGAGCTAGACGAGTTGGAACGCTCGGTGGTGCGCTTGAAGATCGAAGAACAAGCCCTCGGCAAGGAAGAAGACCGCGCGAGTCAAGAGCGTCTTGTCCAACTGCGCAAGGAACTCGCCAATCTTGAGGAGCAGGCGCGGGGCTTGCGTCAGCGTTGGACTGCTGAGAAGGAAGTCATTGCCGCCATTCGCAAGGCCAAGGGCGAAATGGAGGCTCTGCGTGCGGAAGCCGAGAGACTGCGGCGGGCTGGTGAACTCGGGAAAGTCTCGGAGATCACTTACGGCCGTGTGCCGGCCTTGGAACGCACCATCGACACTGAACAAGCCCGCTTGAAGTCCATGCAAAAAGGGCGGCCCCTGCTGCGCGAAGAGATCGGTGAGGATGAAGTGGCGGCGGTCGTGGCTGCATGGACCGGCATTCCCGTAGCCAGCATGTTGGAGAGCGAGCGCGAGCGGTTGCTGGCCATCGAAGAGCGTCTCCACCAACGGGTGGTGGGCCAGGACGAGGCCGTGCGTGCCGTGGCAGATGCCGTGCGTCGTCAGCGAGCTGGTCTCGCTGAGGAGACACGTCCTGCAGGCTCATTCCTCTTCCTCGGCCCCACGGGCGTGGGCAAGACCGAGCTGGCTCGCGCGCTCGCTGCCCTGCTCTTCGATGATGAGCGGGCCATGATCCGCATCGACATGAGCGAGTACCAAGAGAAGCACAGCGTGGCGCGGCTAGTGGGCGCGCCTCCTGGCTACGTGGGCTACGAAGAGGGCGGGCAGTTGACCGAACTCGTGCGCCGTCGGCCCTACGCGGTGGTGCTGCTCGATGAGGTGGAGAAGGCACATCCCGATGTGTTCCACACTCTGCTTCAGGTCCTTGACGACGGTCGGCTGACCGACGGTCAGGGGCGCACAGTGGACTTCCGCAACAGCATCATCATCATGACCAGCAATCTCGGCAGTCGGCACTTGGCCGACGCAGGCAAGGTCAGCGAGCGTGTGCGGGAAGAGGTCCTCACGGATGTGCGCAGGCACTTCCCGCCGGAGTTCTTGAATCGCTTGGATGAGATCTTGGTCTTCCAGAGCCTTGCGCGAGAGGACATGGCGGCGATTCTGAACATCCAGTTGCGGCCACTGCTCGCCAAACTCGCAGCCCGAGGGATCACTCTAGACGTGGCAGAGGATGCGCGCGATCAGATCGCACGCCTTGGATTCGACCCCATTTACGGAGCCAGGCCCCTGAAAAAGGTGCTCAAGCGCGAGGTGGTGGACCGGCTTTCGCGTTTGATCCTCGAGGGGCGGGTGGGTGAGGGGGTCGTGGTCAAAGCTGTTTGCGCCGGGGACGGAATCGGCCTCGAAGTCGCATCGGCCGGAGCTCAAACTGTGTCGAAATGACATTGAACGGGCTATCGCGTGGTCCGTATGATGAGAGCGCCGGGGAAATCCCCGGCCTTATGACCTCCATTCTGCGCCGACATGCCATCTTCTTGGGGCTGGCAGCCTTCGTGCTCCTGCTCAGCGCTAACACGCTGACGGCGCAAGGGATGAGAAGTTCTGTCTCCGGCGGGGCGCGTCCCGGCGGGAGTGTCACCGTGACGGTGAGCGGGGTCAACTCTGTTTCCATCAGCGCGGATCTGAATGGCGTACCGCTGCCTGCTTCCTGTTATGGCCCCATTCGCGAACGCGACGGCAAGCTCGAACAGGTGATCACTTTGCCCAACTCGGCCACGGGCACACTCAATGTTCAAGTCTCGTCGTCCAACGGCGACGTGCAAACCCACAGCCAAGCTGTTTCTGCCGCGGATGGGTGAGGTCACGCGGGGGCTCGTTTGGCCCCGTGTCGTGCTCCTCGCCGCCGTGCTACTCGCGTTTGGCAGCGCCATCTCCTTTCGGTTGACCTACGACTCCGTGGCCATCGTGGGCATGGACCGGCGTATCGCAGACAACCGTCCCGCAGCGCTGCTCACAGGGGACTGGTGGGACCGCGAGGCGTCCGACGAAGGACTCGCGGTGCGTCCAAGTCTGTGGCGTCCGCTCACCAAACTTTGGTTCTGGATGTTGCACCCGCGGGATGGTCGGCTGCGCGGTCCGGGGGATTCGTTGCCCCTCGTGATGGTGGGCGCGGTGCTCCTGCAAGTCCTCGTGGCGCTGCTGCGCTTCGAAATCGTCTTGCGTTTATTGCCAGGGTCGAGGGATGGACCATGGCTCGCCGCCGTGGCCACAGGCCTGAGTGTGCTGCATCCGTTGAACGCGGAAGTGGTTGGAACGGCCGTGGGTTCTGCGGATGCGCTGGCCACACTTCTTTCATCATTGGCTGTGTGGCTCTCGCTGACTCGAAAGTCAGCCTGGGGTCATGGCGCGATCTTGCTTGCGACGTTTCTCGCACTGACGGCTAAGGAGTCTGCCATTGTGACGCCCTTGTTCGTGGGTGTCGCCGTGGCTCTAGAGCGACCGGTTTCGTGGAAGCGAGTGTTGTTCTGCACCTGCGCTTCAGGATTGGGAGCCATTCTCTTCCTCTTGGTGCGTCGGCAGGTGCTCGGTGAGTTCCTTGGGGTCGGTGATCCCGTCTTCGCCTTGTTTGCGCCTGGTGATCGCGTCGCTACAGCCTTGGCTGTCGTGACTCTCTTCGACTTGCCGGCGCTGTTTTGGCCTACCTCCATTCATCCAACTCTGGGCCTCGTGGATATTCCGCCGGCGAGCTTCTCCGACGGGCCGGTCCTAACGGGAGTCGGCGTTCTCCTCGCATTGGTGCTGTCGGCCGTCTGGCTTTGGCGCCGCCAGCGGGCATTGGCAACAGCCGGGCTCATCCTCTTCGCCGCAGGACTATTGCCCGTCAGCAATCTGTTCTTCAGCATCGGAGCGATGGGAGCTGCGCGCTTCTTTCACCTGCCGTTGCTAGGGATAGCGCTCGTTGCAGCGGACTTGATCTCGTGGCCGTCTCAACGGAGGCGGAGTGCAGTGCTCGGAGCTGTGTTGTGTGGCGTCTTGCTGTTGCTCACGCGCGCGGAGTTGGGGAAGTGGGAAAGTAACGAAATACTTTTCACGCGCATGACTGTAGAGCAAGCGCGCTGTCCCGTTGGGTACTACAACCTCGGCGTCCTCGAACAGGAGCGTGCGCGGCCCAATCTGGCGCGTGCTCTCGAGTTGTACCTCGCCGCTTCGGCGATCGAGCTTCCCCGCATCCCCGAGCGAGATGTCATTCAGGAAGATCTGCTGGAATTGCGTTTCCAAGCCGCCATGAACGCGGGCGGGCTGGCCACGATGCGTTCACAAACCGAGCCAGCGTTCCTAGAAAAGGCCGAGCGTCAGTTCGACTTGGCATTAGCTGTGAGTGCCGAAGGACTGAAGAGCGCCGCGTTGGGGGCCGATGACACCAATTGGGTTTTCTTGCGAGCCGAGGCCCTGTGCTCGGCGGCGCGCACGGCCTACATGCGCGATCGTTCCACGGCGAGAGGGCATGCGATGGCCATGTTGAATGAAGCGCGCCTCTTGGTGCCGGATCACTCCGCGAGTGATCTGTGTGAGGCGTGGATTGCAGAGGCTGAGGGCGAGATGACTCAGGCCCTCGCGCTTTCAGCGCAAGTTGTGGAGCGCACGCGTCCCCACTGGAAGAAGGCGCGGGCCCGCAACGAGGCGCGAGACCACGCTCAACGCTTGCAGCGTGCAGGCAGATCTGAAGCTGCTGCGGACCTCAACTTGGACGTGGCCTTGGCAGGCGCTGGCGCGGAAGATCCGACCCTGCTTTTTGATGCGGCGCGCTTGGCCGGGCCATTTCGCTCAGCGGGGATGAAGCCGCGCGTGCTGGCTGCATGGCGATTGTTCTTGAACCACGCCCCGCCTACGGATGTTCAGCGTCGCGAGCACGCGGCGCAGGAATTGCGACGCCTCGGTGGCGCGTGATCAGAGCAGCTTCAGCACAAGGCGCCAGCGTCCTGAGTCGCGCCTGAGGATCAAGGCATGGGTTTCGGTGATGCCGCGGACTGGGACTTCCGCATGATCGCCACTGATGTGTGCTTGTCCTACCCGTTCCTCGTGATCGAAGGGCATGTCAGGCAGGCGACCCTTGCTTGTGAATAGCGCTTGCAGGAACGCTCGAGCATCCGGATCTGCGGGCGGTGTCCCTAGTGCACTGACCAATCCTTCTTCCGCCTTCGACCAACGTTGCGCCAACTCATCTAGGGCCGCGCGGGACGATTCATCGAGCAGTGGCAGCGCCGCGCCGGCGTCACCACAAGCGACGGCGTCGAACCAAGCTTTCACGGTGTCTTCTGGACTGAGATCCGGGGAACACGCGGCAACGGCGAGGGAGAGCACTAGGAGTACGGTGGCGCGCACGGGCGGGAGCCTAGGGTGCATGTGCCCGCGCGACAAGCATCAGAAAACCGATCATGTTCCGGTAATATGCACGCGAATCACAAGGACTCATTGCATGCGCGTCATGGCGTTCATTCTGTTCATGGCTTTAGGGCTTTCAGCCCAAGACGGCACTCCACGGGCAGTCGTCGCGCTGCCCGTGTGGAAGTTCGGTTCGCTACCTCAGTTCTCGCAAGCCAAGCATGAGTTCATCATCAAGAATGAGGGGAATGCTGCGCTGAAAATCACGCAGGTGATTCCGAGCTGCTCCTGTGCGGCTGCGGTTCCCGAGAAGAATGAGATTGCTCCAGGCGACCAAACCGCGGTGCAGGTGAATCTAGACACGAAGAACTTCATGGGCGCGCTCACCAAGATCGTGACCGTGATGTGCAACGACCCGCGCCAGCCGCAGATCGTGCTGACCGTGACGGGTGAAGTGCAGCCGCCCTATGCCGTCTTGCCCCGCGAAGTCAATCTTGGGCGCGTCGCGCGCGCTACGCCGGGAGACGGCGGTGATTTCGCTGTGCATCTCACGCGCGGTGTCGAAGTGAAGATCGTGGATGTGATTTGCGGCAACCCCATGGTGGAGATTGTCAAAGTCGGTGGGTTGGAACCGCAACCGGATGGATCTTCGAAGCAGGCCTACAAGGCGCGACTGAAAACCGGCGTGCCCGTGGGGCTGTTGCGCGAGAGCATCACGGTGCGGACGGACTTCGGCAACTTGCAGACCACAACCATCACACTCGCCGCGACGGTGGAGGGCGAAGTCACCCTATCTCCCACGTCATTCTCCTTAGGACGCCCCAAGCTCGGTGAGGGCGCCACCAAGGAAATCCTCGTCACTAAGGGTGGCCCCACGGGCATGCACATCGCAGGAGTGGAGGCCACTCCCAAGGATGTGTTCGCGGCGGAGGTGGCTGAGGAAGAAGCCGGCCGCCGTTGGCGCGTGCAGGTGCATGTGTCCAAGTCCGCCCCGAAGGGCTACCACCGCGGCACCATCATCATTCGCACAGATGTGCCTGGTGAGCAGCAATTGCGCGCCTTCCCCTATGTCTACGTGGTGGAGTAGATCTCTCGCGCTCGCTTTCATCGCGGGCTTTTTCGCCGCTTGTCATGACGCAGGGCAGTCGCCCGCGACGGCGATTGTGCTGAGCGGCAATGATCTTGGGTTCATCCGCCCTTGCGGTTGTTCGAAGCCCGCCCTAGGTGGCATCGCCCGCCGCGGGGGACGCATCGCGGCCTTGCGTGCAGGCCAACCGGTCCTCGCGTTTTCCACGGGCGAGATGGTCGCGGAAACCGGACGCCAACAAGAAATCAAACTGGAGTCCATGCTCCTCGCCATGAATGCGATGGCCTATAGCGGATTCGCGCCCGGTCGCGGCGAGTTTGCGTTGGGGCTTGAGTATCTGAAGCAAGTGCGCGAACTCGCGACCTTTCCGTTCGTTTGCGCCAATGTGCTGGTGGGACAGACTCCGGTCTTTTCGCCCAGCGTGGCTCTTGCGGAGAACGCGTGGACTGTCACGGGCCTCGTGGCAGAGAACATCTCCGTGCAAGGGGCCACGGTGGTGGACCCAGTGGCGGCCTTGCGAGCGGTGGCGGCTACAACTCCCGATGAGCACGAGTTACTGGTGCTCTGGAACGGCCCCGAGGAATTCGTCGCGACCTTGGCAGCAGCATTGCCCGCAACGCGTAGAGCGCAAACAGTCTTTGCCGTCGCGTGTACGGGAGATGCGCCGAGGCCTCTCGCGGGCGATGTCAAGGCCATGGCCGTGGGCAGCAAGGGCCGCGATCTCGTGCTGGTGGAGGCCAGCGCGTCACCTTGGTGGACCAGCATGCGACTCGAAGAGTCAGGCCCCATAGATGCCGAGTGCAACGCCATTCTGGATGGCTACCGCGATGCGGTGCGTGGCGAAGAACTGATCCTTCACACACCGCGTGCGCCCAGCGCTGCCTACGCCGCTGGCAAGGCTTGCCGTGACTGTCACGAGATCATCACGACCCAGCTCGCAGACAGTGCCCACATGCGTGCTCTCGCGACCTTGGAAGCGACACGGGATGAGCGCGATCCGGAATGCGTGCGGTGCCACGTGGTGGGGCTTGGAGACGTCACGGGCTGGACCCCCGAGCGTCCTGAACTGGCCAACGTGGATTGTGAAGCCTGCCACGGTCCGAGCGAGGAACACGCGCAAACGCAATCGCGACATCCCAAGCCACACCCACGGAAGTCCGATTGCATGCAATGCCACGACCCCGACAATTCCCCCGGATTTGAGTACGGGAAGTACTGGGCCAAGATCCGGCACGGTCACTGAGGTCGGCGCCTGTCAGGAATCGGACGGGGAGTAACCGCTAGGGAACGCGCGCACCGGCCCGAAGTGCAGAAACCACGGAGGGTTGTTCTGGCCGCCTGTTTGCATTGAGATGGGCACCTGCCGTGAGGATCCCCGTCATGCTGAAACAACTGTCAGCCCTTTGCTTGAGCCTAGTGGTGAGTCTGTGCGCCCAAGAACGCAAGGTCGTGGTGTATGTGAGCCTCGACGAGGAGTATGCCCGCGCCATCCTGAGCGCATTCGAGAAAGACACGGGCATCAAGGTCGAGTCGGCCTTTGACACGGAAGACAACAAGACCGTGGGCATGGTGGGACGCATCATCGCGGAGCGGGAAAGTCCAGTGGCCGATGTCTACTGGAACAACGAGTGCGCGCAGACCATTCGCCTGAAGCACATGGGGTTGTTGCAGCCCTATGCTTCACCCTCTGCCGAAGGGATCGCAGCGAAGTTCAAGGACCCCGAGCAGTACTGGACCGGCTTCGCTGCGCGAGCTCGAGTGCTGATCTACAACACGCAGTTGATGGCTGCGACGGATGTGCCCACCACCACGGACGACCTCACCCATGCGCGCTGGAAAGGCAAGATTGCCCACGCGCGGCCGCTGACGGGAACCACGCTCACCAATGCCGGCGTGCACTACGCCAACTCGGGAGTGGAGGCGACCGAGAAGCACTATCGCGCGTTGATTGCTAACGACGTGCGCTTCGAACGCGGCAACGGCCAAGTGGCGCGGCTCGTGGGTGAAGGTGTGATTCCGTGCGGCATGACCGACACAGACGATGTGTCCGTGCGTCAGCGAGAAGGCAAGCCAGTGGCGATGCAACTGCTCGACCAGCAAGGCCAAGGGGCGCTGCTCATTCCCAATTCAGTCGCTGTCTTGAAGGGGGCGCCGCACCTCGCGGAAGCGAAGGCGCTCGTGGACTATTTGCTGTCACCGGCGGTGGAGGCGCAATTAGCCGCGGGGGTGAGCGCGCAGATTCCGCTCCACGCGGGAGTGGCTCCGCCCACGGGAATCCCCTCGGGATTTCGCAGCATGGAGGTGGACTTCTCGGCTGCGGCTACAGCCATCGAGAAACACAGACTCGACCTTGAGCGCATGTTCGGAGGTGCTCTTCCGCAAGCGAGCACAGAACCTGCCGCCGACGACAATCTGGTGCTCTGGGTGGCCTTGGGTTGTCTCGCCGTGGCGGCCCTGCTGCTCGTGCGCTCCATGAAGCAGAAACAGGTTGCATGAGCTGGATCGCTCGCCAATCCCTCGCGCTGGTGCTTGCATTGTTGGTCCTCCAACCACTGCTGGTCTTGGCCGAGCGTGGCGCGGGGGTGTTGCTAGATGGCACCATGGATCAGGTGCTCAGCGGAGCCCAAGTCGGCGTCCTGTTCGCGAATGCGATTTTTCTTGCGCTGCTGACAACGCTGTTCGCCGCGGTGTTGGCCATAGGGGTCGTGATGGCTCTCGGCCTCTACCGCGTGCGTGGTGAAGGACTTTGGACAGCGCTGCTGTTGACGCCTCTGATCATTCCTCCGCACATCCACACCATCGCTTGGACACGCGTGCTCGGTGACAAGGGCTGGCTCAGCCTTTGGCTTGCCGAACAGGGAATGCCCATGAACGTGCGCTTGCCGTTGGCGACGGACGGGCTGTTGGCTCACATTTATCCAGGGCCTGCATGGGTGATGGCTTGCTCGTTTTTCCCACTCATCGCCTTGCCGATGATCATGACTTTGCGGCGCTTGGATCAAGAGTCCTTTGCGGCGCTGTCCTTGTCCATTCCACAGCGCAGAGCTCTGTTCATTCGTGCGAAGGTCGAAGCGCGGCCCGCATTCTTCACGGGGCTCATTGCGGTGTTCGCCCTCGCGCTCGTGACCTATCCAGTGGTCAGCCTGCTCGATACTCCGGTGTTGGTGCAGAAGGTGTACTTCGTGTTTTCGCAAGTAGATCAAGCTGCCGGTGCAGTGCTCGCGCTCCCTCTAGTGCTCATGGCGGTGCTAGCGACGTTCGCTCTCACCCGCGCCGAGCAGAGCTTGATGGCGGGGCTGCGTGGCAAGGCGCGCCCGCGCGACGCGGCTAGTCCCTCCGCCATCGCGCTCTTGGTGACTGTGTTGGTGGTGACGAGTGGAGTCCCTCTCGTTTCATTGCTCCGCGAAGCAGGCCCGCTGGCCATTGCGGGTGGCACGGACAACTACCAAAGCGTTTTTGCGCGCACGGCTGAAGCGTTTTGCGACACAGGTGCCCTGCTCCTTTGGGCCATGCCACCGTTGCTGCTTCTCTCCGTTCTCGCTGCGCGTTGGATGGCGCGCGGCCGCGTGGGCGGGCTAGACGCCGTGGCCACGCTGCCCTTGGCCCTGCCGCCTGTGGTCGTGGGCGTAGCCCTGCTGCTGAATGTTGCAGCCATGGATAGTGGGCGTGCTGCACTCTGTGCGCTGCTTGCAGGCGCAGTGGCTGGATTGGTCAGCGTGGGCTCGATGCGGGAGCGCTTCTTGAGCGCGTTCGTGGTCGCGCTCGCTGCGACAGCTTTGCACTGGGGTTTGGGTGTCTCGGGACTAGCACGAGTCATTCTTACGGAAGGCCCGACCCTGCCTGTGCTGGGTTGGCTAGCGCTCTATCTGCCGCTTTGCGCGCGCTTGATGCGCGTGGCCTATCAGAGTGTGGACCGTGATGGCATGGATGCGGCGCGACTCAGCGGGGCCAACTCCCTCACACGCTTCCGCGTCGCGGAATGGCCAGCGGTGCGCGGGACTTTGGCCGCGGTGGCCATCCTAGGTTTCATCCTCTGCATGACAGAACTCTCCGCGACCTTGTTGCTCTTGCGGCCGGGATGGCAGTTCTTGCAGGTGCGCATCTTCAACATGGTTCATTATCAATCGGCTGGGGAAGTGGCAGCACTGTGCGTGCTGGTGTTGGTGGCCACGCTCTTACCCGTGATGGTGTTGCGATTGTTGGCGAAGGGACAGCGGGCATGACCCACGGTTTGGTATTCACCGATGTGGTGTGCAGTCTTGATGAGCAGGAGATCCTTCATGCAGCCAGTGCCAGCGTGCCGCGAGGAAGCTATGCCTGCGTGCTAGGAGCGTCGGGCGCTGGGAAGTCCACTCTCTTGCGTTGCATCGCAGGGCTCATTCCTTGCACTGGGCGCATTCGGCATGGAGAGCAAGTCTTGCAAGATGGTGCGCAGAGCCGTGCGCCTCATCTGCGCAAGATTGGCTTCTTGTTCCAGGCTCTAGGACTGTGGCCGGAGCTGAGTGCCGCGGAGCATCTCTTGACCGTGCTGAATGCGGCCGGCATTCGTGGTGCGCAGGCGCAGGCGCGCATGGAGGCGGAACTTGCCGACTTAGGACTTGCGGCGCTCAAGAACCGCAGGCCTGGAGAGATGAGCGGTGGCGAGCGGCAGCGCCTCGCGTTGGCTAGAGCCACAGTGCATCGTCCGGAGCTACTGCTTCTTGATGAACCCACCAGCAGCGTCGATCAAGCGCGCAAGCGGGAGGTGCGGACACTGCTCTACGACTTGTGCCGGCGTACAGGCGCCACTGTCTTGCACGTCACTCACGATCACGAGGAGGCCTTTGAACTTGCGGATCACTTGATCTGCATGGATGCAGGACGAGTTGTGCAGGAAGGAGCCGCAGCCGACGTCCATGCCGCGCCCTCGTCCGTGGCTGTGGCGCAGCTGCTTGGCAGCGGCAGCATCGTCTCGGTGACGGTGGGCGAAGACGGCCTCGCGGATTCACCTTTGGGGCGCGTGCGCGTGAGCGGCAAGTCCGTCCGCGGGGCTGCGTGGGCCCTCGTGCGCCCGGAGCACTTGGAGCTAGCCGCCGTGGGAGACGGCGTGCCTCTGCGCGTGCGGCGTAGGCTTTTTCAAGGCGGCGGTTGCCAGATGGAACTAGACGTGGCTGGCGTGAGTTGCCGCATGCAGGGAGCAGCGCAAGCAGGAACAGAGGTCTGGGTGCGAGTGCGGGGGCAACCACCCGTGGTTGAAGCGAGGAGCGTTTGAATATGCGCGCCGCATTGTTGGTGACGAGCGTCGTGTTTGTGGGGTGGCTCGTCTGGCATCTCGCGCAGGGCTCGGCGAAAACAACAGGAGAGAGCCAAGGTGCGGGAGAGGCCCTTCTTGTGATGCCCACACCGATGCGCTTGAGTTCATCGGAGGAGTGTGCGGCGTGTCATGCGGAAGTTGTGATGGAGTGGAAAGCGTCGTGGCACGCACAGGCATACACCGATCCCGAAGTGCAGCGCCTTTCGCGTGGCTTCGAAGACAAGGACTGCTTGCCGTGCCATTTGCCGCGTCCTGTCCTAGAAACGGGACTCGATAATCGGCCTCTCGAACGAGATCGGCGCCACAGCGAAGGCGTGGATTGCTTCACGTGTCACTTTGCTCCCCACGCGCAGAGCATGGTAGGGGCCGGGCCGTTGGGAACCGCAGCCCAAGGGGCGCCGTGCCAACCGCAGCAGGCGAGCACCATCAGCAGCATGGGCCTATGCGCACCGTGCCACAATCAGCACAAGGTGCACGAGGAGTGGAAGCAAACCAGTTTTGCGCAAGCAGGTCCGGGAGCCAAGGATTGCAATGCTTGCCACATGCCCGCGGTGCAACGCGCAGGCGGACGCACCGGGCGCTCTCACCGGTTTCCAGCCGCCCACGACGAAACCATGTTGCGCTCTGCGGCGACGTTGGAAGCGCGCAGGTTGGAGGACGGTGACATCGAAGTCGCAGTGACGAACACCGGCACGGGCCATAACTTTCCCACCGACGAGCGCCACCGCGCAGTCGACCTTGAGCTCACGTTCACTCTGAAAGACGGCAGTCGGGTATCGAAGCGCTTGGATCGCTTCCGCAACCCCTACCGCACGGAGTTTGAACTGAAGAACCCACTGCGCACCCTTGGTGCAACGCGCACGTTTGCACTCGATCTCGGAGCCGTCGGGGAGGCAGCCGTTCACGTGGTGCGCGAGGCTCCCGTCGGGCATCCGCCTCAAACAACTGTGGCCTATCCCGAAAGCACTCAGATTCCCGCCGGGGAGGCGCGGCGCTACCGCATGAAATTGCCTTCAGCTGTGAAGGCAGTGCACCTGCGCCTTTACTATCGCCTGCAACCCTTCCAACCAGACGCCGAAGCGACCTTGCTCCATGAAACCACTCTCACGCTGCCTTGAATTCGCCCTCGTTGCGTTGATGCTCACAGCCTGCGCTCGCGAGATGAAGAGTCCGCGTGCAGTGCCAGAAGAGCCAGAACTCCTCAGCACCCTTGAAGGCAAGAGCCCCGAGGAGCGCTGCGAATTGATTCTGCGCGCGGGGGAGTCAGGGGATGCATCTCATGCGCCTGCTCTCTTGCGTCTGATGAAAGATCGCTCGCAGGTGGCCTTCATTGCCGACGCGGACCGAACAGCGCGCTACGGCTTGCGTGCTGTGGAGTTCAAGGACACAGGTCCCGACACGCGTGCCATGGAACGCGTGGCCGCCATCGCATCCCTTGGAAGACTGAAGTGCCGTGAAGCGCTGCCAGACTTGCTGCTGGCCTTGGATGACCGGCATCCTGTGGTCGCCAATCACGCGGCTGCGGTTTTGGTGGGCATGGGGTCTCGCGCAGGCCTGCCCTTGTTGCTTTCGCATCTTGAAGGGCGTCACCCCGTAAGCGGTGAGTTCATGGCATCGCCTGCTTTCGCGGGTGAAACAGCGGATGAACTGTTGCAAGGACTGACGGGCAAGAACGTTGCTTACAACGTGGATGCTGGCGCAAGCGAGAAGGACAAAGCAGCGCAGCGCTGGCGGGCACTTGTTGCGCAAATGGAACAAGCGAGCGAGCACTTCATTGGGGAAGGGCGCAGCTTGCAACCCGGCGAACACGCGGAGTTGGATCGCCGGGTGCGGTTCCACGTGGATCTGCTCGGTGAGATGCAGTTCCTGTATCACGAACAGGCGCGACGGATGTTGCAGCGCATGGGTGTCGCTGCACTGCCGTACCTGCGGGAAGGTGTCGAGCGCATGGGCGCGTCCGGGGACGCCACGGGACTCGCGGGTATCGCGCAGGTCTTGGGGGCCATTTCACACCCGAATGCCGAAGCGCTCTTGGCCGAACTGCTCAAGAGTCGCCATGGAACGGTGGCTTCTCGCGCCGCGGAGTCCTTCGGAGCGTTGGCCACGACGGGCGCCGTGGCGGCGTTGTCAGAGGCCCTGCGGAGTGCTGAATTGCAGCTCGCGGCGCTGAGCGCACTTGGCCGCACGGGCAAATTGGGCCTGCCCGCCTTGCAGTCCTTTCAAACTCAAGATCCC
>Ga0233425_10004245_pt1 | contig 24401 bp, 22 predicted proteins | sample Watercolumn_Towu_2_FD_181712 | JGI IMG/M metagenome (GOLD analysis project Ga0233425, IMG submission 181712) | Freshwater microbial communities from Lake Towuti, South Sulawesi, Indonesia - Watercolumn_Towuti2014_140_MG | ecosystem: Environmental > Aquatic > Freshwater > Lake | place... | reverse complement strand
CCCCGGCCGACTGGTGCTCGTAGAGGCCGAGCTTGAGATGCATGGCGTGGATCGCGAAGGCGTCGCCCGAGACGCCGAGCTCGAGATCGAAGGGGCTGCGGCCGTCGGGGCAGGGCTCGTTGCGGCGGTAGATCGCCAGCGGATTTCGAAACACGTCGCGCGGCCCCACGAAGCCGGCCAGCGCCCGCCGCGCGCTGGTCACCGCCACCTCGGAGGAGAGCGCGGCCGAGGCACCCTTGCTGTCGGAGAGCTGGTGGCCGGCGCGGATGGCGCGAAAGGGCACGTAGTGGGCCACCACCATCCCGATCGCCGACTCGATCTCGTCGACGGAGCCGCCGAGCGCGGCGGCATAGGCTGCCGCCGACGCGACGGCACCGTGGTGCACGTGGTCGATGGCGTACTTCCGCAGCGCGAACACCTCCGCCAGCCGACCACGGATCTCATCGATGAGGAGCATCACGCGGAGCGTGGTGTCGCCGTCGAGACCGGCCTCGCCGGCCGCCGCGATCGCCACGGGGTAGTAGTCGTTGTGGCCGAACTCGCCGGCCGTGCGGCCCTTGGCGGCGTCGTGGCCGAAGTTCGTGCCATTGGAGTCCCACTCGCGGACGGCGGCCGCGTTGGCCGCCACGGCCCGCTCCACCAGACAGCGGCGTGGCGAGCCGAAGCAGACGGCGCCGCGGGTGCCGGCGGCGGGGGCGGCGGCGAGCGCGTCCCGGCGCAGCACCGCCGGCGCGTTGGCCCCGTGGGCCACGGCCGACACGCCGCAGCCGACGCTGTCGAGATGGAAACGTTCGAGAAGCGCGCGCGTGGCGGCGCCGATGGGCGGGGCGTCGGCGCGGAGGAAGTCGCGGGCGTACTCGGCGAGTCCGCGGGCCTGGTTCGTGTCGGCCGGCAGGAGCCGCGTGGTGTCGGAGGCGGTCGCAGCGCTGGTCATCGTGCCCTCGCGGATCGCCCGGCGGGGAGCGGGCGGGACGGATGTTGTACCCGACCGCGACGGCGGCGCCGCGCAGGTGCCGCACCACGGCGGCGGCGACTACACTCAAGGGCGATGCACCCGACGCGCCTCGGACCGTACACGATCTCCGCGCCGATCGGCCGCGGCGGCATGGGATCCGTCTATGAGGCGGTCGATGAGGCGACCGGCCACAGCGTCGCCATCAAGACGCTCGCCGCGCACCTGAGCGATGAGCCGAGCCTGCGCAAGCGGTTTGCCGGCGAGATCGAGACGCTCAAGAGCCTGCGGCATCCGTGCATCGTCCAGCTCCTGGCCTACGGCGAGGAGGACGGGCAGCCCTATTTCGCGATGGAACTCGTTCGCGGCAAGAGCCTCGAGCACCTGCTCCGGTCGGGCCGGAGGTTCTCGTGGCGCGAGACGGTGGACATCGCGCTCGACGTGGCCCGGGCGCTCAAGTCGGCCCACGATCATGGCGTCGTCCATCGTGACCTCAAGCCCGCCAACCTGCTGTTTCTCGACGAGCCCGAGGCCGGCACCCGCGTGAAGCTCGCCGACTTCGGGATCGCGCGGCTGTTCGGCGCTTCCGGGCAGACGATGGCGGGCATGATCGTCGGCACCGCGGAATACATGGCGCCCGAGCAGGCAGCCGGCGGCCCGATCGACCACCGGGTCGATCTCTACGCGCTCGGACTCGTGATGTTCGCCATGCTCACGGGGCGGCCGCCCTTCCAGGGATCGCATGTCACGGAGTTGCTGCATCGGCAGCGATCGGAGCCGGCCCCGCGGGTGTCGTCTCGCACGCAAGACGTGCCGCGCGAACTCGACGAACTGATCGACCGGCTCCTCTCCAAGGATCCGGCGAAGCGGCCCGCCAGCGCGCTGGCGGTGGGCCGCATGCTCGCCGCGATCACCGGCCTCGACGAGACGGCCTCCGCGCCCCGGCCGACCGTCGCCGAGGGCGCGGCGCCCCCGGGAAGGCGCGGCCCCGATCAGACGGAAGCGGGGAACAACGCGACGACCCACTTCGACCCCGCTGACCGTCGGGCGGCCACCGATCCCGGCCGTGGCACGCCGGCAGACGATGCCAAGATCGATCTTCTCGCGGCGACCCAGGACTTCAGCGCGGCGGCCACGGCGACACCGGATGCCGTCATTCCCGGCGAGGTGTCGGCGCCGGCCACGACACCGACGAAGCCCGGCGCGACGCAGCCCGCGCCAGCGGAGAGCCTCGCGAGGCGGCCGACCCTGCCCGCCTCGGATGGCAGGCATGGCCCGGCGAGCCACGCCAACCGATTCACCACCGTCGAGGAACTGTTCGCGGCGGCGCGGGCCGAGGCCGATGCGGCGTCGCGCCGGGACAACCTGCTCCGGGCGCTGGTCATCGTCGGGATCGTGGCGCTGCTCGGGGCCGGGGGCTATCTGCTCTTTCGGCCTCTCTCCGCCGACGACCTCCACGCGCGCATCATGGCGATCGCCTCGGCCCCCGACGCCGACCTGCGCGACGCTCGCTCGTTCATCGACCGGTTCCTGGAACGGTTCCCCGCCGACCCCCGCGTGGCGGAGGTACGGGATCTCGATCGCACGCTCGACCTCGACCTCCTCGAGCGCCGGGCGCGGCGACGCCGACGCGGGGACGATCCCGACATGGCGCCGCTCGAGCGCGAGTACCGCGCGGCGATGGAGCGCGAGGACGAGAGCCCTCTGGCCTGCATGGCAGCGCTCGAGGCGATCCTCACCCTTCATGGCGACGACGCCGTCGGGACCACGTCGCCGCCACGCCCCGATGGCGACCGTGAGCCCGAGGACGACCCCTCGCTGTGGCTGGCCTCGGTGCGGCGACAGATCGCCAGGCTCGAACCCCTCGCCGCCCAGGAACGATCCGAGGACGTGGCACGGGCCTCGGACACGCTCGAGGACGCGGCGCGGCTCGCCTCGGAAGCGGCGACCGCCGAGGAGCCCGCGCGGGCGACGCTCCTCGCTCGGCGGCGTGTCCTCCTCGCCGGCCTCGTCGAGATCTACGGCAGCAGGCCCCACGTCGCCCCCGCGGTGGCCCAGGCCAAGGCGTTGCTCGCCGAACCCTGACGCCACCGTCCACACCCAACCGCACACCCCGAGATCGATCATGCACGCACCGGTCGCCCACGTCGCCCCACATCTCCACACCGCCTCGCGCCGGCGCGCGAGCCACGAGGCGTTCATCCGCGCCCGGGGCGTGATTCCGGGCGGCGTCAACTCTCCGGCCCGCGCGTTCGGCGGCGTCGGCGGCGAGCCGATCTTCTTCGCGTCGGCCCAGGGCCAGCACCTCACCGACATCGACGGCACCACCTACCTCGACTACATCGGCTCGTGGGGACCGATGATCCTCGGGCACCGACATCCGCGCGTCGTGGCCGCGATCGAGCGGGCGCTGGCCACCGGCACGAGCTACGGCGCGCCGACCGAGGCCGAGAGCCGGCTCGCCGAAATCATCATCGACGCGGTGCCGTCGATCGAGAAGGTGCGGATGGTGAGTTCCGGCACCGAGGCGGCCATGAGCGCGGTGCGGCTGGCCCGCGGATTCACCGGCCGTGACCGGATCGTGAAGTTCGCCGGCAACTACCACGGCCACGGCGACAGCCTGCTCGTGGCGGCCGGGTCGTCGGCGGCCACGCTCGGCGTGCCCGACTCGCCGGGCGTGACGGCCGGCACCGCCCGCGACACGATCGTGCTCGAGTACAACGAGCCCGAGCAGCTCGAGGATCTGTTTCGCCGCGAAGGCGACGCGATCGCCGCGGTGCTGCTCGAGCCCGTGGTGGGCAACATGGGGCTCGTCGTGCCCTCACGGGAGTTCCTCGACACGGCCCGCCGGCTCACGCACGCGCACGGTGCGTTGCTCGTGTTCGACGAGGTGATGACCGGCTTCCGGCTCGCGCTCGGTGGCGCGCAGGAGATCCTGGGCGTCACACCCGACCTCACCACGCTCGGGAAGATCGTGGGCGGTGGGCTCCCGCTGGGGGCGTATGGTGGCCGCGCGGACGTGATGGATCACGTGCTGCCCGCGGGGAAGGTGTTCCAGGCCGGCACGCTCTCCGGCAATCCGCTGGCAGTGGCGGCCGGCACGGCCACGCTCGAGGAGCTGCGCGACCGCCCCCCCTACGCGGCGCTCGACGCGCTCGGTGCCCGGCTCGAGGCCGGCTTCCGCTCGGCCGCGGCCGCCGCGAACGTCCCGGTGTGGGTCGCCCGCGTGGGCAGCATGATGACGATGTTCTTCCAGCACGGGCCGGCGCCGGTGCCGGTGACGGGCTGGACGACCGCGTCGGCAAGCGACACCGCCCGCTACGCCGCGTTCTTCTGGGGCATGATCGACCGCGGGATCTACCTGCCCTGCAGCCAGTACGAGGCACTGTTCTTCTCGAGCGTTCACACGGCCGACGACATCGACCGCACCATCGTCGCCGCCCGCGAGTGCCTCGCGGGATGACCCGGAGCCGCGGGCTTCAGGCCACCGCGGCGAGATCATCCTCCGCCGCACCGCAGCCGGCGGGCGTCGCGACACGGCCCGGCCCCACGAGTTCCATGCGGCCATCCACATGCTCGACGAGCGCCGTGCAGTGCTCCACCCAGTCGCCGCAGTTGTAGTAGTCGATCCCCTCGATGCGACGGATCGCGGGCACATGGATATGACCGCAGACCACGCCCGTGCAGTCCTGGCGCTCGGTATAGCGGGCGACGAAGTGCTCGAAGTCGTTCACGAAGTTGACCGCCGTCTTGACCTTCGTCTTGAGCATCGCGCTCACCGACCAGTACGGATAGCCAAGCCGACGACGCACGGCGTTCATCCAGGCGTTGAGGTGCAGAGCGGCCGTGTAGGCCCGGTCACCGAGGTGGTAGACCCAGGCGGCGTGCTTCGTGAGGTGATCGAAGCAGTCGCCGTGGATCACGAGCAGGCGGCGGCCGGTGGCGGTCTCGTGGACGAACTGGTCGGCCAGTTCCACGTGACCGAACACGTGCGGCGAGAAGGCGCGGAGGAACTCGTCGTGATTGCCGGTCGCGTAGTAGACCCGCGTCCCCCGCTTGAGCATGCCGAGGATCCGACGCACGACGAAACTGGCGGTGTCGCTCCAGACGAAGTTCCGCTTCAGCTTCCAGCCGTCGATGATGTCACCGACGAGGTACAGGTTGTCGGGCTCGAAGTCGCCGAGGAAGTCGAAGAGTTCCTGCGAGCGTGAGAACCGACAACCGAGATGGACGTCCGAGATGAACAGCGATCGCACGTGCATGACGGATTCTCCGTGCCGCACCCCGAACGGCGGTCGCGGCGCCAGCCGCGGCCACCCCTGAAGGCTAATCCGAGGATCGAACGCACGGCAGCGCGGATTCCCGTGAGAATTGCATGAATCCCCCAACGGCTCCCTCACCGATTCCTCATCGGGGCGGGCCCCCCGGCGGTCAGCGGAGGTGGAAGTCGATCACGAGCGGAAGGTGGTCGCTCGCCGCCTTGGTGAGGCTCGTGCGCACGACACGAGCGTGCCGCACGTCGATCGGCCCGCGAACGAACGCCTTGTCGAGCGCCCCCAGCGGCATCCACGCCGGGAACGTGCGGAACTTCGACACCGGCGCGGTCACCTGGCGAAACCCTTCGGCCGCGAGCGCGCCGCCGGCGAGCGAGTCGCGCCAGTCGTTGAGATCGCCGACGACGAGCGTGGGATGCGCGTCGGCCGACCGGAAGAGCATGTGCCCGAGGAGCCTGCCGATCTGCCAATGCCGCTCGCGCTCCGCGAGGCCGAGGTGCGTGTGCACGAGGTGGAGGCGACCCTCGGGCGTCGCCACCACGAGGAGCTGCGCCGCGCGTGGCTTGCGGGCCCCCTGACGGAGCGTGATCCGGTGCCGGCTCTCGACCGGCCAGCGCGAGAGGACGAGGTTGCCGTACCCACCGTCGCCGACGGCCACGGTCGGCTGAAACACGCCCTGGCAGCGGAAGTAGCGGGCCAGGAGCCGCGGCTGGTCGTCATGACGGCTTCGCCGCACGAGCCGATCGACCTCCTGGAGGCACATGAGGTCGGGATTCTCGGCCTCGATCGTGTCGATGATCCGCTCGAGCGCGTAGCGGCGGTCGCGGCCGCCGATTCCCTTGTGAATGTTCCAGCTCAAAAGCCGCATCAGCAGCCGGCCCCTCGCGGCGCGACGTTCACCTTCCCGTGAGTGTAGCCGCCGCGCTCCAGGCGGCGATCGGCTCGGCGGCCGATTGCAGGCCGCTCGAGCGCGGGAGTAGGCTCCGCCCTCGGGAACCATCCGCCCGCCGCGGAGAACGTGCCATGGCAGCGTCGATCGGTGTCTTCGAGGCGCTCGCGCTGCTCCTTTTCGGAGGCGGCTTCCTCGGACTGCCCCTCTCCGTGCCGCCGCTTCCGCCCGATCCGGTGATCGAGCGATCCGCGCCCGATGCCTGTCTCGTGCACGTGGCGCTGCGTGGCGTTGCCGCCCCGAAAGCCACCACATCCAACGAAACGGAGCGACTCCTGGCCGATGAGGAGGTCCGCCTGTTCCTCGCGGACTTCACCCGCATGGTCGGCACGGCGGTCCGCGCGCTCGCCGAGCGACAGGACGTCGGCGATGTGGTGCATGCCGCAGAGACGGTGGCCTTCGTGCTCGCGACCCGGCCGGCCTCGTTCTCCGTGGAGTCGATCGATGTGCAGCCAGGCAGCGCCCCGAACGTGACGGCCTCGCTCGTGGTCGACGTGGGCCCGCAGGGCGACCCCTTCAACGCTGCCGTCGAAGCGCTCGCGTCATTCGTGCCGCTGGAGAAGAAGTCGGTGTCCGTCGCCGGCAGGCAATGGCGACGCGTGGCCCCAGGGGAACCCGGCAGCCCCACGGTGACATGGGGCTTCGATGGCTCCAGATTCATCGTGACGATCGGCGAGGGCACGCTCGAGGCGCTCCTCGCGAGGCTCGGCGACGACCGCCGCGCCACCCCGGCCTGGAAGACCGAGGTCGAGAAGCGGCTGCCAATCCAGCGGCAGGGTACGCTCGCCTACATCGACGCTGCGGCCGTGCGGAAACTGGTCGCGTCGGCCGGCGGCCCCGACGTGGAGACGGCGCTCTCGTCCACCGGTCTTGACGGTCTCGACGTGATCGCCGCGGTGAGCGGCCTGTCGGAGACGGGTGTCGTGTCGTCCACGTGGCTCGGCCTGCGCGGCCGGCCCGAGGGGCTGTTCGCGATTCCCGCCGGGAAACCGCTCAGCACCGACGACCTCGGCCCCGTGCCGGCCGACGCGGTGATCGCCCAGGCCTGGAAGCTCGACCTCTCGGCCACGCTCGCGGCCGTGCTCGACGGCGTCGCGAGAACCGATCCCAAGGCCGCGGAAGAGGCCCGGCGCGGGCTCGACCAGTTCCGCGCGGTGGCAGGACTCGATCTCGACCGGCACCTCCTCAAGCCGCTTGGCGACACATGGCGGGTTTTCCTGCTCCCGGGGGGCGGGCCGCTCCTGCCGCAGGTGGCCGTGTCGGTAAGTGTCCGCGACCGAAAGTCGCTCGAGCGCACGCATACCGCGCTCCTCCGTCTGGTTCGGGAGGCGGCCGCGGCGCCGGGGAGCGGCATCGCGGTCACGGTGCGGCAGGTGCCCTACCGCGGCACGACGCTCCACTGCCTCGAAGGCGCGCCCGGCACGCCCCTGCCGCTGACGCCCACCTGGTGCATCACCGACGACGCGCTCACGATCACGATTTCGCCGCAGCTCATGCGGACACTGCTCGCGCGGCCGGTCGGCGATCGCGGGCTCGGCGCCGCTCCCGAGGTCGCGGCCGCCGTGGAGAAGGGGGGAGGGACGCTGCTCGGCTACCTCGAACCGCGAGCCCTCGTCGGCTCGCTCTGCTCGCTCTACGAGATGGCGGCGGGCGTGGCGAAGCCGATGGCGGCGGCCGAGGGGATCGCCATCGACCCGCCACAGTTGCCCGCCATGTCGGCGATCGCGCCCCACGTTCGGCCGACCGTGTCGATCGTGCGTCGCGTGGGCACCGAGGGGATCGTCGCGGAATCGGAGGGCACGCTCCCGCTCGGGCCGCTGTCGAGCGGCAACGTGCTGATCGGCGGCTCGCCCGCCTCGAGCGCCGTGCTCGTGGGGCTCCTGCTGCCGGCGGTGCAGGCGGCACGAGAAGCGGCGCGGCGGACACAGGGAGTGAACAACGTCAGGCAGCTCCTCCTCGCGATGCACATGGACGAGGCCACCACCGGCCGGTTCCCCGCGCCGGCCATCGTCGATGGCGAGGGCAAGCCGCTCCTGAGCTGGCGCGTGGCTCTCCTGCCGTATCTCGAGCAGAACGCTCTCTACGAGCAGTTCCGGCTCGATGAACCGTGGGACAGCGATCACAACCGCGCGCTGGTCGAGCGCATGCCCGACGTCTTCAAGAGTCCCGGAGGGGCCGCAGCGGCCGACGCCGGCATGACGACGTACGTGATGCCGACCGGCCCGGGCACGCTCTTCCCCACGGCGGATGCCTCACCACGGCTCGCCGGCATCAGCGACGGCCTGAGCAACACGCTCGCACTCGTGGAGGTGAACACGGACCATGCCGTCCCGTGGACGAAACCGGCCGACCTGGCCATCCAGGACGACCCGCTCGCGCCGTTCCGCGGCATCCGGCCTGCGGGCTTCATCGCGGGGTTCGCCGACGGGAGCGTGCGGGTCCTGTCGGACGCGATCGGCGTCGAAACCCTGCGAGCCGTGCTCACGCCCGGTGGGGACGAGCAGGTAACCCTCGAGTGATGCGGCTACACTCGGGCCGATGCACGCGCACGACGACATCCGGATCGGCACGCTCGTTCCCGCCCACGAGCGCACGGCCGAGGTCATCCGGCAACTCCTGCCGCACGGGTTCGAGACGTTCCAGGTGAGTTTCGGCCGCACGGTCGGCGGCTACGACGTGGGCGGGCTCGCCGACCAGCTGCGACGCGTGCTCGACGCGGCAGCGGTCGCTCCGAACGACGTCCCACCGAAGATCAGCGCGATCGGGGTCTACGGCAATCCGCTGACGAGCCCGGACACCGTCCGGGACTGGGAGCGGCTCATCGATTCCGCGGCGCTCTTCGACTGCGATATCGTGTCGGGATTCGCCGGGCGGATTCCGGGCCGGCCAGTGCCCGAGTCGTTCGAGCCGTTTCGCAAGGTGTTCGGGCCGCTCGCTCGTCGGGCCGAGGACCGCGGCGTGCGGATCGCGTTCGAGAACTGCGAGAAGCGCGGCACGTGGGAGAGCGGCGACTGGAACATCGCCCACGCCCCGGCCGCCTGGGACGCGATGTTCGCCACGGTCGAGAGCCCGGTGATCGGGCTGGAGTGGGAGCCGTGCCACCAGCTCGTGAGCTTCGTCGATCCGCTCCCCCAGCTCCGTCGCTACGCCGCACGGATCTGGCACGTCCACGGCAAGGATGCCGCCGTGCACTGGGACGTGATCCGTGCGCACGGCATCCGCGGCGGGGTCCCGTACGTCGATCACCGGTTTCCCGGCTTCGGCGACACGAACTGGGCCGACGTCATCGGGACGCTCCGCCAGAGCGGCTGGCGTGGCAGCATCGACATCGAGGGGTTCCACGACCCCGTGTTTCGCGACGCCCTCGAGACGACCGGACAGGTCGCGGCGCTCGCCCATCTCAAGCGGTGCAGGGGAGGGGACTTCGTTCCCAATCCCCTCTGACAAACGCGATCGGCGATCAGCCGATCATCAGCACCGCCATCGCGACCATCGCCGCACCGAGCAACACCGGCACGGCGGCCCACGAACGGCCGGGGGCGGCGAACCGGAGGCGACGCTCCTCGATCGAAAGACCGAGCAACTCCTCGAGGTCGGCCACCGTGATCGGCTCGGCGAGCACGAGATCGACGCCGGCCTCGCGGGCGGCCTGCTCCGCCATCTGGAAGCCGCGCGATCCGGGGGCTGAAGCGTCGACCATGGCGACCTTGGCATCCCGCCGCTTCGACTGGAGAAGGCCGACGAGATCCTCACCCGCCATGTCGTCAAGTTCGGTCGCGATCAGCCACGCGTCAACGTCGAGCCGCTTCGCCAACTTCATCGCGGAGGCCCCGCTCGACCGGAAGTGGAGGTCGATCCGCCCCAAGCGGGCGCTGGCGGCGAGCGAGGTGTACGCGTCAAACTGCGGATCGACGACGACGATGCTGGGAACCGGGTTCCGTCCGGCCGCGTCGAAGTGGGATGCTTTCGAGATCATGGGTTCACCTGAAGTTCGTGGTGGAGCGATTCGGAGTGCGAGGAACGTGATTCAGACGACCGACACGATGGAGAGAAACACGACGATCGGAACGATGCAGAGAGCGATGTCCGCGGACGTGAGCGTGCGAACCGTGCTCGACGACGACGGAACGTTCATGCTGTGCCCTCCGTCGCCGATCGCTTCCGGCGGAGGAGCGAGCGACCGCAGAAGACGCCGCTCACCGCCATTCCGGCGAGGATGACCGCGGGCGGCTCCGGCGCGGGATGCGGAACGATGATTCGGGCGTCTTCGTCGCTGGCGTTGAGGAGCCGCAGATCCACCTTCGAGAACGTCTCGTCCTCGCCCGCCCATGCCAGGGAGGCTGCGAACGACGGGGACGCGAGGCCGGACAGCACCGCCCCGGGGACCGTGAAGGGCGTCGAGGGAGACAGGGCCGCTGCCCGGACGTCAACGGCCGAGAGCACAGCGAACACGGCCACGACGGAGATCGCGATACGCTTCATGGCGGTAACTCCTGACTCACTCGGACTGCGACACGAGCCACAACGATCGAACGGGCGAAGGGAGATGCAATCGGCGTGCCAACAAATGATGAACCTCGTGATTCGAGACGAATTGTTCGGAAATCGTCGTTTTTCTGCCGAAAATCACTCCCCGTGTTGGACGATCGCCGATGACGCTGCCCTGGCCGTGAGCCCGACTGGGGCGATTCGCCCCGGACCGACTGGAGCGATTCGCCCCACCCGCAATCCGCCCGGGGTGGAGCGAATCGCTCCACCCCGTCCCCGAGCGGCCTACGCGCCGTCCCCCGGAGGGCCGGGGCGGCCCCGTGCTACCCTTTCGGCCGAAGGGATCGACGATGGCAGCAGCAAGGTGGTGGGCCGAGGTGTGGCCTCACGTGACCGCGGCCGCGGTCATCGCCCTCAGCATCGCAGCCTCCGCACACGCGATCCTGCTGAAGCGGGACACGCGCTCCACGATCGGCTGGGTTGGCCTGATCTGGCTGTCGCCGGTGTTCGGGGCCGTCGCCTACGCCCTGCTGGGCGTCAATCGCATCCGGTCGCGGGCGAGCCAGCTCCGGGCGGGGACCGCCCGCGTGACGCACGCCCTCGCCACCGCCGTCGCCACGACGGAACGGCTCGACGCCGCGATCGGCCCGGCCAACTCGCCGCTGCGATCCCTGGAAACCCTCGTCGCCAACACCGTGAGCCGGCCGCTCGTCGATGGCAACGCCGTGCAGCCGCTCGCCGGCGGAGACGAGGCCTATCCGCTCATGCTGCAGGCGATCGATGGGGCGAGGCGGAGCGTGGCCCTGGCCTCCTACATCTTCGACAACGATCCGACCGGGCGGGTCTTCGCCGAGACGCTCGGCCGGGCCGTGGCCCGAGGCGTCGAGGTCCGTGTCCTCGTGGACGGCATCGGCGCCACCTACACGTCGCCTCCGATCACCGGCGTCCTCGCCGCGCACGGCGTGCGCGTGGAACGATTCCTTCCCGCGAGCGTGCCCTTCTATTTTCCGTACGCCAACCTGCGTAACCACCGCAAGCTCATGGTGGTGGATGGCCGCGTGGGATTCACGGGCGGGCTCAACATCCGCGACGGCTGCTGGCTCGCCCACCGTCCGCGGCATCCGGTGCGCGACACGCACTTCCGCCTCGAAGGCCCCGTCGTCGCGCAGCTCCTCGAGGTGTTCGTCGAGGACTGGGACTTCGCGGCACACGAGACGCTCGCCGGCCCCGCGTGGGAGCCGGTGCTCGACCCCGCTGGCACCGTGCTGGCCCGCGGCATCCGCTTCGGACCGGACGACCCCGACGTGGGCCGCATCAAGCTCATCCTCGTGGGGGCGCTCGCTGCCGCGCAGCGGACCGTCCGGATCATGACCCCCTACTTCCTGCCGGACGACGCGATCTTCCAGGCGCTCGACGTGGCGGCGATGCGGGGCGTGCAGGTCGACATCGTCCTCCCCGCGGAGAACAACCTCGCGCTCGTCGGCTGGGCCACGGACGCCGTGCTCTGGCAGGTGCTCGGCCGCGGCTGCAACGTGTGGATGTCACCTCCCCCCTTCGAGCACACGAAACTGATGGTGGTGGACTCCGCCTGGGCGATGTTCGGCAGCGGCAACTGGGACGAGCGCAGCATGCGGCTCAACTTCGAGTTCAACGTGGAGACCTACGACCGCGATCTGGCCGGGCGGCTCGACGCGACGATCGCCGGGGTGATCGACCGCTCCCGGCGCCGAACGCTCGACGAGCTCGACGGCCGGAGCCTGTCGATCCGGCTCCGCGATGGGATCGCCCGCCTCTTTAGCCCGTACCTCTGACGAGCTCGTTGCCAGGGCATGTGGCGAGGGAATAGAGTCTCGTGTCATGAGTACTTCCACCGCCCCAGCCCCCGCCATGGCCGCCGACGTGATCGACCAGCTCCGCGCGGTCGGCCGGGAGTTCCACGCCCGCTCGTGGTCGCTCGGAACGAGCAGCAACTACAGCGTGGTCCTCGGCCGCGACCCGCTGGAGTTGCTCGTGACCGCCAGCGGCAAGGACAAGTCGGCCCTCGGCCGGGAAGACTTCGTCCGCGTCGATGCCGCGGGACGGGTGATCGACGGGTCGGGCCGCCGATCGTCCGCCGAGACGCTCCTCCACTGCACGCTGGCAGACATGATCCCCTCGGTCGGCGCCGTGCTCCACACGCATTCGGTCTGGGGGACGATCCTCTCCGCGGCCGACGTGCCGCTCGGCAACCTCCGAATCGGCGGCTACGAGATGCTCAAGGGGCTGGAGGGCATCGGCACGCACGACACGGTCGAGGACGTTCCGATCTTCGCCAACACCCAGGACATGGTGGAACTCTCGGCGCGGCTTCGCGCGCGGCTCGGCGGCCTCGACTGGCACGCGGCGGGGCGGCCACCCTGCCACGGCTTCCTGCTCTCCGGCCACGGCCTCTACACGTGGGGACGCAACCTCGGCGAGGCCCGTCGGCACATCGAGATCTTCGAGTTCCTCTTCGAGTGCGTGGCCCGCAGCCGCAGCCTGCCCCCGACGTCGGCGGCCTTGCTCCGGCAGCATCACCATCAGCAGCAACAGCAGCAGTAAGACGGAGAACGTCCCATGGCGATCGTCACCGTTCCCTCCGAGTCGAGGCGGATCACCGACGCGGCGGAGATCACGGACTTCCTGGCGTCCAACGGCATCCGCTACGAGCGCTGGCCGCTGGAGGACCGCGTCGATCCCGCGGCCCCGGCCGAGGCGATCCTGGCGGCCTACGCCCCGGAGATCGACGAACTCAAGCGAAGCGGCGGCTTCGTCACCGCCGATGTCGTGGATGTCTATCCCGACACGCCGAACCTCGAGGTGATGCTCGCGAAGTTCTCGAAGGAGCACACCCACACCGAGGACGAGGTGCGGTTCATCCTCCAGGGCCGAGGCGTGTTCCACATCAACCCCGGCGACCGTCCGGTGTTCGCGATCGAGGTCTGGGCGGGTGATCTGATCAGCGTGCCGCTCGGCACGCGGCACTGGTTCGACCTGTGCGGCGACCGGCGCATCCGCGCGGTGCGGCTGTTTCAGGACACGAGCGGCTGGACGCCCCACTACCTCGCCGACGGCGTGCACGAGGGCTATGAGCCGATCTGCCTCGGGCCCGCCTGGGTGCCGGGTGCGGGAAAGGCCGCGACGTGATCGTGTTCGACGGCGCCGGCATCCTGCTCGATGTCGAGGGGACGACCTCGTCGATTTCGTTCGTCTATGACGTGCTCTTCGATCACGCCAAGCGGAACGTGGGCTCGTTCCTCCTGGCGCACCGCGACGATCCGGCGGTCCGCGCCGCGGCGGGCGGACTCGCCAAGGCGGCCGGACTCCCCGCCGACGTGCTCGACTCCCCGGAGGGCGTCACCCGACTGGCCCTCGCGGCCGTCGAACTCATGAACAATGACATCAAGGAAACCTCGCTCAAGGCCCTCCAGGGCATGATCTGGCGTGGCGGCTACGAATCGGGCGACATCGTGGCCCACGTGTTCGAGGACGTGCCGCCGGCGCTCGCCCAGTGGGCCGACGCGGGGCTCGACGTGCGGATCTACTCGTCGGGATCGATCGAGGCGCAGCGGCTGTTCTTCGCCCACACGGCCCACGGCGATCTCACGCCCCATCTCCGCGGCCACTACGACACGACCACCGGTCCGAAGCGCGAGCCGACGAGCTACACCGCGATCGCGGCCGACATGGGCCTCGAGCCGCGACGGATTCTCTTCGTGAGCGACGTGGGTGCCGAACTCGACGCTGCCCGCCGGGCCGGCATGGCCACGGCGCTGGCGGTGCGTCCCGGCAACCGGCCGGCGGAAAGCCTGTTCGAACACGAATCGGTGTCGTCGTTCGCCGAGATCGTGACATGACGCCGACGGGCGATACGGCCGCCGCGCGGTGCGCCTGCGGATGGTCGACGCACGCCGCGATCGACGAGGCGATCCGCGAGGCGGTCTCGGCGGCACGGGTCGAGTTGCAGATGGGTGGCCCGGGCGACGCGGATGTGGCCGTCGTCTTCGTGTCGGCGGCCCACGGCTCCGCGATCCGGCCGGCCCTCGAGGCGCTCGCCGATCTCGTGCCCGCGACCACCGTGATCGGCGCGACGGCCGAGGGCGTGATCGCCGGAGGCACGGAGTTCGAACGGGGGCCCGCCGTCGCCGTGTGGCTCGCGCGACTTCCAGGCGCCTGGATCGTGCCGGTGTCGCTCGAGTACGTGCAGACGCCCGACGGGGGCATGTTCGCCGGATGGCCGGAGTCGGTCGAAGCCGGATGGCCGGCCAACGCCACGATCGTGCTCCTCGCCGATCCGTTCTCGTTCCCCGTCGATGCGTTCATCCGACGCATGGAGGAGGAGCACCCGGGCGTTCCGATCGTGGGCGGCATGGCCAGCGGCGGCGCGGAGCCCGGCAGCAACACGCTCGTGGTGGGCTCGCGCACCTACACGTCCGGGGCGGTGGGGGTGCTGATCGGCGGCAGCGTCCGCATCCGGCCGGTGGTGTCGCAGGGCTGCCGCCCCATCGGCAGACCGATGGTCGTGACGAAGGCGGAGGAGAACCTGATCGTCGAACTCGGCGGCCGCCCCGCGCTCGAGCGGCTCCGCGAGGTGTACGGCGGCCTCGACGCGGCCGATCGGCTGCTCGTGCGCTCGTCGCTGCACGTCGGCCGCGCCGCCACGGAGTACCGCGACACCTTCCGCCGCGGCGACTTCCTCGTGCGGAACGTCGTGGGCGCCGACCCCGAGTCGGGCGTGATCGCCATCGGCGACCTCGTGCGCACGGGCCAGACGGTGCAGTTCCACGTGCGCGACGCGGCGAGCGCCGATGACGACCTCCGGGGGCTGCTCGGGCAGCGGCACGACGCCTCGCGACCGGCCGGCGCCCTGATCTTCACCTGCAACGGCCGGGGGCTTCGGCTGTTCGATGAGCCGAACCACGACGCCAAATGCGTGCAGGAGTGCCTCGGGCCGCTCCCCGCAGCCGGGTTCTTCGCCCAGGGCGAGATCGGGCCGATCGGAAGCCGCACGTTTCTCCACGGCTTCACGGCCAGCATCGCGTTGGTCGAGACGGACGGCTGACGCGGGCCTGGCAGCCGCTCGCGCGGCGGCGGGAACGTCTTGCCCCCGCCTCGCCGTCTCCCTACCGTCCCGCCGCGACGGGCCCGGCGCCATCGGGCTCGACACTGGATCTGGAGTCGCGCGGCATGAGGTTCGTCCCGATCGTGGCCGTGTTTCTGGCGTTCGCGGGCGTGGGCTGCGCCCATCATCAGGCCAATCAGTACGCCTACGCCCCCCCGCTCGCACCGGCCGTCTATCCGCAGCCGCAGACTGCCGCGCAGCCGGTGGCCTTCGCCGCGCCCGCCGGAGCCGTGGCCCCCATGCCCGCGACGGCCGCCGCGCCGCCGGCGGCACCCGTCGCCGCCGGCGATCCGTGCTGTCCGCCGCTCGACGGCGCGACGGCTATGCCCGTGGTGTACGAGTCGGGCCAGACGCCGCCGTGCCCGCCGGGCCCGTGACGCACGGACGCGTGGGCGGTCCTCGGCGGGAGAAAATGGGGTAGAGTGTGGCCGCGTCGAGCCGCCACCGCGACGACGCGGAGCCCACCGAAGTGACATCGTCGTCGCCCGCCTTTCCCCGTTCCGCCGGCATCCTGCTCCATCCCACGTCGCTCCCGGGCAGGCACGGGATCGGCGAGATCGGCCCGGAGGCGCACCGCTTTCTGGGGCGACTCGCGGGCATGTCGCAGCGGCTCTGGCAGGTCCTGCCGCTCGGTCCCACCGGCTACGGCGACTCGCCGTACCAGACGCTCTCGACGTTCGCGGGCAACCCGCTGATCGTGTCGCTCGACGCGCTCGTCGCCGACGGGCTCGTGGACGCGTCCCGACGCGAGGACCTGCCGACGTTCCCCGAGGATCGCGTGGACTTCGGTGCCGTGATCGGTCAGCGGGCCGGCATGCTGCACGAGGTCGCCGCGGGGTTCGCGCGGCGTGCGGTGCCGGAACTGCGGGCGGGGCTCGAGGAGTTCACCGACACGCACCGCTCGTGGCTCGACGACTACACGCTCTTCGTCTCGCTCAAGCGCCATTTCGAGGGGCGGTCCTGGCACGAATGGCCGGCCGACACGGCGCGTCGTGATCCGTCGGTGCTGGCGGCGGCCCGCCGCTCGCTGGCCGAGCCGATCGATCACTCGCGGGTGCTCCAGTATCTCTTTCACCGACAGTGGACCGCGCTACGGCGCGAGGCGGCCCGCCTCGGCATCTCGATCATCGGCGACCTGCCGATCTTCGTCGCCCACGACAGCGCCGACGTCTGGTGCCGGCCCGACCTGTTCACGGTCGATGCCGACGGATGCTCGACCGTGGTGGCGGGCGTGCCGCCCGACTACTTCAGCGCGACGGGCCAGCGCTGGGGCAATCCGCTCTACCGCTGGGAGGCGCACGAGGAAGAGGGCTACGCCTGGTGGATCGCCCGCCTCGCCCACTCCTTCGAACTCGTCGACATCCTCCGCATCGACCACTTCCGCGGATTCGCCGCCTGCTGGGAGATCCCCGCCGACCATCCCACCGCGGAGCACGGCCAGTGGGTCGCCGGCCCCGGCAGGAAGCTCTTCGACGCGGCGGCCGCCGCGCTCGGGCCCCGACCGATCATCGCGGAGGATCTCGGCGTCATCACGCCCGACGTGGACGCGCTCCGCGACGAGTTGGGCTTCCCCGGCATGCGCATCCTTCAGTTCGCCTTCGGCGACACGCCCCAGGCCGAGACCTACCGGCCCGAGACCTATCCCGCGAACTCGGTGGTCTACACCGGCACGCACGACAACGACACGACCGTCGGCTGGTACGGGGCCGAGCCGGACGCGGGCTCGACGCGATCGGCGGACGAGATCGTCCGCGAGCAGCATGCGGTGCGCGTGTATCTCGGGACCGACGGGGAGGAGATTCACTGGGATCTGATCTCTTTGGCGCTGCGGTCGCCCGCCAACACCGCGATCTACCCGCTGCAGGACGTCCTCGGCCTGGGAACGTCCGCGCGGATGAACGTGCCCGGCCGCGAGTGGGGCAACTGGACGTGGCGATTCCGCTGGGCCGACCTCACGCCGGCGATGGAGGAGCGGCTCGCGGCACTCACGCGGGCAGCGGGGCGGGCGGGCGACGCGTGAGCGATCAGCCGCTGCGGGAGAGGGTGGCCCGCGGCGCACGCCCGGCATAGCGCGCCGCGACGGCCGCCGCGGTCGCCGCCAGCCGGTCACGCATGTCAGCCGGCTCGAGCACCTCGACCTGCTCGCCGAGCGCGAGGATCTGCGGAAGCATCTCCCCGTCCCAGGCCCGCTCGATCTCGAGGATCACACCGCCGTCGCGCTGCCGGCGCACCTTCTGCCGCGGGTGGAACGGCTTCTCGACCGCCCAGCGGGCCCGCGCCGCATCGACGCGGATGCGGTAGCGGCGCGGCGGGTCGATCGAACGGTAGATCGTGATGCTGTCGGCGAGCAGGTCGGCGACGGGTGTCGGGCCACGGGTGAACGTCCGGGATGTGACGGTGGCGGCCTTCACACGGTCGAGCTTGAAGAACCGGATCGCGTCATCGCCCGGGCGGCGCGGCGTGCGTTTGTTGCCGGCCGGAGGCGCGGCCCGGTAGGCCGCGATGTAGGCGGCACCGTCGTAGAGCACGAGCGCCTCGGGACGGATCGTGGCGGCCCGTGGCCCGTTGTCGGCAAGGCCCTCATACTTGATCCGCAGCTCCTGGGAGTTGCGGATCGCCCGATGGATCGCCGTGAGCGTCCGCGAGCGGTATCGCGCGGCCTGCTTGGGGTGGACGACGAGCCCTTCACGATGCTCGGCGACGTAGTCGAGGAGCTGTTCGGTGGCCACGCCCTCGAGCTTCGCGATCACCTGCCCGATGCCACGCCAGTAGACGGTGCCCGCCAGCGGCGCGAGGAACTCGCGTGCAACGGCGAGCGAGAGCAGCTCCGGGAGCGTGATCGGCGGCGGGGCGAGTTCCTCCGCGCCCCGTCCTGGCCGGATCGACCAGGCCTGCACCGGCGCCCCGCGCGGCGACGGTTTCTTTGACTCCTTCACCGCATAGCCGAACCGGCCGAGGAACTCGACGTCGCGCCGGACGCTCTTGTCCGACAGGTCGTCGATCACGCCGCGGCCCTGCAGCGCCGCCTTGAGCTCGGCCGTCGTCAACGGCTGGCGGGCCGAAAACAGGATGTCGATGAGGTGAAACACCCGCAGCAACTGTTCGTGTCGGCTGATCGAGTCCACGCGAGCACCACTCCGAGGGATCCGCGGCCGGCGACGCGCCGCCCGCCCGACGAGGATACCTCCGAAGACGGGACTGGCGACCTCCCGCCCCAGGCCACGCCCCCTGCAGGCATGGGTTCGCGGGACCAACGTTGTCCGCTGTCCCGCCATTCTCTCGCCATCTCCTGTAGCTCGGCCGACTCCGCGGAGACCTTCCCATGCATCGCCGACCCCTGCTGGCCCGACTCGCGGCAACCCTGCTCGCCGAGGACGGCTCGAATACGCCCCAGCGCCGCTACCGGCTGCTCGTCGTGGGGCCGGCCCTCCTGCACCGGCCGCATGGCGACCCCGGGCCGTGGCGGGTTCGCGTCTCCACCGACGCATCGTTCCTGCCCGTGGCGCCGGCGACGAGCCGTGGGCTGGCGAGGCGGATCGCGGATCTGCGGCGCACGGGCCACGTGCGGCTCGCTGCCGCGATCCTCGATCCGCGCGACCTGCCGCTCGTGGGCCCGTCGCTCCGCGAGGCGCTTCGACCGCGAGCCGCGGCGGCGCGGCGGCGCGAGTTCTACGGATGGTCGCTCCTCTACCGACTTCCCTTCGAACGCGGCGAGGCGCTGGTCGATCCCGACGAGCGGCATCCCGATCTGCCGGCGGCGTACGAGTCGCCCCTCGAGATCGCCGACCGCCAGGCGTTTCTCGCGAGCCGGGGCGTGGCCTCGCGAGCCATCGCGCTTGTCACCCAGCGCGACGACTTCGACGTCAGCGACGACGGGCGGTGCCGCAATCGCTACTGCCCCGAAGCCTCGTGGCGACGGGCGTGTCGCGGTGGGGCGTTCGCCACGTAGTCGTCAGCCGTCGGTCGCCAGTTCGTCCTGCAGGGCGAGCCATCGTTCCTCGGCGGCGGCGAGCCTGGACGACGCATCGGTCATCGCGGCGTGAAGCCGAACGGCCTCGTCGGCGTCGGTCGTGGCGAGGAGCGCGGCGTTGGCCTCCTTCTTCTCCGCATCGAGGCGGGCGATCGACCGTTCGAGTGCGGCGATCTCCTTGCGGATCTCGCGGTCCCCGCGGGCGGCGGGCTTCGGCGCCGAGGCCCGGCCCGCATCGCGGCGCGGGGGGGGAGGGGCGTCACGGCGACCACGGCCGTCGGCCGCCTCGGCGTCGTCGATCTCCTGCGACACCCGCGCCAGGTAGGCGGCGTAATCGCCGAGGGAGTTCACGACCCGGCCTCCCGCGACCTCGATCACCGTGGTCGCCACCGTGCGCATGAACGACCGGTCGTGGCTCGTGAAGATGACCGTTCCCTCGTAGGCGAGGAGCGCCTGAGCGAGGGCGTCCACCGTCTCCACGTCGAGGTGGTTGCCCGGTTCGTCGAGCACGAGCACGTTGAACGAGCCGAGAAGCAGTCCCGCGAGGCAGAGCCTGGCCCGCTCGCCTCCGGAGAGCACCCGCACCCGCTTCTCGACCGCCTTGCCGCGGAAGAGCATCGCACCGGCCAGGTCGAGGATCCGCTGCTGCTTCGTGCCGATGCAGGCGGCGCGCTCGAGGTGTTCGAGCACCGTCTGATCCTCGTGGATGCTCGTGTAGACATGCTGGGCGTAGACGCCGAGCTCGCAGCCGTGCCCCCACTTCACGTCGCCGGCTACCGACGGCAGCGATCCCACGAGCGTGCGCAGGAATGTCGTCTTGCCCTGGCCGTTGTCGCCCACGATCGCGGCCCGCGAGCCGTGGACGATCTCGAGATCGATGCCGGTCGCCACGGTGTGGTCGGGATAGCCGATGGCCAGATCGCGGCAACGGACGGCCGGTCCGCGGCGTGGCGAAACGGCCGGGCACTGGATGGCGGCGGTGGGCGCGGCGGTCTCGACCTCCTCCACCTCGAGTCGCTCGAGCTGTTTCGATTTCGACTTGGCCCGCGATGCCGTCGAGGCCCGCGCCTTGTTGCGGGCGATGAAGTCCTCGAGCTGCCGACGCTTGGCGAGGACGGCGGCGTTCGTGCGTTCGACATGACGGGCTTTCTCCCGTTGGTATTGCAAGAACGCGTCGATGCGGCCCGGGTAGATCGTCAGCCGGCCCGCCGAGAGGTCGAGCGTCTGATCGCAGGTGGCGGCGAGGAAGGCGCGGTCGTGCGACACGATGAGGCAGGCCTCGCGGTAGCCGCGCAGGAAGTGCTCGAGGAGGATCTGCGTGCGCAGGTCGAGGAAGTTCGTGGGCTCGTCGAGAAGGAGCAGGTTGGGCTCGTGGAGGAGCAGGGCGGCGAGCTTCACGCGCGTCTGCCAGCCCCCGGAGAGGGCGGCGACGGGGCCGGTGAGCGTGGTGCCCTTGATCTCGAACTCGCCCGCGACCTCGCCGCACTTCCAGTCAGGCTGGCCGCTGTCGCGCATCAGGAAGTCGAGCGCCGACTCACCGGGGAGAAACGGATCGTGCTGGCGGAGGTAGCCGAGCCGCAGCCGCGGGTGGCGAATGATCTCGCCCGAGTCGAGTTCCTCCTCACCGAGGATGACGCGCAGGAGCGTGCTCTTGCCGGCGCCGTTCCTGCCGATGAAGCCGACGCGGCCGTCATCGGTGATCGTGGCGGAGGCCTGGTCGAGGAGTACCTGGTCGCCGTAGCGCTTGCACGCGTTCTTGATGTCGAGGAGGACCGCCATGCGGCTGCGTCACGCGGCCATGGTGACGGCGGGGCCCTCACGGAAGCACGCGATGGGCATCATGCCGACGCGCCGCCGTCCACCGACCGCCGGGACGGCGGACGTCTCGTGCCAGTCCGCGATGGCCACGATGGCATCGCGGACGTATAGCGGAGGGCACGGGAGTCGAACCCGCAACCGGTTTCCCGGCACGACATTTCCAGTGTCGCCGCTAGCCATTCGCTTACCCTCCAAACCGCGTTTTTTCGTGCTGTCTCCACTCTTGCCCCCACCACACACCGGATGGTGGGTGGGGGCCGTGGGCCGCCGAACCACGGTCAGGCTGCGGATTCTACCCCGGTCGGACCGGAAGCGAAACCGCTGTCCGCGTGCTCAACCGACGGCGACGAGCGGACAATCCGCCGGCAACACCATCCGCAGGCCGGCGGGCTCGCACGCGAACCGAAACAGGGTGCCGTTCACCGGCTCCCCATCGAGATTGATCGGAATCGGAGCCGGAGCCGATACCTCGAGCCATGGCACCCTCACCCGCCGCACGAACTCCCCGTCGCCATCGTCGGCGAGCATCTCCGCGACGACCTGGGCCGCAGCCGTCGGGGGAAACTCCCGCAGCGCTACGACGTCGAGCAACCCATCATTGAGAATCGCCTCGGGGGCGAGCGGCTGACCACCGCCGGCCTGCCGACCGTTGCAGATCGCCCCCACCACGATCCGCGAACCCACGTCGCCGTCAGGCATGCGGATCGAACAGGCGTACGGCACGAAGCGGAGGGCCTTCACCAGCCCCATCAGCGTGTAGGCGCCGCCCCCGAGAAAGTTCTTGAGTTCGACCGGTGTCTCCGCGGTGACCGCCGCGCCAAACCCTCCCGACGCCACGTTCACGAAGAAGGTGTCGTTGCAGCGTCCGAGATCGACGGCCCGCGCGACGCCCGCGAGGGCGAGTTCGAGCGCGGCCGCGGCGTCGCCAGGCACGCGGCAGGCGGTGGCAAAGTCGTTGGCGGTGCCGAGCGGCAGGAGCCCGACCTCGGGACGCATCGACGCGTCGAGTGCCATCAGCCCGTTGGCGATCTCGTTGACGGTCCCATCACCGCCACCGGCGATCACGCGTGGAACGCCGTCGCGGGCTGCCTCAGCCACGAGGCGAACGGCGTCGCCCCGCTCCCACGTGACGCGGACGTCGAGCGTATGGCCGGCGGCCCGCGAGGATCGCACCGCCGCGCGAACCTCGGCGCGGTCGGCCTTCTTGCCGTTGAGGATCAGCCGGGCGTGCATGCCATAAGCGTACCAGCCCGCCATCCCGTCGGCCCTCGTTGCAACGCTCGAGCGCCGCGTCGGCCTCGCGGGCACGATCTGCGAAGCCCGCGATCTGCTCGGGCGTCAGCCTTAGCGCCTCGCCGAGATCCTCTCGGAACATCATGCGGACGCCCTGTGCCTGACGCTCGATCTCCAGAAGTCGCTGCATCTGCGGCGCCGCCAGGTGGCCGCCGGGCGAGTCCCACACCCGCCGTTCGAGGGTCGCCACCTTCCCCCGCCGTGCGCCGAGAGGCGGGCTTCGTGAAGGCAGCCAGGCCGCATCCACCTCGGTGAGTCTCGCGTCGAGGGCCGTGAGAGGTTCCGGCGAAAGGGCCAGTTCGGCCTGCACCTCCCGCGCGTGGACACGCTGCACAAGCCGCTGCGGCACGAGCGCTGCCACCTCCGGCGGACGGGCGTTCGCGACGAGGGCCATCAGCCCAAGGAGCGGCACGACGAGACCGGTGATCCGCATCATGGGCCTCCACACGAATCACGACGCCAGATCGGTACAGCCCACACCCGGAACCCGCGACGCTGACGCGCGCGACGGCCCACGCGGCGCTTGCGAAACGATCGTCGACGGCCTTATCCTGCGTCCTCCTTCAGGACGCCCAGCGTGGCCCGGCTCCCCACCTCCCCGCCGAGCCGCGAGTTGTCGGCCGCCGCAGCGAATCGCTGGTTTCGCGGCTGGATCGCGTTTCTCGCCCTGTTCTTCGCGGCGACAGGCATCGGTCTCGCCTGGATGCAGGCGGCGTCACGGCGGGCCGAGCACCGCGACTGGAAGGCCCTGATGGACCCGGCGCCGATCCGGGCCTCACGCCGCCGATCCTCGGACCGACGGCCGGTGCCCGCCGCGTGGAGATCGGCCTCTACGTGGAGCGGATCGTCGATCTCTCGATCAAGGACAGTCGGTTCGGCATCGTGTGCGACGTCTGGTTCGCGTGGTCGGGCGATGGGCTCGACCCGGCCGCCCGACTGATCGTCGTCGATGGGGCGATCGAAAAGCTCACGCTCCTCGAGGAATCGCACGTGGGCGATCGCCACCAACAGCGCTACGAACTCACGGCCACCATCACGAGACCGTTTCACATCCAGCACTTCCCGCTCGATCGCCACCTTCTGCTCGTGGCGTTCGAGAACGGCTCTTTCTCCCGCGACCAGCTCCTGTTCGTGCCCGACACGCGGAACACGGCACTGAGTTCCCGCGCGATCGTCCACGGCTATCGCCTCGACTCGCTCGAGGCCGTCGAGAAGCCGCACACCTACAAGACGTCGCGCGGCCGGCTCGGCGCCGAACCGGGCACGAAGACGACGTTCTCGCAGGCGCGGTTCGCCGTCGTCCTGAGCCGCGATGGCTGGGGACTCTTCGTCAAGATGTTTCAGGCGTTGTTCGTGGCCGTGGCCATCGCGCTATTGCCGTGCTTCATGCGGCCGAACGACCTCGATCCCCGGTTCGGGCTCGGCGTGGGCGCCCTGTTCGCGGGCGTGGCCAACGCCTACCTCGTATACAGCTATGTGCCCGAGACCGGCAAGTTCGCCCTGGCCGACACGGTGAA
>Ga0233425_10004243_pt1 | contig 24402 bp, 20 predicted proteins | sample Watercolumn_Towu_2_FD_181712 | JGI IMG/M metagenome (GOLD analysis project Ga0233425, IMG submission 181712) | Freshwater microbial communities from Lake Towuti, South Sulawesi, Indonesia - Watercolumn_Towuti2014_140_MG | ecosystem: Environmental > Aquatic > Freshwater > Lake | place... | reverse complement strand
TGGATCTTCCTGCACGGCGAGGCCGTGCCGCGCGGCCCGGGGTGGCGTGGCGACCACGAGCCCGCGGACTGGGCGTACCCCACGACCCGCTGGACACCGGGCGAGATCGTGCGCGACTTCCAGCAGCTCAGGCCGCCGGGCGACAGCGCCCACGGCGCTCATGAGATCTACGTGGGGCTGTTCAAGGCGCCCGAGGGCCGGCGGCTCGCGGTCCTGGACGCGGCCCAGCACGACGGGGAGAACCGGGTCATGGTCGGCGTGCTCGAGGTGGAATGACCCGGGCGCGTGGTGGTACAGTAGACCAACTTGAGAAAAGACCTCGGGGTGATTTGATGCATCGACCTCGCGCTGCCACGTTCCTGGTGTTCGCCACGATCCTCGCGGTCGGTGCGTGCGACGACTCGCCGCCGTCGGTGTTCCTGCCGGACGCCCAGCCGCCGGACGCCGGCGGTGACGCCGACATGCCCGACGGCGACGCCGGCGCCGGCTGCCGGCACGACACGCAGTGCGAGGACGGGATCGACTGCACCGACGACACCTGCAACACCGCGACGGGGCTGTGCGACCACACCGCGAACCACGAGCGGTGCTACGACGAGTCGATGTGTAACGGCTACGAGTACTGCGAGCCGACGCTGGGCTGCCAGCCCGGCATCCCGTATCCAGGGTGCAACGACCACGACGCCTGCACCGTCGACCTCTGCCAGGAGCCCACGGGCGAGCAACGAGAGCCCACCTGCGAGCACACGGCCATGGACCGCGACCACGACGGCCATGTCGATTACCACTGCCCGGCCGATCCCATCGGCGACCCCGATGGGCCCCGCGGCGACGACTGCGCCGACCTCGACCCGAACCGGTACCCGGGCGCGGGCGAGTTCTGCTTCGACGGGCTCGACAACGACTGCGACGCCGACATCGACGCCGATGACAGCGACTGCCTGCTCCAGAACGACGGCTGCGAGTCCGCAACCGAGCTCGTCCCGGGCCGTCGCCGCGAGGGCTTCACGACCGGCGCCCTCGGCGACGTCAACACGAGCTGCGGCTGGATGGGCTACGCGGACGTGGTCTACACGTTCACGCTCGAGGACGACTCGGACGTGACCATCGATGTCCTGGGGCGCGACTTCTTCTATCCGTTCGTCGCGGTCCAGTCGGAGTGCGGTGACACGACCTCCGAGGTGAGGTGCTTGTCCAGCGGCACCTCGATCCGGTTCTTCGAGCGGAGCATGGAGGCCGGGACCTACTTCGTGGTCGTCGAGAGCTGGATGGAAGGGGTCTTCGAGATCCTCCTCGACGTCGCAGAACCCACCGAGCCGCCCGACGGCGACGACTGCACGTCCCCGGTCCTGCTCCACCTCGGCGAGACGACGACCGTGGAGATGGGCGACTACTCGAGCAACGTGCCGATCTCCTGTGCGGGTGGCACGACCTACCTGGACGTGGTCTACGCCTTCGCGCTCTCGGAGCGGCAGGACGTGCGGTACGAGATCTCGGCCGGCGGGTTCACACCCTACGTCGCCGTCTCGCCGCTCTGCGGCGACCTCGGCTCAGAGCTCGCGTGTGGCGGCGGGACGCCGCAGGAGCGTTCGCTGTGCGCTCTGGCCGCCGGCACGTACTTCGTGGTCGTCCGGGGCAACCGCGAGGGCGACCTCGACGTCACCGTCACGACTTCGGAGCCCAGCGAGCCCCCGGAGAACGAGGATTGCGACTCGGCGATCGATATCTCAGAGGGCGGCGTGTTCCCCGGCACCCTGCTCTGCTCCGAGGCGGATTACGACCTCTCCTGCGAGTGGTTCGACAACTACGACGTGGCGTACACCTTCACCCTCGACGAGACGAGCGACGCGAGCCTCCGGCTCTCGGCCGAGGACGGGCTGACGCCGTCGCTGGCCGTGCTGCGCGAGTGCGGCCCGCCTGCCTCCGAGGTGTTCTGCCAACGTTCATCGACGGTCCGCGCCCTCCTGCGCGCGCTCGAGCCCGGCACGTACTTCGTCGTCATCTCGGGCGAGTACCAGGCGGCCTTCGAGCTCGAGGCGAGCTTCGGCCCGCCGACCACGGCCTGCGACGGAGCGACCGTGGTCACCGAGAGCGGCACGCACCGCGGGAACACGTCCACCGACACGGACGACTTCACGTCCAGGTGCGGCGGGAGCGGCGGCGCGGACACCGTGTACGAGATCCGGATGGAGACGGCCTTCGACCTCGTGGCCGAGGTCACGGCAGCCGACTTCGACACCGTGCTCCACCTGCGGCGCGTGTGCGACGACCCCGCCAGCGAGGTCACGTGCAACGACGACTCGGGCGGGACGCTCAGGTCCATGATCGAGGCGCCGGGTCTCGAGGCCGGCACCTACTACCTGATCATGGACGGTCTCTGGTCCGGGGCCGTGGGCCCCTACACCCTCGAGATCGACCTCACCCCCGTCGAGTGAGGACGAGCCGGCGGAGGTGACGCCGTGGCGACGTGGAGCGATGTTCAGACCTACCTCCGTCAGCGGTACATCCTCGCCGAGGACACCCCGCAGCTCGTGGCGCTGGACTTCGAGTGTACCGGAGGCCGGGCGCAGCGAATCCTCATCAGCGCCTTCTCCGCGCTGGGCAAGCACTGGCTGCTCCTCCGATCCAGGGTCTGCGAGCGGCACCTGCTCGACCCCGAGGAAGCGCTCCGGCGGAACGCCGTCTTCGCCGTGGGGTACCTCGCGCTCTCCGAAGGGTTCTACGAGGTCGTGTACACCGTCCAGCTCGACACGCTCGAGATCGATGAGCTCGAGATCCCGTTGAAGGCCCTGACCGACACGGCCGACGAGCTCGAGCGGGAGCTCACGGGCATGGACCGGTGGTAGCGCGGACGCCGTTGACGCGGGGCCGAACCCTCGATACCCTGACGCCGTTTTCGAGAGAGGAACTGGAAATGGACGAGCAGAAGATCAATGCCTGTCGCGCGCTGGCCAGCATGTTCGCAGCCTCGGGCGAAGTGAGCGCCGAGGAAGCTGCCTATGTGTGGCGCACGGCGGCGGACCTGGGCCTGGACGAAGGCGTGTTCCGCCTGATCGCCGAGGCGCTCGAGACCAAGCTCGAGCTCGAGACGATGCTCTCGACGATCACCGACGCGAACATCCGCCGCTTCTTCTTCCGCCGCTTCGTGGCCGCGACCTTGATCGATCGGCAGTTGTCAGCCGCGGAGAAGTCGATGGTCGACCGCGTCGTCGCCGCGTTCGGCTGGGACACGGCCGCCGCCGCCGCGTACGTCGAGCACATGCAGGGCTTCATCGAGTACGAGCGCAAGGGCGAGACGCTCCTGGCGAAGCTGAGCTGACCTCCGCGGGCCTGGCCACCCCCTCCCTGAATTCGAGCCGCCACACCACGGCAGTCGTGTGGTACAGTCTGGTCTCCTGTCCACGTCCTACGTCTGCGACGGCGCGGCGGGCGAGACCGGCGAGACGGGTCACTCGGGCGTCTTCGACGTTGACGAGATCGACCCCGGCGCCGTGTGCGCCGAGGGCGGGTTCACGATCTCGACCGGGATCGACCTCGACGACGACGGCGCTCTCGACGCCGACGAGGTGAGGGCCAGCGAGACGATCTGCCACGGCGAGGACGGCGCCACCGGCGGCGACGGCACGTCGGCGCTGGTCGCCGTGGCGGTCGAGCCCGCCGGCGCCCGGTGCGCCCGCGGCGGCCAGCGGATCGACGTCGGGCTCGACGACAACGCCAACGGCACGCTCGACGCTGGCGAGGTCGATTCGACGAGCTACGTCTGCAACGGAAGCGCTGGGCTGAATTCACTCGTCGAGGTGACCGACGAGCCCGCGGGCGCGGCATGCCCGGCCGGCGGGCTTCGCGTCGATTCCGGGCTCGATGACGACGGCGACGGCGATCTCGAGGCCACTGAGATCGACTCCACGGAGTACATCTGCAACGGTGCGGGCGGCGCCTGGGCCGTTCGCGTGCGGCGTGCGGCGTGGGGTGGCGTGTGCCCGCGGGGCGGCGTCCTGTTGCAGTCCGGCAGGGACGACGACGGGGATGGAGTGCTCGATGACGGGGAAGTCGACACCAACGAATACCTGTGCAACCTCTATTACGTCCAGATCACCGGCGGCAACAACCACACCTGTGCGCTCACCTCGGACGGACGGGTCCGCTGTTGGGGCTACAACGTCTACGGCCAGCTCGGCGACGGCAGCACCACCAACTACTCGTTCCCCGTCCTCGTGGAGGGGTTGATGGACGTGGCCAGCATCGACGCGGGCTCCAACCACACCTGCGCGCTCCAGACCGACGGCGACCTCTACTGCTGGGGCTACAACGGCTACGGCCAGATCGGCGACGGGACCACGACCAACCGCTACCGCGCCGTCCACATCGCCTCGCTGGAGGACGCCGTCGAGGTGTCGGCCGGCGAGAACCACACCTGCGCCCGGATCTCGGGCGGCGCCATCCGGTGCTGGGGGTGCAGCGGTTACGGCCAGATCGGCGACGGCACGACCACGAACCGCTACTTCCCGACCGCGGTCGCCGGTCTCGCCGGCACGCTGAGCGTCGCCGCCGGAGGCAACCACTCCTGTGTGGTGCTCTCCTCCGGCCGCGTCCGGTGCTGGGGATACAACGGCTACGGCCAGCTCGGCGACGCCACCTCGACGACGCGGTACTCCCCCGTGGACGTGGGGGTTGTCGTGGACGCCGCGACGGTCACGGCAGGCCAGAACCACTCCTGCGTGCGCCGATCCGGCGGAGCCGGGTACTGCTGGGGATACAACGGCTACGGCCAGCTCGGCGACGCCTCGACGAGCACGAGGTACAGCCCCGTCGGGATCAACGGCCTGAGCACGATGACGTTCCTCACGGCGGGGTACGACTTCACGTGCGCCATCCTGGCGGACGAGACGTCCCGCTGCTGGGGCTACAACGGCTACGGCCAGCTCGGCGACGGCACCTCGACGAGCCGCAACGTCGCGGTCGAGGTCGTCTTCGAGGATGACGGCCGCCACTTCGGCGCCGGCCAGTACCACGCGTGCCTGGTGCGGAACGAGGGCCGGGCCTTCTGCTGGGGCTACAACGGCTACGGCCAGCTCGGCAACGGGACCACCACCAGCACCCTGACCCCGACGGCCGTGTTCCTCGACCACAGCCTGTGACGTTCAGCGCGACCTGACTCCGGGCGCGGTTTCCCGCTCTGGGATCAGCAGTCGAGCTCTGCCTTTCGGGTGGACGTCGTGGACCATGTGGACGATGTGGACGGGGTGCGCTCCCCTGGCTTCGCCCTCGGCTCACAGCCCGGCCTCCTCGATGTGTATACTCTCTGGGCCACCGGGCGACGGCTGTGTTGCATCCTGCCGTCCGGAGGCAGGGGAGATGGGCTCGAACGTACAATCTCCGAGGAGGGTCCGACCAATGATCCGAGGGTGGTTCGTCGTGGCGTGCGTGGTGGCGATGGTCGTCGTGCCCGGAGTGGCAGGCGCTCAGCGCGGCGGGACGCTGGTCCGCGTGTCGTCCGAGCCCGCAGGAGCCGCGGTGTACGTGGACGGGGCGATCCAGCGGGCCGGCGACACGCCGGTCGATCTGCGCCTGTCGCCGGGGGAGCACAGGTTGCGCCTGGCTCTGGAGGGGTACGCCGACGAGGAGCAGACCATCGAGGTCGCGCGAGCCCGGCAGACCCTGTCGTTCCGCCTCACGCCGATGGGGCGCCTCGAGGTCCGGGCCGCGGACGACAGCGCCCGGGGCGCTTCGGTCAGCGTCGACGGCGAGGAGCTGGCCACGGTCCCGGCCCGCGAGAACCTCGAGCCCGGACGGCACCAGGTCGTCGTCGCACGCGAGGGGTACGAGCCGTTCGAGCAGTGGGTCGAGCTCGAGGGCGGGCAGACCACCACACTCACTGTCCGCCTCACGGCGCGGCCGCCGCAGCAGGGCTCGATCTTCGTGGCCGGGGCCGTCTCGGGCGCCGAGGTGTTCGTGGACAGCAGGTCGCACGGCTCGTCGCCGACCGTCGTCGATGTCGAGGTGGGGCGGCACGTGGTCGAGGTCCGGGCCGAGGGGTACGAGCCCTACCGCGAGGAGGTGGAGGTCGCGGCCGGCCAGCGCGTGACGGTCAACCCGACGCTCGAGCGCGAGGGCGGCGCCGGCGGGAGCCTCCGCGTGCTGTCCACGCCCACTGGCGCGTCGATCTGGGTCGACGGCGAAGAGCAGGGACCGGCGCCCATCACCGTCGAGGGCCTCGCGCCGGGGACGCACATCGTCGAGGCCAGAGCGGAAGGCCGTCCGCCCGTGTCCGAGCGAGTGACCATCGAGTTGGGACGCCGCGAGACGGTCATGCTCGAGGTCGCGAGCGCGGCGAGCACCGGATCGCTCCGGGTGACCTGTGCCGAGGCCGGGGCCACCGTCGTGGTCGACGGACGCACCATCGGCGCCGCCCCGGCGGAAGTGAGCGACCTGTCGCCGGGACAGCACCACGTCGTCGTGCGGGTCGCTGGCCGAGCTGACTGGGAGCAGGACGTCACGGTCACGGCGGGCCAGCAGGCCGTGGTCAACGCCACGCCCTCCGCGGCTCGAGCCGTCGGCAGGATCAGCGTCGTCTCGAGCGCGTCCGGCGCCGAGGTGATCATCGACGGACAGGTGGTCGGCCCGGCCCCGGTCCGCGACCAGGAGCTCGCGGTCGGGCAGCATACCGTCGAGGTCCGGGCCGAGGGCCACCAGCCCTTCACGACGACCGTCGACGTCACCGAGGGGCTCGTGCGGCAGGTCCGCGCGGACCTGGTCGCCATCCCGTCGGGCGCCGGCGCGGGGAGCGGCAGCCCGTCCGGAGCAGGAGAGGGGAGCGGCGCGGGACACGACGACGGATCAGGCGAGGCGACCGCGGACGACGAAGACGACGATGAGGAGGACGAGGATGATGAGGAGGACGAAGACGAGGAAGAACGCAACCGCAACCGGCGGCGCTTCGCGTACTCCGGCGTCCCGCTCCAGCCCTACAAGGTGGCGATCGACGGGAGCTGGGGCTGGCCCTACCTCATCGGCGACTATCGGCTGACCATCGGCATCCACAGGTACATCGACGTCGCGGTCGCAGCGCGCTCGTCGTACTACTACACCGAGATCGACGGTCATTTCAGGGTGGGCATCAGGCTGCTCCGCATCCTGGGCGTCAGCGGCGAGCTCTACATCGGCGGCGGTTTCGGCGAGGACGACCGGAGGGGGTTCGTGTTCGGCATCGGACTCTTCCAGGGGCTCGAGTTCCGGCACCTCGTCATCACGCTGCGCGAGCGGCTCCACGTGTTCTCCGACACCCGGCCGGGGGGATCGAAGGACACCGAGAACCATGTCCAGTTCTTCCTCGGCGTGGCGATCGAGTACAGCATCTCGCGTCTCCTCCACGTCTTTGCCGTGGTGGACTACGCTCCGGGCCAGGACCCGCGCGCCGTCCTGTGCAGCGAGCGGATCGGCGCGCAGGGCTGCGGCAGCTCCTGGATGCCGGGCGACATCGCCATCGAAGGACGCCTCGGGCTCGGCCTGAGGTTCTTCTGATCCGCTCCCCCTCCCGCTCCCGCTCCCGCTCCCCCTCCCGCTCCCCCTCCCGCTCACGTTCTGGTACAAAAAACGGCGGGAGGCCGGAGGCCGAGATGAACACCACTCGAGGCGCGGACCGCGTGCTCCGGGCGACCGTGATCCTGGCGCTGTCGATCCCAGGCCTCGCGTTCGGCGAGTGGGAGAGGCAACGGATGTCGCCCCAGGAAGAGGACAAGGGCTTCCTCGACGTCTGCGCGCTGAGCTCGTCGTTCGCCGTGGCTGTCGGCGTGATCAAGCAAAGCAGCCAGGACGCCGCGGCCGTGTTCATCACCCGCGACGGGACGAGCTGGGCCGCCTCGAGCCCGCGCACGTCGGGCGGTCCGATGGACGTCCACATGTACCTGTCGGTCTGGTTCGCCGACGAGAGCCACGGCTACGTGGGCGGACTCGGCGAGATCTGGACCACCGACGACGGCGGCGCGACGTGGGTCCGGACCGGGCTCGGCGGGATCATGGGCGGGCGCGCCATCACGGATATCACCGGCCTGCGGCCCGCCGGACCAGCCTGGGCCGCCGCCAGCACCGGTCAGGTGCTCCGCACGACCGACGGCGGCGCGACGTGGCCCGAGCTCGCGGTGCCCCTCTCCGGCGCGGGCCTGAACAGCGTGGTCTTCATCGACGAGGAACACGGCTGGGTCATCTCCGGCCGCGCCGTCACCGACGAGGGGACCGGAGCCGAGGTCGGCTTCGAGCAGGGCGGCCTCGCCGTGACCACGGATGGCGGCGCGACGTGGCAGGTCGTCTTCTCTGGCGAGACGCGCATGGTCTCGTCGGTCCGGTTCGTGGACGCGAGCCGCGGCTGGATGCTCTCGCGCGACCTCGCGGGCTCGAGGCTCGAGCGCACGACCGACGGCGGGCTCACGTGGCAGCCGGTTGCCGTGCCCGCCGAGTCGTCCGGCGGAGCCGTCGGCGGTCTCTCCGACGTGTTCTTCTTCGACCCCTGCGAGGGGATGCTCATCGGCTCCGTGGGGGACAACGACTGGGGCGCGGTGTGGCACACGGTCGACGGCGGAGAGACCTGGGTCGAGGTGGATCGGGGCTTCCTCCGGCTCGGCCAGATCATGGGGTTCCCGATCGAGGCTGGGCTGCTCACCTTCGACTTCGCCGATCGAGATGTGGGCTGGGCCACGGGGACCTACGAGTCGATCTTCCGGTACGACTCGGACGACGACCCTCCGGCCTGCGACAGCGGGGGTGGCGACGGGGACGGGGGCGGAGGCGGCGGCGGGAGGTGCGGGTGCCGCGCGCCGGGCAGCGGCCCTGCCATTCCCCCTGTCTTCGTGATCGGGGTGACGCTGGCCGGCGCGGTGCGGCTCTCCCGCGCAGTCATCCGTGAGCGTGAGCGTGAGCGTGAGCGAGGTCGTACCTGAGGAGCCGAGGGAATCGACATCGACATCGAAATCGACATCGTTCCTGAAGGAGTGGAAATGAACGACCTGAAACGTGTTGCCAGTGCGCCCGACGGGCCCGTGGTCGTCGTCGTCCTGGACGGAGTGGGCATCGGCCGGGGTGACGAGGGAGACGCCGTGTATCAGGCCCGGACCCCCGTGCTCGACCGGTTGCGGGCGACCTGTCCTGTCACGACGCTGCGGGCGCACGGCACGGCCGTCGGGCTCCCGTCGGACTCGGACATGGGCAACAGCGAGGTCGGGCACAACGCGCTCGGCGCGGGGCGGGTCCTCGACCAGGGCGCCAAGCTCGTCAACCGCGCCATCGAGACCGGGAAGCTGTTCGACGGCGCCGTCTGGCACGACCTGGTCGCGCGCTGCGCTGCCGGCGGCACCCTCCACCTGATCGGACTGCTCAGCGACGGCAACGTCCACAGCCACATCGACCAGCTCTTCGCCCTGATCCGGCACGCCCGGACCGACGGCGTCGAGCGCCTCTGCGTCCATCCCCTGCTCGACGGCCGCGACGTGCCCGAGACGAGCGCGCTCCAGTACGTGGACGCGCTGGAAGACCTGCTCGCCGCGACCGCCGGCACCGGGCGCTACCGCATCGCGTCCGGCGGCGGACGGATGAAGGTCACCATGGACCGCTACGAGGCGGACTGGGGCGTGGTCGAGCGGGGCTGGCGGGCGCACGTCCACGGCGAGGGTCGCCGTTTCTCGAGCGCGCGCGAGGCGATCGAGACGAACCGTACCGAGACCCCGGGGGTCACGGACCAGTTCCTCCCGGCGTTCGTGGTGGCCGACGCGGACGGCCCGGTCGGGCCGATCCGCGACGGAGACGCCGTGGTCCTCTTCAACTTCCGCGGCGACCGGGCGCTCGAGATCAGTCGCGCGTTCGAGGAGGAGGGCTTCACCAGGTTCGACCGCGGACACGTGCCCGACGTGCTCTACGCCGGGATGATGCAGTACGACGGCGACCTGCGGATCCCCGGGCGGTTCCTCGTCGAGCCGCCCGACATCGACCGCACGCTCGGCCGCTATCTCTCGCGCGCCGGGGCGACCCAGCTCGCCTGCGCCGAGACCCAGAAGTACGGCCACGTGACCTACTTCTGGAACGGCAACGCCACCGGCATCTACGACCCGGGGAGCGATGCCTTCGCCGAGGTCGCCGGCGTGGAGCGTGAGATGGGGACGTACCGCGTGATCGAGCGGTCGCGCGGGCTCGAGACCTACCTCGAGGTGCCCTCGGACCGGGTGCCGTTCGAGCAGCGTCCATGGATGAAGGCGGCCGAGGTGACCGACGCCGTGCTCGACGCCCTCTCGGCGAGACGGTACGACCTCGTCCGCGTCAACTATGCCAACGGCGACATGGTGGGGCACACCGGAGACCTCCAGGCCGCGATCCAGGCCGTCGAGGCGGTGGACCTCTCGCTCGGACGGCTCCTCGCGGCGGTCGAGCGAGACCGCGGCGTGGCGCTCGTGACCGCGGATCACGGCAACGCAGACGAGATGCTCGAGGTCGACAAGAAATCGGGCAAGCCCGCGCTCGACGGGAACGGCGTGCCGCGGCGCAAGACCAGCCACACCCTGAACCCTGTGTTCCTGATCGTCTTCGACCCTCGCGGCGGTGGGCGCTTCGTCCTGGACGGGTCGATCACCGCTGCTGGCCTCGCCGACGTCGCGGCGACCGTGCTGACGATCATGGGATACGAGGTCCCCGAGGGCTACGAGCCGTCGCTCGTCATTCGTCGGGAGTAGTCTCCGCTGCCTCCTCCGTGCCCTCGTCTGGATCCCCGTCCTCGCCCGTGCCCTCCTCCTCGTCCTGGTCCTCGCCCGTGCTCCCTCCCTCGTCCTCGCCGTCGCCCTGCTCGTCCGCCGCGTCCTGACCCCGGGGCCTGAGGTGAGTCATGCGCCGGGCCGCGGCACCATCGATGCACGTGTGTGACCGCATCTCGCACACGTCGTCGGACCAGCAGTCGGCGTTCTCGTCGCAGTGGGTCGACGTCAGCGACCAGATCACTCCCGTCAGGAGCAGACCGAGCCCTCCGAAGATGAGCACCGAGGTGGTCGCCACCTCACCGCTCGTGTCGCCGAGAGGCTCGTCGGAATCGATCGACGCCCGGTAGATGGCGCCCGACGTCGTCAGGATCGCCCCCGTCCCCGCGATCAAGCCCGGGACGAGCTGGCGGCGAGTGCACGACGTGAGCAGCACCAGCGCGGTGAGCGCGAGCGCGAGACAGCGTACGGTGTTGGAGCGTCTCATCGTCCGTTCTTTCCAGGGCTGGAATCGGTGCCGCCGCCCGGCGCGGCCTCCCCCCGAGATCCACCGGAGACCGGCTCGGGGAACTGCCATGCGACGTGGAAACCGTAGTCGCTCTCGACCACGGCCGAGATCTGGCCCGGCTCCAGGGGCGCCACGGCCTTGATCAGCTCCGGGAGCAGACGGCCGCCCCGATGCCCCATCGCGCCCTTGCCGAAGTAGCCCAGGTCGCCGCCGACGAGCTTGGTGCGGCGGCAGTCCGAGCGCGCCTTGGCGATCTCCCTCGGATCTGCACCGTCGGCCGTGAGCAGGACCCTGACGGCCTCTGCCTCCGCGCGAGCCTCCTCGCGGGTCCGCGTGATCTCGTTGTGAGCGCGCAGCGCGTCCCTGTGCATGATCAACACGTGGCCGATGTGCACGACCTTCTCCCGCCGGACCACGTGGAGCCCGGTGGGTGTCTCGATGACGTCCAGACAGAGCTCCCCGAACGCGATCGCCTGGACCGCCGTGGCGAACGCGGGGTCGACGTCGTCCGGTGCGAACGTCCCCATGTACCCGCCGGCCTGCTTCGAGGGCGCGTCGGAGAAGCGGGAGGCCAGGCTGGAGAGCGGCTCGCCCTTGAGCGCTCGGTCCAGGATCTCCCGGGCCTTCGCGCGCGCCTCCTCCTCGGTCAGCGTCGATTTCGAAGCCTCCGCGCCGTCGTACTGGATCAGCACCTCGGTGGCGCTGAGCAGGAGCGGGGGTGGTGTCTCGTTGAATGCCCCGGGTGGCTGCGCGATCCGCGGCCGGTCGGCCTTCATTGCCTGCTCCGGCGTGACCTCGGGACGGTGCGGCGTCCCCGCGTCCGCGAGCCGATCCCCTCCGGGACGGCCGCACGCGCCGAGCAGGAACACAGGGACCGCCAGCGCGAGCGCCGTTCGAGCCATGCCGGCAATCTACCAGAGGCGGTTGTCGAGGTCACCTTCCGGACCGGCGGGGACTCCGGGACGCGTGTGTGCGACTTTGATTGACAACAGTCCTAAAACTGGATAGACGCTGAGGAACACGTGGCCTGCTGTCAGGGTCGTGATCAGGTATGAGGAGTGGAACGATGAGAGGATCGTGGCGACTTCTTCTTGTGGCGCTGGCCGGGGTGACGGGGCTGGCGCTGGGTGGGTGCCGACCCGAGTACCCGAACTGCCGGAACGACGAGGACTGCCACCGCGTCAACGCGAACGAGGTGTGCGTGGACGGGCAGTGTCACAGGTGCCGTGACGACAGCCAGTGCCCACGCGGGCAGCAGTGCGAGAGCAACGACTGCGCGCCGATCCCGGGGTGGTGCGAAAGCACGAGCGACTGCTCCGGCGGGCAGATCTGCCGCGACAACCGGTGCTCGCCCTGCACCTCCGACGGCGAGTGCGCCTCGGGTTACGGCAGCAACTACTGGTGCGACAACGGCCGGTGCGTGGACGCGTGCCGGAGCGACGCGGACTGCCCCGCGGGCCAGGTCTGCGTGAACGGCGATTGCCAGTACCAGCAGCAACATGTCTGCTCCATGGAGCCCGTGTACTTCGACTTCGACTCCTCCGTCATCCGGGCGGACCAGTCGCCCAACATCGAAGCCAACGCGAGCTGCTTCCGCGAACGCGAGATGTCGAGCATGAACCTGGAGGGCAACTGCGATCCCCGCGGCACCACGGAGTACAACTATGCGCTCGGCGATCGCAGGGCCGCGTCCGTCAAGCGCGTGCTCGTCGGGCACGGCATCCCCGGCACCAAGCTGCGGACCGTGTCGTACGGCGAGGACCGCGCGACGGGGTCCAACGAGAGTTCGTGGGCGCACGACCGCCGCGTCGATTCCACCGAGTAGGTCCCTCGTCGTGTCCCTCCGCGGAGCGAGCCTCCGGTTCCTCGGGGCACTCAGTCTGGTCGTTTGCCTCGACGGCTGCTTCTGGTTCACCTCCAGGGCCCAGGGCGACGAGCTCAGGACCACCACCACCGACCTGTCCAAGCGGGTCGCCGTGCTCGAGAAGCAGCTCGAGAGCGACCGGCAGGAGTACACCCAGCTCATCCAGCAGGCGGACCATGACGTCCAGCAGATCGAGGAGATCATCGATACCGCGACCAAGTCCGCGGCGACCTACGCCACCGACGTGGCCAACATGCAGGAGCAGCTCGCGCGGCTCGAGGGCGGCGTGGCCGAGGTCCGCGAGGACATCCGGCAGATGCAGGTCAAGGCCAGCCAGCGCGAGGACGCGCTGCGCGACCGGGTCGAGCAGGTCGCGGCGAAGGTCGGCCTCGATCCACCGCTGGACCAGACCCAGATCCCGGCCGAGCGCGACAAGCTCCTCGCCGCCGCGGACGAGGCCGCGGCCAGGTCGCAGCACGGCAACGCGCGGAGCTTGTACCGGGCATTCCTGGAGCGGTTCCCCACCGACGACATGGCCGACGACGTCCAGCTCAAGGTCGGCCAGGTCTACGCCGCCGAGGGCCGTCACGCCCAGGCGCTCGCCGCGCTCAACGTCGTCGTGGACCGGTACCCCGAGAGCAACGTCATGGGCGAGACCCTCTACGCCATGGCCGACTCGCTGTTCAAGATGCGCTCGTGCAACGACGCGATCACGCTCCTCCAGGCCGTGATCCAGCGCTACCGGGACCCGGCGCTGGTGAAGCAGGCCCAGACCAAGCTCCGCGAGGTGCAGCGCGCCAAGCGGCGCGGGTGCCAGCCGTGACCCGGCTGGGCCGGGTGCCATGCTAGGGGCTCCTCTGCAACCCCCTACGCTGCCGTTGGTCACTACCCCCCAGATCTACGCTGAGCCTGGAAGACACGCGCCTGACGCGCTCCTGTCTCCAGAGACTCGAGGACGGCGACTGTGGTATGTTCCCCCGCGGACGTCGGGATGATCGATCGGGTCGGAAACTGTCGGATCATCGAGGAGATCGGTACAGGCGGCATGGCCGTGGTGTACCGCGCGGTCCAGGAGCCGCTCGGCCGGACCGTCGCCGTCAAGGCGCTCAAGACCGCGATGGCGGCGGACCCGCAGTTCTTCGAGCGTTTTCAGCGGGAGGCGGTCTTCATGGCCTCCATGCAGCACGAGAACATCCTCCACGTCCACGACCTGCTGAACGTGGGCGGGACGAGCTTCATCGTCATGGAGTACGTGGAGGGAATCGACCTCTATGATCTGCTCGAACGGTGTCAGCGATTGCCCGTCGAGGTCGCGGCCATCGTCACGCTCCAGACGGCCCGTGCGCTCGACCACGCCCACTTCCGCGGCGTCACCCACCGGGACATCAAGCCTGCCAACATCATGATCGCGAAGTCGGGGACGGTGAAGCTGATGGACTTCGGCATCGCGCGTCACGACGACTTCATGGACCTCACCGAGGCCGGCGCCGGGCTCGGCACCCCGGCGTACATGTCGCCCGAGCAGATCGTCGGCGAGAAGCTCGACTTCCGCAGCGACGTGTTCTCCCTGGGCATCGTGCTCTACCAGATGCTGACGGGACGGAAGCCGTTCCTCGAGGACGACGTCCGGAGCGTGATGCACAAGATCCGCCTCGAGCGGTACACCTCGCCGCGACGGCTCAACCCCGCGGTGCCTCGCTCGCTCGAGCGCATCCTCGGGCGGTGCCTCGAGAAGCTGCCGAACAACCGCTATCCGTCCATGCAGGCCCTCATCCACGACCTCGAGGACTTCCTCGCCAGTCGCGTCGAGGGGAACTACGCGGCCCGGCTCGTCACGTTCCTCCTCCAGGAGGGGCTGATCGGAACCCGCGAGGCCGAGGAGATCCTCGCGCCGGGCCGCGGGTCGGCTGGCCGTGCCACCCAGGAGCTCCCCCGTTCCTCGCGCGGGCTCTACGCGTTCCAGGTCGCGCTGCTCGTCATCATCGTGGCGTGCGGGAGCGTCCTGCGGCTCGTCTACTCGGCCCCCGAGGAAGAGGGCGAGCCCGGGCAACCGCGTCCGGCAGAGGCGATCGCGGCGGACGCGGGGTTCCTGCGCGTCGTCGCCAGGCCGTGGGCCCACGTGTTCGTGGATGGCCAGAAGGTCGCGACCACCCCGGTCGCACGGAAGCTCTCGCTGCCGCCGGGCCGCCACTCCATCAAGCTCGAGAACCCGTTCTTCGTGCCCCACGAGACCGAGCTCCTCGTCCGGTCCGGGGAGACGGAGCTGCTCCAGATCGAGCTGACCCGGTCTCCGCCGGAGAAGGCGCCATGAGACGACGGCTCGCCATCCTCCTCGGCTGTCTCGGGACGTTCGCTGGAGCCGCACACGCGTCTCTGGTCCACTTCGTCGGAGAGGGGGACAGCGTCACCAGCCTCGCGCTGGAGTTCTACGACGACGCGAACGCGATGCCCCTGCTGAGGGCGGCCAACGGCTGGCCTCTGGAGGGCGACGTCGAGCTCATGCTCGGCGAGCCGGTGTTGATCCCCGAGTGCAAGCGCCGGGTGGTCGAGGGCGGCCAGACCTGGGCGGACCTGGCGCGCGAGGAGCTCGGGACCTCGGACCGCGCGTGGCTCGTCGCCGAGGCCAACCAGGCCAAGGTCCAGGAGCCGCCCGAGACGGGGCGGATCGTCACCATCCCGCTCCTGGTCCCGGTCGAGATCGAGGACGACCTCCGGTCCACCGTGAAGCTGTTCTATCCCGAAGCCACGAAAGTGGAGCGAGGCGAGATCGCCAGGCTCGTCAAGCGGCTCAACCCCGACCTCCCGCAGCAGCGGGGAGGCCGCGGAGCCAGGGCGCTGTTGCCGTTCTTCGATGTGGCCATCCGGCCCACCAAGCGGATGGTGCTCGACGACCAGCGGGTGGCGGTCAGGGACCCGGTGGCGCAGGAACGCCAGGCGCAGGTCACCCGCGAGCTCGAGAGCCTGCCGGAGCTCCTGGCGAACGGGGCATACGTGGAGGTCGTCGTCCTGGCGAGCAGGGTCAGGGGCGGGACAGAGCTCACCGAGGCCCAGCGCGTGACGGTGCACAGGTACCTCGGCCAGGCGTTCGTCGCGCTCGATCGAGACGACCTCGCACGGGCCGAGTTCGTCGAGCTCCTTGCGCTCCAGCCCGACTTCCAGTACGACCAGGTCACGACGAGCCCGACGGTGCTCGAGGTCTTCGAGCGCGCCCGCTTGCCGGGCCGCCCGATCACACCGTGAGTAGGAGGAAAAATATGAAGACGAGAAATCGGTTCGTGGTGCTGCTCGGTGCGTGCGGCCTGGCCGGCCTGCTCGCGTACGGTCACGCCTCGCAGGCGCAGCTCCTGTCGGCGCGCGCCATCCGGAACGTCATGGGGCGTTGCCTCGACGTGAACGGAGGCGTCAACCAGAATGGCGGCAACGTGCAAATCTGGGACTGCAACGGCACCGCGGCACAGATCTGGAGCGTGCAGGGCACTCAGATTCAGAACGCCATGGGCCGGTGCCTGGACGTGAACGGCGGCGTAAACGACAACGGCACCAACGTCCAGATCTGGGACTGCAACGGCACCCCGGCGCAGCAGTGGTCGATCAACGGCAGCCAGATCCGCAACGCCATGGGCCGGTGCCTCGACGTGAACGGAGGCATCAACCAGAACGGCGGCAACGTGCAGATCTGGGACTGCAACGGCACCCCGGCCCAGCAGTGGAGCCTGTGATTCCCACGTGCAACCGACACCTCGACCGCCTGGCCCTCCGGATGTGGCGGGGGACGCTGAGTGAACTCCAGTTCGCACTGACGTGAACCTTCGGCACCGGTCGGGGGCTCAACCTCCGGACATCACGGGAAAGTGGTGCTGGCCCGGTGAATGCTACACAATGTTCAACCAACGAGCATCCGGAGGTCGAGATGAAAAAAAAAGCGCTCCTGGCGATGGTTGTTCCCGCTCTGGCGCTGAGCGCCGGCTGCGGGGATTCGTCGTACTACGGAGACCTGCTGGTCCACTACCGGATCGGGTCGGGCGTCACCTGTGATACCGCCGGCATCGCGTCGATCGAGGTGACGCTCGACGGGTCCGAGCACGACCCGGCCCCGTCGATCGCTCCCTGCAATGACCGGACAACCGACCTGCTTTTCCGGGACGTGCCGGTCGATGTGTACGACGTGACGGTCCGAGGGCTCGACGAGGACGGCGACCCGATCTTCGAGGGCACCCAGACCGGGGTCACGATCGTCGAGGGAGACGTGACCGAGACCCGGACCATCACGCTCTCGGTCATGAACCCGAGCCTGCGCCTCATCTGGACCTTCCCCGGCGGCACCATGTGCGGCGTGAACAACGTCTCAGCCCTGCACGTCGTGCTCTACCGCCAGTCGATCAACATCGAGCGCGACCTGGACGACGTCGAGTGCCAGCCCGGTCAGTTCCTGATCGAGGACCTCTTCCCCGACGAGTACGACATCCGTGTGCGCGCTTTCGACGATACGAGCGGCGAGTACACCTTCGCGTTCGACCGCGACGGCATCGATCTGACCGGAGCGGGGACGGTACAGGTGGTCGCCAACCTCGAGGCGTGCCAGGGCGAGTGCACCCCTCCATAGCGGCTCACCGCTTCCGTGCACCTCTCCGGGAACGAGGACGGCCGGGCTTCACTTCGGACACGGCCACGGCACCTGAGCCCAGCGCCATCGCGGCATCGGGATCGCGCCGCGCCCGGCGCGCCATCCAGACGAGACCGGCCACCGCTGCGGTCACCGTGATCAGCGCGATGATCTGCGACGTCGTGAGCTGACCGTGATACCCGACGGGGCCGAAGACCGCCGGACCGAAAGTCCCGCGCTGGGCGTCGTCGCGCACGGTCTCGAGCACGAACCGCGTGAGCCCGTAGTACACGGCGAAGCCGAGGAACACCGTCCCGTGGAACCTGCGGACCCGCAAGAGCAGGAGCAGGAGGCCGAAGGCGATCAACCCGTTGATGGTGTCGGCGAGCTGGGAGGGGAATATCTCGAACGACGCGGCGGCGGCCGAGTCGAGGCCATAGTTCCGCACGTGGTGCATGAAGGCAGGCGAGCCCTCGACGTCGTGCTGGCACCCCCCGGCGGCGTCGCCCATGTGAGGGAACCGCACGGCCCAGTTCGGGAATCGTAATGCGATGGACCGGACCCAAGCCGGGTCGTCGTCCGTCACGCGGCGCCCGAAGCAGCACCCGTAGAGGAAGCAGCCGACACGTGTGATGGCCAGACCGAGCACGATCGGCGCGGCCGTGGCGTCGGCCCATGCCCAGAGGTTGATCTTCTTGATGCGGCAGAAGACGGCACACGTGCCGAGCGCACCGAGGAAGCCGCCGTACGCCACGAGCCCGCCCTGCCTGAGGTTGAGCATGTCGGCGGGGCCGGTCAGGTGCTCCGGGTTGGTGACGAGGTACAGGAGCCGGGCTCCCGCCAGCGCGCCGATGATCCCCCAGAAGTAGCAGCTCCCCATGGTCTTGCGGGGAAGGCCGTTGCGCTCCGCCAGGTACATCGTGAGGTACCACCCCACGATGATGGACAGGCCGAGCATCACGCCGTACGAGAAGACCGGCCAACCGAGCACGGGGATCTGGAAGAGGACAGGGTACATACCGAGCGCGAGAGTACGCCCGGAGCGACCGTCGGGGCAAGCCGGAGAATTGGACGAAACAAAGGCGGGAATCGGGCGGACGAGTCGGTAATTTCTGCGGAGCTCGCGATGCGTTCGCAGTCCCTTGCATAGTGGAATTCCAGGTCGCCGCCGTCGGTCGTATGTCGAACCGGCGAGAGAAAGCCGAAGGAACACGAGATACTCTGCGACAACGGAGATCGCCCTGATTCCCTTGGCTCGTTTTCTGCGACATGAGGTCCTCGAAGAACGGGGGACGATGAAGAGGATCGGCTCCATCCTTCCGGTCGGAAACGCCGATCCGGCGGTCCACCGAGGGTGCCGGCGCCGGTGCCAGCGGTATCCGCTCGACGCCGAGGTCGAGGTGATCGAGCCCACGCCGGCGGAGGGGATCGTCATCAACGCGAGCGCGGGCGGTCTGCGCGTGATGCTCGATCGCCCGGTCTCCGAGGGCGCCGACTACACCCTCGCGGTCCGGTTCACCGATGAGCGCACGTCGCGCGAGACGGTGCGGGTGGTCTGGGTCCGGCAGCACCCCGACGGATGGGTCGTGGGGCTCCAGTTCCTCGACGTCACGTGGCCCATCCCGGAAGCGTCCAGGCGGTCGCGAGCCGCCTGAGCCGATCCACTCGAAACCCAGAGCGTCGTTGACTGGCCATGCGATGACATGAGGGTGTAGCCTTTCGGCATGCACCGCGCGTGCTCCCGGGTTGAGGCGTGGCCCCTCGCCATGGGCTTCGCCGTCGTGCTCGGAACGATCACCGGTGTCGGCGAGGTCGTGGCGATCGCCAGCGGCACCTGGCACGCCATGGCCGTCACGAACGGCGGGACCCTCATGGGTTGGGGTCGACGCTCACTCGCTCGCGATCGTGGAGCCCTGATAGGGTGAGCTCCGTCTGGGAGGGCGTGTCATGAGAGGACACGTTGGAGCAGCAGCGCTCGCGGCGGTCATGGCCACGGCACTGATCGGGACGGCGAGCGCCGAGGTCGTCGCGGTGACGGACGCGGGCGAGCTGCGCGAGGCCGTCGAGCACGCTGCCGCGGGGCACGTCATCGAGCTCGCCCCGGGCGTGTACGACGTCGCGGGCAACATCTGGTGCACCGTGGCTGGCACGGCCGACGCCCCGATCGTGGTGCGCGCGCAGGCGCCGGGAGACGCGCGGATCCGGTTCGATGCGGTGGAAGGTTTCGTCGTGGCCGCGCCGTACTGGACCTTCGAGAGCCTCGACATCGAGGGCGTCTGCGTCACGCACGACGCCTGCGAGCACGCCTTCCACGTCGTCGGTGCGGCGGACCACACGACCATCCGCGGCAACGTGCTCCACGAATTCAACGCCATGATCAAGGGGAACGGCTCGGGCGAGCCGTACGAGTGGCCGGACGACGTGCTGATCGAGGGCAACGAGCTGTTCAACTCGACGCCTCGGTCCACGTCGAGCCCCGTGACCCCGATCGATGTCGTCGGCGGCCGCCGCTGGGTCGTCCGGTCGAACTTCATCCGCGACTTCGCGAAGGTCGGCGGAGACGACATCAGCTACGCGGCGTTCCTCAAGGGCAACTCCCGCGACGGGGTGTTCGAAGGCAACCTCGTCGTCTGCGAGCTCCTCCATTCGGGCGGAGTGCGGCTCGGGCTGTCGTTCGGCGGCGGCGGCTCAGGGCCCGACTCCATCTGCGAGGACGGGACGTGCACCCCCGAGCACCAGGACGGCATCATGCGGAACAACGTCATCGTCAACTGCCCGGCAGACGTCGGGATCTACGTCAACGAGGGGCAGGACGTGAGGATCGTCAACAACACGTTGTTCCGTACCACGGGTATCGACGTGCGCTTTGCCGCGACCTCGGCCGACGTCCGGAACAACATCCTGAGCGGCGCCGTCCGGGCGAGGGACGGCGCGACGCTGAGCGCGGGGACGAACCTTGATGGCGTGTCGGACGAGGTCTTCGAGGCGTGGTTCGCCGACCCGGGCGGGGCCGACCTCGGCTTGGTCGACGGCAGCGCCTTCGTGGACCTCGGAGAGACACTCGCCGACGTCACGGACGACTTCTGCGGCAACGACCGCGACGACGGACGCACTGACATCGGCGCGGTGGAGTACGACGGCGACGGTCCCTGTGACACGACGAGGCCCGGGTGGCGCGTCCAGGACGGCGAGGACGCCGGCCCCGACGGCGACGCCGACGCTGACGCTGACGCTGACGCTGACTCCGACGCTGACGCCGACGCTGGCGCCGACGCTGACGCCAGCGCGACTCCGTCGAACGACGGGTGCGGCTGTGCCGCGCCTGGCCGGTCGAGCACCGCCCCCGGCCTGCTTGTGCTGACGTTCCTGATGGCCGTGGCTCGCCGACGCGGGGTGTGAGAGGTCACCCGTGGTGGACTCGGTGGACCTCCGGTCCACCCTGTCCACATCGTCCACTTCGTCCACTGATCACGAGCCGCCCGAGTCCACGGCACCGGCGTCCTTCGGTGGCGCCTTTCCCGCGCGCCACCACCCCCGCAGCTCGTCGCGGCTGATCGACCAGAGCACGTATCCGAAGATGCTCAGGAGGCACCAGCTCGCGACGGTGGACAGGGTCGCGTCGCCGATGTCGTCGGACGTCAGGCCCAGCCGCCGGCTCGCGCCGAGCGCGTACAGCACGGCCTGCATGACCATCGTCAGCACCAGGACCTCGCGCTGCCACCGGTGCCGCATCACCGCCCAGACGACGACCGGTACGAGGAGCATCCCCCAGTAGTAGCGGGTCGGAGAGAGGAGCAGGAACACCGGGACCACGCCGAGCGCGAACAGCTCGACGTCCTCCAGCCCGCGGCGAGAGCCCACGAACATCAGGGCCAGGGCCAGGGCCGCGACGGCGAGCGCCAGGGGCTGGCGCCGGCTCCAGCGCTCGCGCATGGCGTCGTTGACCGTCTGGCCCCGCGCCTCGTCCGGACGCGGCGCGCCGCCGAACGGCAAGATCACGTACTTGAGCCCCACTCGCTTGGTCGCCGGCGCCGAGGCATGAGGCACGATGTTGCTCACGAACTCGCTCCACGCGCGCGGCCCGCGCTCCCCCGCCGCGCCCAGCAGCCCCAGGGCCACGAGCCCCGCCGCGAGCCCCGCGCCGAAGCGGACGTACCGCTGTTCCAGCCTCCGCTCCGTGATAACGACCCAGACCACGCGGAACAGGAGCCCCGTCACGAACAGGAGCGGGAAGAGCCGCGCCATGGTCGCGTGCGCGACGAGCACCCCCGCCAGCGCCCACCGCTCCTTCTTCACGCAGCACAGCGCGATCGTGAGCGACGCGAGCCAGTCGAGCCGGAGCAGCGATCCGCCGAGGTGCTGGAACCGGGTGGCGTAGTTCAGCCCCGCGAAGACCACGGCCACGAGGAACACCCGCGGGCCGAAGGCCCACAGCACGGCCAGGAGCGCAACCACGAGCAGGACCTCGTCGAGAACGCATATCGCGTGGAGCCGGCCCCGGTCGGTGCCGGACCACTCGGTCAGCACTCGGACATACGCGGTCCAGGCCGGCGTCCCGTTGTACCCCTTGTCCTGGAGCATCGACCGGAAGAGACGCCTCGAGGCGATGGACTCGAAGAACCGGAGGTCCCGCTTGAAGCTCTCCCACCTCGACTCCGTGAAGCCGTCGCGGCAGGGAGGCTCCTGCCTCAGGAGCCGGGAGCGGGTGGTGTACCCCAGGGTCCGGAGGTCGCGGACGCGCCGCACGTCCGACAGCCGGCCGCCGAGCTCCTCGTCCGCCTCCAGCGTGCAGCGGTACAGGTCGTCGTAGCCGAGCTCGTCGAAGTACCGTGCCCCGAGGAAGTAGTGGTAGAGGTCCCAGTTGTGCAAGAAGCGCGGGTGGTGGAAGTGCCCGAACCGCACGAACGACGCCGCGCTCAGGAGAGCCAGCACCACGAGCGCGACCCAGAGAGGGCGTGAGGAATCACGGGGGAGGAACTTTTCTGAAGTTGCATGAAGGTTCCTCCCCCGAGCCCCCTCCTCAAAAGACTTGGACAGGTTTTTTTTTCTGCCCGTGGAAGCGGTCGTAGTCGTGGTCGTGGTCGTGGTCGTGGTCGAATGGTCCAGGGCAGTAATGCCGATCCACCACACCAGCACCGCGCCGATCAGGGCGAGCGCGCCCTGGACGATCTCGACCGTGGTGCGGTCCATCGGGATCGCGCGGCCGACGAGGATCGGCACAGCGACCGCCGCGAAGAAGGCAATCCCCCACAGGAGCTGCTTCGAAGTAGGGCTGGAGGCCCTCACCCCTGGCCCCTCTCCCTCATGATCCTACCCATCTTCTGGTTCGCCCCCGTGAGCGTGAGCGTGAGCGTGAGCGAAATGTCGAGAGAACCGTCACATGTTGCCGCCATGTTCCTCTGACGAATTGAGCGTCGAGGGTTGGAAAAGGCTCAAGGAACCAGTGAGATGTCTGGTGTCGCATGCCGCTCACGCTCACGCTCACGCTCACGCTCACGATGAGTGGACAAGCGGAGGTCCGGTCAATCATGAGCCCTCCCCGGGGAGAGGGGGAAACGTTCTCCGCGTCACTGCCCCAGCACCTCCTCCAGGTCCTGCACGACCTGCTCGGCCACGGAGCGGCTGAGCTGGACCCAGACCCTGGTGGCCTCACTGCGTCCGTAGAGCTCGGCCTCGGGCGAGCCGCCGCCCGTGACCTCCAGGAACCCGATGGCCGAGCCGCCCTCGCCGCGGTAGTCGATCCGCACGACGGGAGGCGCGTCGGGCCTCGGCCCCTCTCCCGCCGCCGGGTAGGCCAGGGCGCGGAGCCGTTCGAGCTGCCGCATCCAGTTGTCGTACAGCTCTGTCGAGGTCGATGCCTCCGTGGCGTCCGGCGCCACCCACGACCGGGTCTGGGGGTTCTGCCGGTCGCGATGCTCCAGCGTCCTGCGGCGGCCCGGCGCGTTGATGACGACCGACGCGACGTCCGTGATCTCGAAGTCGTGGAGCTCGCGCTGGAACAGCCGGCTCTGCGCCATCTCGAGGTCGCGGACGATGCTGGCGCCCAGCAGGAACGCCTCGCGGGTCTGCTCGTCGATCACGTAGTAGTGGTTGCCGCCGCCGAAGGTCCGGCCTCCGATCCGGATCACCCGCTTGCCCCGGGCGTGGGTGATCTCGAGCCGCGAGCTCGGGTCGGCGAGCTCGAAGTCGCCGAGCTGCGAGGGCGCCAGCTTGCCCAGCCGCCGGACCGCCTTGAGCGGCGCCACCTTCTTCACGAGCTCGTCGAGGACCTTGCTCGCCACGAAGCGCACGACCTTCTCCTGCACGTCGTACTCCGGCTCGGGCGGCTCGGCCGGCGCGGCGTCGGCGCCGCGGTCCGCGACGGCGCCCGCGTCGCCGGGACGCGGCTCGACACCCGCGTCCGGAGCTCCTGCGTCCGGGGCCGCGGGGCCAGCATCGGACCGGGCCGGCGAGGGGCGGCGGACCTTCGTCTTGGTCGTCACGGTGACCCAGCGCGGCCCGTCGGCGTCCGAGAGGTCGATCTCCACGGTCCGGCTCTCGTCGCGGAAGCTGATCCGCTCGAGGTCTCCCGGCTCGATGTCGGCCACGAGCACCGTGGCGTCCTCGGTCTCCTCGCTCTCGGCGTCGCCCGCGCGTGAATGCCGCCACGCGGCGTAGGCCGCGGCCAGGGCGAGGACGGCCACGACGGCGTGAGCTG
>Ga0233425_10004242_pt1 | contig 24402 bp, 20 predicted proteins | sample Watercolumn_Towu_2_FD_181712 | JGI IMG/M metagenome (GOLD analysis project Ga0233425, IMG submission 181712) | Freshwater microbial communities from Lake Towuti, South Sulawesi, Indonesia - Watercolumn_Towuti2014_140_MG | ecosystem: Environmental > Aquatic > Freshwater > Lake | place... | reverse complement strand
GGCAGCCCTGGGCCCGCCGGCGAGTCCAGAGTCGCGCCCGATCGATGCGGCGCCAGATGCCGGTCCAAGCACCCTGCATGCCCGCGTGCTCCCGACGACGCGTGCTTACGCGGCTGGGTTCAGGAGGCGTTCCCTCCCGACGGCTTCTCAAGCCGGCTCATGACCTCGCCCAGCAGGTAGATGGATCCGGTGACGACTACGATGTCGTCCTGGCCACCCGCCGCGCACCGGTCTGGCCCGGGGAACAACCGTTCCACCGTATCGCGCGCGACGACGCCGCGGAACGACCGCGGCACGAGCGCCTCGAGCTCTTCGTACGAGCAGGCCCTTTCCTGATGCGGCACGACGAGGTGAATTTCGCCCGCGTGCCGGGCAATCGTTTCGATCAACGGCCGCGCCCGCACCACTCCCAACACTCCCGTGATCACCACCGGCGGCCGGCCAGTCTCCGCCACCAGATGTGCCAGATTCGAATCAAGGACCTGCGCCCCCTCTGGATTGTGCGATGCATCGAGAATCGCCAGCCGGCCCCCAAGGCGGATCCGTTGCCAGCGTCCTGGCCAATCTACGTGCGCGAGGCCGCGAGAGATGGCGCTGGGCGTAAGGTTCCACCGCGGGGCCAGCAGCCGGGCGACCAGGGTCGCCGTCGCCGCGTTCCATCGCTGGTAGTCTCCCTCGAGGCTGGTGTGCGGGTAGCCCTCGATTTCGTGCCCGAATTCCGCCTCGACCGAGGTCACCTGAGCTTCCCGTTCCCGCGCCACCGCGCGAATGGTCGCCTCCGCCGCCACCGGCATCCGCCCCAGCACGACCGGCCGGCCCGGCTTGATGATCCCCGCTTTCTCGATCGCGATCTGCTCGATCGTATCGCCCAGGACCTCGCAATGATCCCGGGCGATCGAAGTAATCACGCTGACTTCGGGTGTGACGATGTTCGTCGCATCCAGCCTTCCTCCCAACCCCACTTCGATCACCCCGACGTCGCAGCGTTTCCGCGCAAACTCGAGCAACGCCATCGCGGTCATGAACTCGAAGAAGCTCGGTGCATCGTCGGGGTTTGCGCGCCCCAGTCTTTCGGCGACCGGTCGCAACTCCTCCAAATAGGCCACGAGTTCGCGCTCGCCGATCTTGTGCCGGTCGACCTGCACGCGTTCCTCGAGGTGCACCAGATGTGGCGACGTGTACAGACCGGTCCGCCAGCCGGCGGCATGGAAAATCGCGTCGACCATCGCCGCGACCGATCCCTTGCCGTTGGTCCCCGCAACATGGATGCAGGGCACGGCGCGCTCCGGGTGCCCGAGTTCCCGGGCGAGCAAGGCCATGCGATCGATGCCGAACTTCGCCCCGTGCGCCCTCCGGGCGAACAGATACTCGACCGCCGCCGCATAGCCGGCAGTTTCACCCATACCCATGGTCGCGCCGGACTAGGTCCCCCCCGCCGGCGCCGGCGTCTGCTTCTTCCGATGCAGCGCCGCCAGCAGGTCGTGCAACCGGTCCCGCATCTCGAGCCGGCTCACGATCTGGTCGATGAGCCCGTGTTTCAGCAGAAACTCCGCCGTTTGAAATCCCGCCGGCAACGTCTGTTTGGTGGTGTCTTTGATCACCCGCGCCCCGGCAAAGCCGATCAACGCGCCCGGTTCCGCCAGGATGACATCCCCAAGGGTCGCGAAGCTCGCCGTGACGCCTCCCATGGTCGGATGCGTCAGCACCGAAATGAACGGCAGGCCCGCCTGCGCCAGCCGGCCCACCGCCGCGCTGGTTTTTGCCATTTGCATCAGCGAGTAGATCCCCTCCTGCATGCGGGCCCCCCCGGAAGCGGAAAAGACGATGCAAGGAATCCGACGTTCGATGGCATGCTCGATTGTTCTCGTGATCTTCTCACCCGCCGCCGCGCCCATCGCGCCGCCGCAAAAGCGGAAGTCCATCACCGCCACGGCCACTTCGATGCCGCGAATCGCCCCCGTTCCGCAGATCACCGCCTCCGGCAGGCCGCTATCCCGCTCGTAACGCTTCAGCCGCTCGGGATACGGCTGGGAATCGACAAACTCAAGCGGGTCGCTTGACCGCACCTCGGAGTGGGCTTCCTGGAACGTCCCCGCATCGAACAGCCGGGCGATCCGCGCTCTTGCGCCGATCGGGAAGTGGTGCCCGCTCTTTGGCACCACCATCTGGTTGTCCTCGACCTCCTTGTTGAAAACGATCTCTCCCGTGACGGGATCCTTCGTGTACAGCCCTTTCGGGATCTCCTTCTTGTGCGTGCGGCGAACCGTGTAGGTCGGCTTGTCGAAATGCATGGCGGAATCAACCGTGGGCAAACGTGGCGATGTCGAGCCTCACCACCCCGGCTTGCCGGAGCGTGCGCGCGCAACTGTTGAGGGTGGAACCAGTCGTGAATACGTCATCGACGACGATGTAATGCTGCCCGGGATCTAGGGCCGCCCCGGGTGCAAGTGCAAAGGCATTCTGCAGGTTTGCCATCCGTGTGCGCCGATCGAAAGCCGTTTGCGTCTCCGTATCCACGATCCGCCGCAAGAGCGCCTCCACCCGCGTGCCTCCGCCGGCCACCGCAGCCAGGCGCTCGGCCAGCAGCTTCGCCTGGTTGTAACCTCGCTCCCGTTCCTTGCGCGGGTGCAGCGGCACCGGCACCAGCACTGCCCCACGCACGGCGGTCACGAGGTGCGTCACCCGACCGAGGATCGCCGCGATGTCCGCGAGTACATGCAGACCGCGGTGGTATTTCAGCTCGATGATCAGCGCGCGCGTCGCTCCCTTGAAGAGGACCGCCGTGCGCCCCTCGCCAAATGCGGGTTCCAGCCCCTGGCACTTCACGCAGATTCGCTCGCCTTCCACCACCCCGTAAAACGGATGCCCGCACGTCGTGCAGTGCGGCGGTCGCACATACTCCACCTGCGCCGCGCACCGTCCACACACGTGGCGGAACGCGTGCTCGCCCCCCCGGCCGGGATCCACCTCTTCCACCAGGGCGCGGCAGTTCACGCAGATCGGTGGGAACACGACGTCGGCGCAGCCGCGCGCCAGTTGGACCAGTCCCGGTTTCATCGTCGGGCGCGGCGCTTGCGGGGCGGCGAACGCCGCCGACGCTGCCACGGCCGCCCGCCACGACCTCCCCGCCGGTCGTCTGCGCCGCCGCAATCTTCGAGGTGCCCCGCCATGTGCAGCCGTGAGTCGGATCGATTAATAGAACACTTGCATCAGGAACAGCCCCTGGGGCGGCGCCGTCTGCACGGCAGGCGTGCGCGTTTTCGCCCGGAGCAACGCCCGCACGTCTTCCACGCGCATCTTCCCTTCGCCCACCGCCACGAGTACACCGGCGATGCTGCGCACCATCCGGTAGAGAAATCCCTCGGATTCCGCGACGATTCTGATGTGCCGCCCGCGGGCGACCACGTCGAGACGCCGCAAGGCGCGCACCGTATCCTCCCGTGCCGGTCCGTTGAGCACGGTGAAGGCACGGAAATCGTGCCGCCCGCGCAGCGCCGCCGCTGCCGCCCGCATCGCCGCCACGTCGAGCGGCCGGTACACCGGCCAGCAGTACGGCCGCGTAAACGGATCGGCATCACCCTGATGCACGTGGTAAACGTAGCGTTTCGCCTTCGCCTGAAATCTTGCGTGGAAGCGCGCGGCGACCGGCCGAAGCGACTTGATTTGAATCTCCCTCGGCAAGCCCACCCGAAACGCCGCCAGTAGTTTCGCGGGCGGATGCGGCCACGCGGCATCAAAATGAAACACCTGACCCTGCGCATGCACTCCGGAGTCCGTCCGCCCGCTGCCGTGGATCCGCACCGGTTTCTTGAAGATCTGGGCGAGCCGCTGCTCGATGACATCCTGGATTGCCCGCCCGCCCGCCTGGCTTTGCCAGCCGGCAAACGCCGAACCGTCGTAGGCACAAACGCACTTCCACCGCCGCGGGTTCATGGCGAGGTGTGCTCTCCGGTGGGTGCCGGCAGCGGGACCCGCTGGTCCAGGAAATCCTGCAGAATCAACGTCGCCGCCCGCGAATCCACGACGCCGCTCGCGCGGACACTGCGCCGGCGCGCCTTGGCGATGGTCGCTTCGGCTTCCTCGCTGGTCAGCCGCTCGTCGATGAGGTGGACCGGCAGCCCCAACTCCCCGCGCAACCTCTCGGCGAACGCCTCGACTTCCCGCGCCTTTGGCCCTGCGCTGCCATCCATGTTGAGCGGATGCCCGACGACGAGGTCGGTCACTCCGCGTTGGCGCACGACGGCGGACAGGGCTGCCCAGCGTTGGCCGGCGTCCTTTTCGATTAACGCCGGCAAAGGGGTGGCCACGCCGAGTTCATCGCCGTAGCTGAGTCCGATTCGGCGGGAGCCATAATCAATTCCCAGGACACGCATCGGCACGTTTTTCTCCCATCGGGCGGCCCGGGAGCAATTTCAATTGCGAGCTCCGCCATTCCCCTTCTCTTTCCCGGCAAGAAGATGTCCGCCGCGCCCGCTCTCTCACCCGCTGAACTCGCGCGATACAGCCGGCACCTCCTCCTCGCACCCATCGGCCTCGCAGGCCAAGGCAAGCTCGCTGCTGCCCGCGTGCTCGTGGTCGGAGCCGGCGGGCTCGGCAGCCCGGCCGCCCTCTATCTCGCCGCCGCCGGAGTCGGCACGCTCGGGATCGCCGACCTCGACCGGGTGGAACTTCACAACCTGCAGCGCCAGTTGCTGCACGACGACGCCAGTCTGGGCGAGTCGAAGGTGGCCTCCGCCGTCCGCCGCCTGCGATGCACCAACCCGCATGTGCAGGTGGTTCCCCACGAGGGCGGCATCACCCCCGCCAACGCAGTGGCCATCTTCTCCCACTACGACGTGGTCGTCGATGGCACCGACAATTTTGGCTCCCGCTACCTGAACAACGATGCCGCCTTCTTTGCCCACCGCCCACTGGTCTACGGCAGCGTTTTCCAGTTCGAAGCGCAAGTCACCGTCTTCGATCCGGCGCGCGGAGCGCCCTGTTACCGCTGCCTCTTTCCGGCGCCTCCGCCCTCCGGCGCGGTGCCCGGCTGCGGCGAGGCCGGCGTGCTCGGTGCGCTGTGCGGCGTCATCGGGAGCCTGCAGGCCCTCGAAGCGATTAAATTGATCACCGGAGTGGGAAGCCCGCTGCGTGGCAGGTTGCTGCTGTACGATTCCCTGGCCCAGGAATTTCGCACCACCCAGCTCGCCGCGGACGACCGTTGCCCGCTGTGCGGACGGCAGCCGACGATTCGGGAGGTCGCTTCCACGGCAACCGAAGTCGGATGCGGCTCGGCGGCTCCGCCCACCTCCGCTGCGGATTTCCCGTTCGAAGTGGACGTGGCAACCGCGAAACAGCTCCGGGATGCGGCCCCCGATCGTGTTCTTATTGTCGATGTCAGAGAGTCCGCCGAACTCGTGATTTGCCGCCTCGATGGCTCGCGGCACGTGCCCTTGCGGCAACTCCCGGAGAACGCCGCTACTCTTCCCCGCGACAAACATCTGCTGCTACTCTGCCATGTCGGCGCCCGCAGCCGGCGGGCTACCGAGTATCTGCGCGCCCACGGCTTTCCGGCCGCCAGCAACATCGCCGGCGGGATCGACGCTTGGGCGCGTGAGATCGACCCTGGCCTCAGGCGCTACTGATCGCCAGCCAGCCAGACTCGACTCCCGTCGTCCCCGGCCCCTCGCTCCAACTTCCTCGGCCCGATCGGGCGGCCCCGACTCGGTCAGGGCCCACCCGCGAGTCCGAGGAATCGTCGGCTAACGCTTCTTCACCAGTCCCAGCGCCTTCTTGATGTTCTGCACGCTGGGAAGGGAGATCTTCAACGCTTTGGCGATCTCGGCGCCCGTCTTGCCCGCCTCGACCAGCTTCTTCAACTCACCCCGGGTCGCGTCGGTAATCACCGCCCGGCGGCGGCGTTTGCGACCGGTGGCGGGCGCGGCCTTGGCGGCGCGGCGGGGACGTCCCCGCTTTTTTCCGGCGGCCGCCTTCACGGCGGCGAGGAACTGGGCCACATCGCCGAATCCATACTTCGACGGCAGACCGGCAAGCTCCTTGTTCATTTCGTTGGCGATCGCCTGTTCCAGGCTCGCGAGCTTGGCCCGCGCCGCCACCAGTTTCTTGATCTTCTTTGGTAACATGGGATCGCTATAGTGCCTCCGGCGATTCAATATAGCAAGGCCAGACTCGTAGAATTCATATCGTCATGGCGTGGTGGCGCGCGATCACGGCCCAACGCCCGACATCGAACCCGGGTTGATGATCGATCCGTCCGCGCTGCGGTCTGACGCGGAACTGCCCCTGGCAACGGGAAACCACCGCCCATCCGAACACGCCCCGGCTTGCGCGCGATCCCCGGATGGCTTATGTCCCGTCCATGCCCCGCATTCCTCTCGAAGACGATTTCACCGACGTCATCGCCAAGGCCCAGCGCGGCTGCCAGCTTTCGGACGCCGACCTGGCCCACCGCGCCGGGGTTTCCCCCGCGGATCTTGCCGCCGTCAAGAGTGGCCGGCCAATCGATGCAGTCATCCGGCGGATCGCCCGGCACCTGCACCTCTCGCCCGACGCCCTCGAGGCCCTGGCCTACCGGCGGTGGTATCCCCAAGTCCCCGACTTCCCGACGGGCTTCGCCGTCTTCAACACCTCGTTTGGCGCAATGACCGTCAACAGCTACCTCGTCTGGGATCCCCGGGCAGGTCTCGCCGCCGCTTTCGACACAGGCAGTTCGTGCCGCGGCATGCTCGATGTGCTGGCGGCCAGTCGACTGACCCTGCGCTATGTCTTCCTGACCCACACGCACCCGGATCATGTTGCTGATCTCGCGACCCTGGCGGCTGCCAGCGGCGCTGAGATCTGGGCGAGCGAACTCGAACCCTGCGCTCACCCAGGGGCCCGGTGTTTTCAGGAAAACGTCCACTTCCATCTCGGCTCCCTGGCCATCAAGACGCTCTTCACCACCGGGCATTCCCCGGGTCTCACCACGTATTTCGTCACCGGCCTGAGCTGGCCCCTCGCCATCGTGGGCGATTCGCTGTTCGCCAGCTCGATCGGCGGCAGCCCGAATCACTTCGCCGATCAGTATCGCAACAACCGGCAGAAAATCTTCACCCTTCCGCGCGATACCGTGCTCGCGTGCGGGCACGGGCCACTGACCACCCTCGCCCAGGAAAAGCAGCATAATCCCTTCTTTGCCCGGTGACCCGTTCGCCGGCGTGTCGCCCGTTCCGAGGGAACTTCCGCCCCGCCAACCCGTCTTCAATCCATGAACTCCTCGCTTCTCGTTTTCGCCCGCGTCGTGTTCATCGCCGCCGCAGCAGCCGCTGCTCTGCGACCGGCAGCCGCCCAGTCATCCCCGTCCGTCGGCCCTGATCACGTGACGTTCTTCACCGAGCCGAATTTCCGCGGCGAAGCCCTGACGGTCGAGGCGGGTGCCTCCGTGGAGAACCTCGACCGGATGCTCCGGGCAAACCAGCAACCGTGGACCACCGCGATTTCGTCGGTCCGGGTTTCCGGCTCCGCCCGGGCGACGGTGTTCAGCTCGCCCGGTTACGGCGGGGATCGGCTCGAGATCACACGGGACATCCCCGATCTCTACGCCGAGGCGCGCGGTCGCGAAGCGGGGCAGACCTGGGATCGCGTCATTGCCGCAGTCACTGTGAGCGGTCCTCCGCGCGCGAACGTCGCCCGGCCTCCGGCCGAACCGCCGGCGCCCCCGGCCGCGCCCGTGCGACCGGTTCCCGTCGCCCCGGCCGAACCACCGCCCGCCGCCGTCGTGGTCGTACCGCGATCGCCGCCCCCGCCGGTCATTGTGCGCGAAGTGCGTCCGCGCCTCGATCGCCGCACCGCCGAATTGATCGTGCAGCGCGCCTACCGCGAGGTGCTCGACCGGCCGGCCGACCCGGAGGGTCTCCGGATGTATCGCGACCGGCTTATTTTCGAAGGATGGAGCGAGCGCCAGGTCATTGAAGCCCTGCAGCGCAGCCCGGAGGCTCGGGCGGTCAGCGCCGACGCTGCCATCACCCGCGCGTATCGCGAAGTCCTCGGGCGCGACCCCGATCCGGGCGGCCTTGCCCACTACCGCCGGAAATGGCGCGAAGGCTGGACGCAGGGCCAGATTCGCGACGACCTCCGCCGCAGCGGCGAGGGGCGGGAAGGCTATATCCGCAGTGTGATTACGCGGGCCTACCGGGAGCTGCTTGGACGGGATCCGGATCCCGCCGGCTACGCCACCTACGAACGCGCCATGCGGGAGCGCGGCTATACCGAGCGCGACATCCGCCAGGCCATCATGAACGGCGACGAATACCGGCAGCGCCGGGCGGCTGCGGGAAGGCGCTAACCCGACGATCTTCCACCTGCTTGCGGGAGACCTTCAAGTCAGGCGAGCCACAGGGCCGCGCCGCGATTTCCGAAGACGCGAGGTGGCTGGCGAGCCATGCCCGCGGCCGCGTCACTTGCCCCGGTGGCGTTCAGGACTGCCTCCGGCCCTTTCCCCTCCCATTGCGGCGGACCCGCCCGCCGGTTCCTTGCCCACCAGTTCGAAGTCCACCGGGCAGCCGGCGAGATCGAATTCCTCGACCAGGCCGGCTTCGAGGTACCGCCGGTACTGTTCGGTCAGCCTTTGTTCGCGGTTGCAGAACAGCCGGATGCGGAAAGGCCGGTTGCCGGTCTGTGTCGCGTAGTAAATCCGGAACCGCCGGCCGCCGATCGCCGGCGGCGGGTTGCGCTCGGCCAGCCGGCCCAGCACTTGATTGAGCCGGGCCGTGGGAATCCGCTTATCGAGGGTGCGATGCAGCTTCACCGCCGCATTGAGCATGCGGCCAATCTCGCAACCGCTCAACGCCGAGACGAAAATCACCGGTGAACCGGGCGTGAAGAAAAGCTGCTCGAACAGCGCCCGTTCGTACTTCTCCCGGTAGTCGCGCTCGCTCGCATACGGGGCAAAGCCGCCCCGCTCGGCAAAGGCCCGCTTGACCAGGTCCCACTTGTTCACCACCACCACGATCGGCTTGCCCTCCTTGATCGCTTCGCCCCCGATCGCCTTGTCCTGCTGCGTCACGCCCTCGAACGCATCCAGCACTAGAAAGACCACGTCGGTCTTCTTGATCGCGTCGAGGGCCCGCAGCCGCGAGAAATACTCGACCGGAGAAGCGAGTTTCGCCGCCGCCTTGATCCCGGCGGTGTCGATCAGCCGGAAGGGGTATTCCCGGCCGTCGCGGCCGGTGAACGCGAAGGGCAACTCGATGGCGTCGCGCGTGGTGCCGGGCACCTCGCTCACGATCAAACGATCGCTTTGCAGCAGCCGGTTGCTCAGCGACGACTTCCCCACGTTGGGTCGCCCGATGAAGCAAACGCACAAGGGGTCGCGCGCGGTCCGGCCCGCTGCGACGGCAGCCGCCACCGGCGCGGGGCCGAGGGCCTCGGCAATCGCCGCGCGCAATTCCTCTTCCCCCCGGCCATGCTCGGCCGAAACCCGCAGCGGTTCCCCGAAACCCAGCCGGTACGCTTCCTCCAGCGCGATCCGCTCGTCGCCGAAATCCGCTTTGTTCACCACCACCCGCACCGGCTTGCCGCTCTTCCGCAGTTTCGCCGCGATGCGCTCGTCGAGCGCGTTGAGCCCAGCGAGACCGTCGATGACAAAGAGGATCAACGAAGCCGCGGCAATCGCAAACTCCACCTGCTGCTCCGAGGCCCGGGTCAGCGCGGCGGGCGTGTCCTCTCCGCGATAACCGAGCCCGCCCGTGTCGAGCAGCGTGTAGCCGCCGTCCGCCACGTCCGCGGAAAGCACATCGCGGGTGATGCCCGGTTGATCGTGCACAATCGCAAGGCGGCGGCGCGCGAGCCGGTTGAAGAGCCGGCTCTTGCCGACATTCGGTCGGCCCACGATGGCGACGAGGCGGGACATGGTAGGACCGCGTGATGCAGCGGGGCGATCGTGTCAACCGGCCGGGAGTCGCAACTTCAAGACCACTCCGGGAGCATCACCCCTTGGCGGCGGGCGTCTCGGCGGAGCGCCGCAGAAAGCGCTCCATCCGGTCGCACGCCTCGATGATCTGTTCGTACGCGGTCGCGAAGCACGCGCGCACGTGCCCGCGCCCATTCTCGCCGAACGCCGTACCGGGCACCACCGCCACGCGCTCTGACTGCAACAGGCCGACCGAAAAGTCGCGCTCGCTCAATCCGCTCGCGGTGATGTCGGGAAACGCATAGAAGCTCCCGCGCGGCAGGTGACATTTCAGCCCGATTTCGTTGCAGCGGCGTACAATGAGGTCGCGGCGCCGGTGATACTGCTCGCGCATCTTCAGCACATTGTCCCAGCCGTGCTTCAACGCCTCGAGGGCGCCCTCCTGCGCAATGATCGAGGCGCACATCATCGCGTACTGGTGCACCTTCATCATGGCGTCGATCAGGTCGGCCGGGCCGCACGCGTAGCCAATCCGCCACCCGGTCATCGCAAACGCCTTGGAGAAGCCATGCAGGAAGATCGTCCGCTCCGCCATGCCCGGCAGGCTCGCGATGCTCGTATGTGTGCCTTCGAAGGTCAGTTCCGAATAAATCTCGTCGCTCAGGACCAGCAGATCCTTCTCGCGACAGAACTCGGCGATCTGCTCGAGCTGCTCGCGGCGGCACGTGCCGCCGGTCGGATTGCAGGGCAGGTTGAGCATCAGGATCTTCGCCCCCGGCTGCCAGGCCGCCCGCAGGGCCTCGGCGGTCAGCGCGAAATGATCCCGCGCATACGTCGGCACCGCAATGCCCTGCCCATGCACGAGCGCGATGCTCGGATGATAGCTGACATAGCACGGCTGGTGATACATCACCCGGTCGCCCGGATTGCAGAAGGCGCGAAACGCCAGATCGAGCGCCTCACTCACGCCGACCGTCACCAGCACCTGGTCGTCGGGCCGGTACGTCACCCCAAAGTGTTCTTCGACGTATCTCGAAATCTCGCGGCGCAGTTCGATCAGGCCGAGATTCGAGGTGTAATAGGTCTTGCCCCGTTCGAGCGCGTAGACGGCCGCCTCGCGCACGTGCCACGGCGTGACGAAGTCCGGCTCCCCCACGCCGAGCGAGATCACGTCCTGCCCCTTCATCTTGGCCACCAGTTCGAAAAAATCGCGGATGCCGCTCTTGGGCAGTGTCGCCACGTGGCGCGCCACCCAGCGCTTGGAATCATTGCTCATGGTAGATGAATTCGGTTGGTGCTCCGACGCCGGCTCCTCCGCAGGACAAATCCAGCCCGCGGCCGCCCGGCGGCCGGGCCGGCAGGTTGCGGCTTACGGGGCGACGTTCAGCCGGGTGGAATTCGCCTCGCCGCCCTCGAGCAGAAAACCCTGCTCCTTGTAGCAGCGCAGCATGAAATGGGTCGAAGTCGAGAGCACCCCCTCGATCGTCGAGAGTTTCTCCGAAACAAACGCCGCCACTTTTTGCAGCGATGCCCCGCGCACGAACACCAGCAGGTCATAAGACCCCGACATCAGGTAGCACGACTCGACCTCCTCGAACCGGGCGATGCGCTCGGCAAAGCGGTTGAACCCCCCGCCCCGCTCCGGCGTGACCTTCACCTCAATTACCGCGCGTACGGCGGCGGCCGCGGCGGCTTCGCGGGACAGATCAAGCACCGGACGCCAGCCGAGGAAGATGCCATCCTTCTTCAACTGCTCCAGGTGCTGCTTAACCTCCGCTTCGGTCAGCCCCGCGACCTGGGCCATCTGGCCGGTCGTGAGGCTGCCGCCGTCGATCAACAGCTTGAGCACTGGGTTCATAGGGACGGCGGTTATCCGGGATGCCACCCCCTTTGACGAGGACGAATTTGCCCCGCCGTGTTGCGTCCCCCGGGAAAATCATTCAAGCGTGGGGATTCCCATGTTTGAATCGCTCACCGAAAAACTCGGCCTCGCGCTCCGCAACTTCCGCGGCCTCAGCCGCCTGACCGAGGAAAACATGGCGGACGCCCTCAAAGAGGTGCGCACCGCCCTGCTCGCCGCCGACGTTCACTTCCAGGTCGCCCGGCAGTTCGTCGACCGCGTCCAGCAGCAATGCACCGGTCAGGACGTCCTGAAGGGCGTCGCCCCCGGCCAGCAGGTGATCAAGATTATCCACGACGAACTGGTGCGCCTCCTCGGGGAGGGCGCCGCCAACCTCTCCGGCGCGCGGCCTCTCAAGATTCTGATGGTCGGCCTGCACGGTTCCGGCAAGACCACGACCACCGCCAAACTCGGGAAACTCCTGAAGAAGCGGGGTTATCGCCCCTTCGTCGTCGCGGCCGATATCCATCGCCCCGCGGCGATCGACCAGCTCGAGATCCTCGCCAAGCAGGAGGAACTCGGCTGCTACGTCGATCGCGTCTCCCGCGATGTGCCGGCCATCGGCGCCGCCGCCCTGACCGCCGCCCAGTCCGCCACCGCCGACTGCATCATCTTCGACACGGCCGGCCGCCTGCAGATCGACGCCGATCTGATCGCCGAAGTCACGCAACTCCGCGCCCGCGTCCAGCCCGACGAGGTGCTCCTCGTCGCCGATGGGGCGCTCGGCCAGGAGGCGGTCAATGTCGCCAAAACGTTTCACGAGGCGCTCCGCCTCACCGGTCTGGTGCTGACCAAACTCGATGGCGACACCCGCGGCGGCGCGGCCCTTTCGATCAAGAGTGTCACGGGGGTGCCGATTAAGTTCATCGGCACGGGTGAAAAAGCGGCCGACTTTGAACCGTTCCATCCCGACCGCCTGGCGTCGCGCATTCTGGGCATGGGTGATGTCGTCTCCCTGGTCGAAAAGGCCCAGGAGGTGGTGGACGAGAAGGAAGCCGCCAAGCTCGCGGAGAAGATGCGGAAGGCCGAGTTCGACCTCGAGGACTTCCTCGCGCAGATGCAGCAGATGAAGAAACTCGGCCCGATGGAGAACATCCTGGGCATGATGCCCGGTCTGAGCGGCATGCAGCTCCCCGCCGGCGCGGACCGTACGCTGGCGCGCACCGAGGCGATCATCCGTTCGATGACCAAGCAGGAGCGCCGCAAACCCGACATCCTGAACGGGAGCCGTCGCAAGCGCATCGCCGACGGCGCTGGCGTGAAAATCGTCGAGGTCAACCAGCTGCTGAAGCAGTTCCAGCAGATGCAGCAGATGATGAAGATGATGAAGGGCGGCGGCGGCAAGAAGCTCATGCGCCAGCTTGAGGCGATGCGCGGCCGGAGCGGGTTTCCCGGCATGTAGAAGGGCACCGTTCCTTGCGGAGGCCGACACCCGCGCGAACCTGCAGCCAACCCCCGGGCGCCCTCGCCAGCCTCGACCGTGCCGCCATGCGGGCCGAGTCCGCCGCCGGTCGGCGCCGGCAGTTGGAACCGACCGCGGCGCACCGCGCCCTCGCCAACCACCATTACCGTCCGCTCGTCGGAGGGCGCCCCCCCAGGTGCCGGCGCAGAAACGCGACCTCCGCCCCAGCGGGCGCCGGCCGGCTGCGGTGGAACAATTCGCACTCGAGCCCGAGTTCAGCGTAACGGCTCTGCAACGGCAGCCCGAGGCTGACATGGTGGATCCAGGCGCTCTGGGAGGCGTCGGCGGGAAAAGGGGCCTCAGCCGGGTCGCCCGCGTAGGTCAGGAACAACGGTGGATCGTCCCGCGTCGCGTGGCGAAGCGGCGAGGCCTCGCGAATCAGCGCCCGTTTCTCCGCCGTGGCCAGCTCCGCCGGTGACTCCGCTCCGAATAGCTGCCACAACGCCGCGCCCAGTCGGACGGCGCCCGCGTGTTCCCGGAAGTATTCCAGCTCGAGGCTGGCGGTGCCGCTATGCGGACTCGCACAGGTCACTCGCGTTGATTGCCGGGCCACGGGATCCGCATTCGCCGGTTCCGCCAGATCATCGTGCAGCGCGATCCACAAGGCAAGCGTCGCCCCGGCCGAACTGCCACTGGCGGCGACCCGCTCCGGATCGAGGTTCCACTCAGCCGCCTTGTACCGCACAAACTGAACTGCCCGCGCACCATCATGCATCGGAGCGGGGAATGGCGCGTCGCTGCTGAAACGGTAGTTGACCGAAACCACCGAGATCCCCACTTGCAGGCACTCCCGGAGGATTGGACGCCCTGCCACGACCGACTTATCCCCGCCCTTGAAGGAACCGCCGTGAAAGAAAAGCAGTACCGGCGTGGGTTGGTCCGATTCCGCCCGCCAGAGGTCGAGAACGTTGCGCGCATGCGGACCATAGGAAACGTCAGGGTGCGTCGGCGCGAGCCGGCCGTTCCCGGGCGCAGGACTGCGAGTCGTCTTCTTCTGCCGCATCGCCGCCCGGTAGGCGCGCGCCTCCGCCTCGGTCAAGACGCCGTCTCCGTTGGCATCGGCGGCCGGGAATCGCTGCAACCACTGCTGCAGGTTCGCATCGGGCGGGGGCGGCGCCGACTCGGCTCCGCCACAAGTGGCGACCAGACCGCCGAGGAAGGCAACCCAGGCCCTCCCCACCCTCCACCGCTCATTCGTCGTCATCGGGCCACAGGACCTTTCTGATTTGCGTCACTGAGGCCGTGCCCGTGGTGCCGAGCTGATGGATCACGACCGAAGCGGCGGTCATCGCCAGCGACATGGCCTCACGCGGCGTCGCGCCAGCGGCGAGGGCGGTAAGGAGATTTGCCGAAACCGCATCGCCCGCCCCTACGATGTCGATCGGGCCACGCACCGGCAGCGCCGGCACCTGCTCCACCGTGCCGTCCGGCCCGGCGCCTACGATGCCCTGCTCCGAAAGCGTCACAAAGACCGGCCGGCCGTTGCGAAGGGCGAGAGCCGCCGCATGCCGTTCCACCTCGGCCGGCGCAAGCGGCGGCGGCACACCCGCCAGCGCCGCCAACTCCGCCGCATTCATCTTGAAGCCCAGCGACGGAAAGCCCCGCAAGCCGCGGCGGCTGTCTGCGAGCGTGATCAACCGGGGCCGGGCCCCAGCGACTTCGCCCGCGGTCGCACGCACGAGCCCCGTGACGACGCCGGTTTCCGCTGCCTCCACCTGATCCATCACCACGAGGGCGTCGAGTTCTGGCGCCAGCTCGCGCACCTGCGCAGCCACTTGCTCCTGCAACGCGCGCGGCGTGGGCGTCCAGTTCTTGCTATCGAGCCGATCGAGTTCCAGCGGCGGCCGCCCCGGCTCGAGTACCAGCGGCTTGCAGTACGTGAAGGTTCGCCGCTCGGAAGTCGATCGGAACCCCTCCAACCGCACGCCCGGCAACGCCGCCAGGGCGCGCCGAAGTTCGAAACCCTCGCCGTCTTCCCCGCAAAATCCGACAACGTGCAGCGTGCCGACGCCAAGCGCCGCCAGGTTGTTGAGAATCGTACCGGCCGCCCCCGCCTGCGCCCGCACGCGCACCACGTTGTGCACGGGGCGCCCCGTTTCGATCGACCGCTCCGTCCGGGCGGGATCGATTTCCAGATAGCGATCCAGACAAAAGTCGCCCACCACCGCCACGCGGAGTCCCGGGTAGCGGGCCGTGATCTCGTGCAGGCGCGCAGGCGTCATGGCGCTTTCAAGGCGTGATACAGGTGGTGGACAAACGTCGCGTTGTCGCATTGCGCGTACTGCATCGTGCCGCCCATCCGGGCGTAGGATTTGCAGAACCTCAGGTAATAGGCGGGGTGGGTCTTCGGCGGCTCGCCCCGCGCCCAATCCCAGCCGCCGCCATCCTGGAGGTCGACCACGTAAAGGGTGTGACCGCGCACCACCTCGCGGCCGTCCTGCCGCCGGAGGTTGTGCACGCAGCTCAGGCTCTTCTCGAAGACCTGCGGCCCCATCACGGCGGAGCCAATCGACAGCACCACGCCACCATCCAGCCGCTCGAGCGAGCCGCCCAGCAAACCGAAATCGATCCCGGCGGCGCGGCCGATCACGGCGCCATTGAACAGCGGATGATTGGCGATGATGTCGTATCCGATTCCAGGATGCACAGTGAGCGGCACCCCATGCCGCCAGGCCGCGGCCAGAATCGAGGCCTGCTTCCAACGGTGTTCGACCTGTACCCGCCCGCCGGCCCAGACTCGCGCCAGCATGGCTTGCAGCAGATCGGCCCGCGCCGCGGTCAGGGGATGGCCCGGCTCCGCGGCAATCGCGGCGGCGAGATCCTCCGCGGCCGGCAGATCGGCGCCGTCCGTGGCGATGAAGCGGCCGACGGCGCGGCCGTAGCCGAGGCCGTCGAGCGCTCCCGCCAGCAGGGCGAGGTGCAAATTCGTCCCGGTCTCCTCCCACGTCCCAAACGTGCCTTGCGCCACGTTCTTCTCGACGCTTTCGGTCGATGCCCCCAGCCAGGCGTACTCCCAGTCGTGGATGGTGCCCGCACCATTGGTCCCCAGATGCGTCAACCACCCATCCGCCATGAGCCGATCGAGGATGAGACTGGCGCCGTTGCGCAGCAGGTGCGCGCCATAGAGCAGCAGGACCGTCGCGCCCCGTTCCCGCGCCGCCCGGATGTGACGCGCGCAGGCGGCAATCAATGGGCGCACGCGCTCCGGACACGGCGGCGGCGGTGCCTCCGGCGCGAGCAGGATGTCCTCCACGCGCGTGAGACTTACGCGTTCCGCCAGAGGGAAGACCCGCAGCCGGCGCAGGTCGAGCAGTGCAATCGGCGGCTTCATCGGCCCAACACGAACTCCACGAGCGGAATGGCGTCGCGAAAGTCCGGGATGACGACGGCCGCTCCCACGCCGAGCAGGCGGCGGCGTTTCCATTCGTCGATCCGGCCCGAACCATTCGCCGCCTCGTCGCTGGCTACGGCGATCGCCAGACCGCCAACCTCGACGGTGTTTTCGATCTCCACGTAACCGTCGCCGAACGACAGCAGTTGCGCGCCCGCGACCTGGTTCTCCCGCAGCAGCCGCTCGATCACCAGCTTCTTGGAGAAGCTCTTGAAATCGTCACGAGCCCCGAAGACGCGCGGGCCAAAATACTCGTTCACCTCCAAGAGGCGCGCCTCCTCTTTGACGAACGGTTCGTCGGTCCCGCTGGCGAGGTGGAGGGTAAAACCACAACGCTGGAGGTACTCAAGCAAGGGGCGCGCCGCATGCACCAAAAGCGCGTCGGCCTGAATCCGGCCGCTGCGCAGGCCCTCGACGCGAGCGCGGATGCGCTCCTCGAGACGGCGCAGGTACTCGTGCTTGTACCAGAGCGGTTCGCGGGGCTCGCCGCCGCGTTCCCGCACCCGGTCGGCAAACTGGATCATCTGATAGATCGTCTGCTTGCCGTTCAGCCGCATGATGTCGTCGTACACGAGGGCGCGCGCCTCTTCGGCGGTTTCCCCGTTCCTCGGCGGCAGCATCTCGAGGAACATCGGTACCATCACCTCCGGCCAGCCCTGCCGGATCAGCGAAAGCGTCCCGTCGAAATCGAACAACACGTGGCGGATCTCTGGGCGTGGCGCCAGCGGGCGCGGCAGCTCCACGCTGGGCCAGCGCTGCCGGGCAACGTCGGGAGGCAGGTCGAGTCCGGCCACGGTCATGCCGATGTCTCCGCCCCGGCGACCTTCTCGATGAAGGCATACGCCAGCATGTGACAGAGCGTCATCTGCGCATCTTCGACCCGCCCGTAGTGATCATCGGGCACCACGAGGAGCCGCTCGGCCACCTCGGCCAGCCGCCCCCGTTTGGCGCCGACCATGGCAATGGTCTGCAGGCCGTGGGCGCGCGCCCACGCCATCGCCTTGACGAGGTTGGGCGAGCTGCCGCTCACGCTGAGGCACAGGGCCACGTCGCCCGGCCGGCCGTAGTTCTGCAACTGGCGCAGGAAGATCTCGTCGTAGGCGTAGTCGTTGCCGATGGCGGTCAACCACGCGGTGTTGTCGTTGAGCGAGAGGATGCGAAAGGGGGCGCCGAGGGCGTCCGAAGCGCCTTTGCCGAGGTCGGTGGCGAAATGCGAGGCGTTGGCCGCGCTGCCGCCATTGCCGAACACGAAGATCTGCGCACCGCGCCGGTGCGCGGCATGCAACACCTGGACCAACTCCGTCACCTCGGCCACGGGGAGCCGGCCGCAGAGGTCGCGCTGCCGGGCGAGGTAAAGGTCGGCCCAGGTCGAAAGTGCCGGGGAATTCGCTCCGCTGGGAGCTGCCGCCGCGCCGGCATTCGCGCGGGGGCCTGAGGTTCCCCGGCGTTTGGCCCGGAGAGGTGTCGAGGTCTTCATGGTGCGGTCGATCCTCGATCGACTTCGCCAGCGATCGCGACGATTTTGTTTCGCCCGGTGCCGGCAGGCGGAGCCCACCCGTGGGCGGACCGCATGGGCCGGCGGCTCCCTACCGCAAGTTGAGCGTTTCGCCTCCGAAGGTTAGTCCAAGTGCCGGCACTTCCACCGCCTTCCGCGCGCCCTGTTTGGTCACCCGGCCGGCCAGCCAGGCATCGTATCCGCTCGCCTGCGCGGCGGCAAGCACGGCCGGGACCGTCTCCGGCGCCACCCAGGCGGCAAAGCCGACTCCCATGTTGAAGGTCGCGTACGCCTCGCGGCGCTCGATCGGCCCGGTCTCCATCATGAAGCGAAACAGCGCCGGCGCTTCGCGCGGTTTCTCGATTACATGGACCAATGGCTCTTCGAGCCGCATCAGCTTGCGCCAGCCGTGGCCGGTCACGTGGGCGACATAATTCAATTTCAGTCCGCGCCGCTGGCATTCGCGCACAAAGCCCACGTAAATGACCGACGGAGCGAGCAACGCTTCCCCAAATGTCCGCGGGTCACCATGCCCCACCGGCGTGAGGTAACCCTGCGGCAGTTGCGCAGCCAGCCGCCGGCACAGCGATAGCCCGTTGGTTTGCACACCGGAACTGGCCAAAAAGACGATCGCATCCCCGTCCCGCACATCGCCGACGATGCGCCGGCCCTTCGGCGCAATCCGCCCAACCGCGGAACCCGCCAGCACGATGGCCTGCGGCTGGACAATGCCGCCCAGCGTGGGCGTCTCGCCACCGCCCCACACCGCCCCCGCCTGGCGGCAACCCTCGGCGAACCCCGCGACCAACGCCGCCGCCCGGGTTTCGTCGGCAAACCAGCCCGAATCGCCCACTGCCGCGTGCATCGCCACGGAAACCGGCAGCGCCCCGCAGGTCACCAGGTCGTTCACGATGGTGGCCACCGTATCGATGCCGATTTCCCGATAATAGGTGCGCCCGGTCTCCGCCTGCATGGCGTCGGCCACGAGGTTCTTCGTGCCGAGCCCTTCCTCGACCTGCGCCAAAAAATGATCCCCCGCCTCGATCAGGTACGCGCTCTCGCCGCGGATCGCCGCCGGCTCGGCATAACCATGCTCGCCCAACGCGGCGGCGGTCGCCCGCGCCGCCTGCTGGCAGGCTCGCTTGAATGCATCGAGTTGGTCGTAGCGGACGCCGGAGGCCTCGTAGCTCAGCGGCGGACCGGACCGCGCAGCATCAGTAGGACCGGCCGTCATGCTTTTCGTAGTAGTTGACGTAGGCCTGATTCACCACGCGATAGCCGCCCGGGGTCGGGTAGCGGCCGGTGAAATACCAGTCCCCGCGATGATTGGGGACCGCGCGATGCAGACTCTCGATTGACTGGAAGATGATTCGAATCTCGCCCTGCCACTCGAGCTGTTTGGGTCGCACCAGTTCGACGATCTGGCGGGAGATTTCGTCGGCCGTGAACGGCTCGTAAATCCGGCGCACATGGTTCTGCGAACCGCCCTTGGTCACTTCGTCGCGACACAGTTCGTACACTTCGTCGAGCAGTTCGGTCTGCCCCCGCTCGGTGATCAACGCCACCGCCGCCTCGAAGGCGATGAACTTGCCGAGCTCCGACATGTCGATGCCATAGCAATCCGGATAGCGAATCTGCGGCGCGGTCGAGGCGATGATGATCCGCTTCGGGTCCAACCGCGCCAGGATGCGCAGGATCGACCGGCGCAAGGTCGTCCCGCGCACGATCGAATCGTCGATCACCACCAGGTTATCCTGCCCGGCACGCACCGAACCGTAGGTGATATCATAGACATGGCTGGCGAGCTGGTTGCGCAGGTTCTCCTGTCCGATGAAAGTGCGAATCTTGATGTCCTTGCTGACGACCTTTTCGTCGCGGGGCCAGTTGCGCAGGATCAGATCGTCGAGCACCTCCTCGGTCAACCTCCCCTCGGCGCAGGCTCGGAGGATGGCGGACTTCACCTCTTCGCGCCGCATCGCGCGGAGCACGGACATCAGACCATAGAACGCGGTCTCCGAGGTGTTGGGGATGAAACTGAACACCGTGTTGGCCCAGTCGTGCTCGATCGCCGCGAGCAAACGCGGCGCCAGTTGACCGCCGAGCGCCTGCCGCTCGCGGTAGATGTCGAGATCGTTGCCCCGCGAAAAGTATATCCGCTCAAACGAGCACGAGGCGCGGGGCTTCGGCGCCGTGAAGGGAGCTTCCGTCAGCTCCCCTCGCCGCTTGATCACGACCACGTGGCCGGGCGACACCTCCTTGACCTCCTCGGACCCCAGATCGAACACCGTCATGAGCGGCGCGCGCTCCGACGCCACCGCCATGACCTCCTCGTTGCGGAAATAGAAACACGGTCGGATGCCCGAAGGATCGCGCACGACAAAGGCATCGCCGTTGCCGATCAACCCGCACAGCACATAACCGCCATCCCAATCCTGCGAGGCCCGGGTGATCACCCGGGCGACATCGAGATCCTCGCTGATGCGGCGGGAGAGCTCCTCTCCGGCGAGATCGCGTTTGCGCAGGAAGCGGTAAATGTCCTCGTGTTCCTCATCGAGGAAGAAGCCGATCTTTTCGAGAATGGCCTGGGTGTCGGTCGCGAAGATCGGGTGCTGGCCCATCGCGATGAGCGAGCGGTTGAGTTGTTCGGTGTTGGTCAGGTTGAAATTCCCGCAAAGGGCCAGGTTGCGGGTCGGCCATGGGCTGCGCCGGAAGTAGGGGTGGCACGACGACATGCTGTAACCACCGCTCGTGCCGTAACGCAGGTGCCCGAGCAACAACTCGCCGCCGAAGTCGAAGTTCTCCTTCACCGTGCGGGTGAACTCGGGATGAATCACGCCGCTCGCCACCTGGGCGTTGTACTGATCCAGGAGGGCTCGGAAAATCCGGTCCAAGGGGTTGCCCTTGATATTTCGCTCGCGGAACATGAACGGCGCCCCAGCGGGCATGTCGAGCTTCACGCAGGCGACGCCCGCGCCATCCTGGCCACGGTTGTGCTGCTTTTCCATCAGCAGAAACAACTTGGTGAACCCCCACAGCGGCGAGCCGTACTTCTCCTGAAAATGGGACAGCGGTTTGAGCAATCGCACCAGCGCGACGCCGCATTCGTGCGTGAGGCGGTCAGGCATGGCGGTGTTCGCAAGGGATCCGGCGCGGCACCTGCGGGGAGGCGCGCGCGGCGGAGTCCCGCCAGGCGTGCCGGATGCGTGTGTGGCCCTTCATCAAAAGCCGCTCATCTCGGCAACCGCCTGCGATTGGTCAATGGCTTTTTGCGACGCCCTCCCGCGGGTCCTGCGCGCGCTCCTTGACGCTGCCGCCGCGGTCCGCGAGGTTCGCGGTTTCGCCGACCATGTTGATTCTCCGCGGATCGCCTGCCCTTTCGAACTTCCGCCTGCAAAAGCTCCAGCAGGACCTTCTGTCCGCCGGCCTGGCGGTACGCGCGATCAGCGCCCAGTTCGTCCACCTGGTGGAACTTGCGGGCGACCTCGCGCCGAGCGAACGAGCCGTGCTCGAGCGATTGCTCACCTACGGGCCCTCACGCTCGCCGCCGACCGGCTCCGGTCTCGTGCAGGTCGTCGCCCCGCGCCCCGGCACAATTTCGCCGTGGTCGTCCAAAGCGACTGACATCGCCCACATCTGCGGCCTCACCCGGATCCGCCGTATCGAGCGCGTCGTCCTCTATCGGGTCGATCTGCACGGAGCCACCTCCGGCAACCAGGCCGGCACCGGCGCCAACGATGGGCCGGCCGCGATCCGGGCGGCGCTTGCAGGGCGGCTCCACGATCGCATGACGCAGGCCGTCTTCCCGAACCTCGAGGAGTGTGCCGTCCTCTTCCGCCACTCCGCGCCGCAGCCCTGTGCGAGCGTGCCGGTGCTTGCCGGCGGCCGGGCGGCACTGGTCGAAGCCAACCGAGCGCTCGGCCTCGCCTTGGCGGACGACGAAATCGACTACTTGGTGGCCGCTTTCACCGGGCTCGGCCGCGATCCGCGCGATGTCGAGTTGATGATGTTCGCGCAGGCCAACTCGGAACACTGCCGGCACAAGATTTTCAACGCCGCCTGGGAAATCGACGGTTCGCCTCGCGAGCGGTCGCTGTTCCAGATGATCAAGTACACCTACGAACGGCACCGCGAAGGCATCCTTTCCGCCTACCGCGACAACGCGGCCGTCCTCGCCGGCAGCCGCGCCCGCCGGTTCTTTGCCGATCCCCGCACCCACGAATACGTTGGCCAGGAGGAGGACATCCACCTGCTCTGCAAGGTGGAGACGCACAATCACCCCACCGCGATCTCCCCGTTTCCGGGCGCCGCCACCGGCTCGGGTGGCGAGATCCGCGACGAGGGCGCTACGGGCCGCGGGGCGAAACCGAAAGCGGGCCTCGTGGGCTTCACGGTGTCCAACCTCCGACTCCCCGGGGCCGTGCAGCCCTGGGAAAAGGACCACGGCAAGCCGGAGCGAATCGTCTCCGCGCTTGACATCATGATCGAGGGGCCGCTCGGCGGCGCCGCCTTCAACAACGAATTCGGTCGCCCCGCGATCAACGGCTACTTTCGCACGTTCGAGCAGGAAGTGCCGGCGGCGGTTGAAACTCAGATCTCAGATCTGAAATCTGCGATCCCCAGCCCGGTCCCACCCGCCAGGGAGCTCCGCGGCTACCACAAGCCGATCATGCTGGCCGGAGGACTCGGCAACATCCGCCCTGGACACGTCGGCAAGGGCGCCATTCAACCCGGCGACCAACTCATCGTTCTCGGCGGTCCGGCGATGTTGATTGGCCTGGGTGGCGGGGCCGCCAGTTCCCTGGCCAGCGGCCACGGCGACGAGGATCTCGATTTCGCCAGCGTGCAACGCGACAACGCCGAAATGCAGCGCCGCTGCCAGGAGGTGCTCGACCGGTGCTGGGCCCTCGGCGACGACAACCCCATCTCCTCGATCCACGACGTCGGCGCGGGCGGCCTCTCCAACGCCCTGCCCGAGCTCATCCATGATGGCGGCCGGGGCGGCCATTTCGATCTCCGGCAGGTGCCCAACGCCGAACCCGGGATGACGCCGCTCGAGCTGTGGTGCAACGAGGCCCAGGAGCGTTACGTCCTCGTCGTGCCCGCCGCCCGCCTCGAGGAATTCCGCCAGCTCTGCGCCCGCGAACGTTGTCCCATGTCTGCGGTCGGCGCCGCGACGGAAGAGCGGCGCCTCGTGGTCGCAGATCCTCATTTCGGCAATGCCCCGATCGACCTGCCGCTCGAGGTCCTCCTCGGGAAGCCGCCGCGCATGCTTCGCCGGGAACGCACCCTCCGGCGGCCGCAACTCCCTCTTGATCTCGGCGGGCTCCCTCTGCTCGAACTTGTGCGGCGCGTGCTCTCGCACCCGACCGTGGCCGACAAGACGTTTCTCATATCGATCGGCGACCGCACGGTCGGAGGCCTGATTGCCCGCGACCAGTTGGTCGGACCCTGGCAAGTGCCCGTCGCCGATTGCGGCGTCACCGCCGCCGGTTTCGATGCATATTCGGGTGAAGCCATGGCGATCGGCGAACGCACCCCGGTGGCCGTCAACGACGCCGCGGCTTCCGCCCGGCTGGCCGTGGGCGAAGCTCTGACCAACCTTGCCGCCGCCCAGATCGGCAACCTCGGCCGTGTCAATCTCAGCGCCAATTGGATGGCCGCTCCGGCGGTGCCCGGCGATGCCGCCGATCTTTACGCCGCAGTGCAGGCCGTCGGTCTCGATCTCTGCCCCGCCCTCGGAATCACCATCCCGGTTGGCAAGGATTCGCTCAGCATGTCGACGGTCTGGCATGAGCGCGATTCGGCAGGCGAACGGATGAAGCGGGTCACCGCCCCGGTGTCGCTGATCGTCTCCGCCTTTGCCCCCGTCACCGACATCCGTCGCACGCTCACCCCCCAGCTCCAGGCGCTCGACGACTCGGTGCTGTTCCTGATCGACCTTGGCCGGAGCCGGAACCGCCTGGGAGGATCCATCCTCGCCCAAGCGGTCTCGCAAATGGGCCCCGCCACGCCAGACGTCGACCGCCCCGCCGATTTGAAGAACTTTTGGTTGGCCGTCCAGCGACTCGGAGGCGAGGGCAAGTTGCTCGCCTATCACGATCGTTCCGACGGTGGCCTGCTCGCCACGGTGGTTGAGATGGCTTTTGCCGGCCACCTCGGTGTCGATCTCGAACTCCCGGCCTTGGCCTCCCGGTCCGCCGAAGGCAGAGGCAACCCCGAAGCCGCCGTTGTCGCTTTGCTCTTCAGCGAAGAACTGGGCGCGGTC